>OJKW01000027.1_pt1 | contig 142986 bp, 119 predicted proteins | sample 1596591 | NCBI WGS metagenome assembly OJKW01 (sample SAMEA4350166, study PRJEB24818) | metagenome | biome: human; feature: gut; material: faeces | place: Denmark | collected 2013-09 | reverse complement strand
CGGATTGCTCCTTTTCCCTCTGCTCGATGCCGAGCCGTGGGCTTATGCGGTATTAGCAGTCGTTTCCAACTGTTGTCCCCCTCTTTGAGGCAGGTTCCTCACGCGTTACTCACCCGTTCGCCACTCGATCAGAAGAGCAAGCTCCTCCTCTCTCGTTCGACTTGCATGTGTTAGGCGCGCCGCCAGCGTTCGTCCTGAGCCAGGATCAAACTCTTTATAAATGATATTTATCACTTAAAAAGTGTTAAATCTTCTTCGCTCAGCACGCAATCGCTTGCGTCCTGTGTGAATTACTTTGTTTGGAATTGTTTACCGTGTTTTTCCAACACGAAAATAGGTTCCGTTACAAGTTTTTCGATATTGTTCAATTTTCAAGGTCCTGTAAGCGCCTCAGCCTTTCGGCTGACGACTTGATTATTTTATCACAGAAGTGATTTTTTGTCAAGCTCTTTTTTTGAAGCTGTCGAACTTTCTGAACTTGGAGCGTCCCGAAACCTCTCAAATCTCTTTGGTGTTTCTTGACGTCTATTGGTTCTTTTCTTTGGCTTCTTGCTGAGGCTTCGGAAGTCATTCTTTTGTCTCAGCGCTTGGCGCTCAAGTATAATACCATACCCCCGGAGGAATGTCAACACTTTTTTGCAAGTTTTTTCAAAAAACTTCAAGTTTCTGCTTGCGGGCAGAAAACCGAACCTCTCCGAGACGGCCAAGGCCGTCTCGGCTCCCCTTTTGCAAGGGGAGCTTGCAGTTTTGACCGGGGTGTTATATTATATAATTACATTATAAGGCAGAGGAGGCCCCTGACCATGATCCTGACGGTCAACATCGGCAACACACACATCACCATCGCCGGCTACAAGCACGACACGCTGCAATTCAGCGGGCGGCTCCACTCCGACACAGCAGCGACCATTGATGAATACGCCATGAATCTGCTGAATCTGCTTTCCTTATATCACGTCGAGCCGGAGCGGATCGAGGGCGGCATTCTGGGCAGTGTGGTGCCTGCGCTGACAGGCCGGGTGCTGGCGGCGCTGCGGATGCTCTCTTCTGCCCGCATCCTGACCGTCGGGCCGGGGCTGAAAAGCGGCATCAAGCTGCGGCTCGACAATCCTGCCCAACTGGGCGCCGAACTGCTCTGCGGTGCGGTGGCGGCGCTGGCCGAGGGACCCGGCCCGCTGGCTGTCATTTCCGCCGACACTGCCATCTCCATCATGGCCGTCAACGAGAAGCAGGAGCTGGTGGGCGGCGTCATTATGCCCGGCCCGCAGCTTTCACAGGCGGCGCTGGTGCAGAAGACCGCCCAGCTGCCCCAGATCGACCTTTCCGCACCGGCGGCCCCCTCCATTCTGGGCAAGAACACCGCCGCTTGTTTGCAGAACGGTTTTGTGCTGGGCACCGCCGGGCTGCTGGATGGCTTGGCCGAGCGGTTCCGCGCCGAGCTTGGCCCCGACCTGAAGTTCTACGCCACCGGCAACCTGCCCCGCCCCATCCGCGAGGCATGCCGCACCAACATCCTCTACCGCGAAACGCTCATTACAGATGGCTTGTACCGCATCTGGCTGAAGAATAAAAAGGGGTAAGCGGGGCCGCCCTGTTCGAATCCTCCCGGTCGCATGGGAAACGGTAGTCCTCTTGGTAGACATTCCTATGGGCCTAGGAACCGCGCACTAGATAACAGCCCACTGGGCTGTTATCTACCCCGCTTATGGCGGGGCCGTGCTGTTCGAATCCTCCCGGAAGCAAAAAATCCCAGTACACAAATGTGTACTGGGATTTTTATGCGACCGGGAGGATTCGAACCTCTGGCCTTCCGGGTCGGAGCCGAACGCTCTATCCAGCTGAGCTACGATCGCACATACCTGAACGAATTCAGTATAAGGTAGTATAGCACAGCTGCCCAAAAAATGCAAATAGAAATCTTCACCTCATTTTTCATTCGTTCTGCCGTTCTGCAAAATTTCACCCGGCTTTTGGCGGTTCCCATCTTGCAAAAGCGCCGTCGGGCTTTATAATAGAGCTTGTGCCCCGGTGTGCGCGGGCACGGTTTAGGATTTGAAAAAGGGATCATCAACTATGAAATCGAACACCCAAACGCTGACGGAAGGGCCTCTGGCCAAGCAGATCCTTCTGGTCAGTCTCCCGCTGGCGCTTTCCAACCTCTTGCAGGTGCTGTTCAACATGTCGGACGTGGCCGTGGTAGGCCGGTTCGCTGGCTCCACGGCGCTGGGCGCGGTGGGCTCCACCAGCATCTTCGTCACCCTGTTCACCGGCTTCCTCATCGGCCTGAGCAACGGCATCAACGTGCTGGTGGCCCGCTTTTACGGGGCCAAGCACGGCGACGACGTCCGGTGCACGGTCCACTCAGCGCTGGTGGTCAGCTTCATTGCCGGTGTGGTGCTGCTGGGCATCGGGCTGCTGGGTTCCCCCGCCCTGCTCCGGCTCCTGAACACCAAGGACGACCTGCTCCCCGGCGCCATCCTCTACCTGCGGGTCTACTTCCTCGGTATGCCGGCGCTGGCGCTCTACAACTTCGGCAACGCCATCTTCAGCGCCATCGGCGACACAAAAAAACCGCTGTACTTTCTGAGCATCGCGGGCGTTTTGAATATCCTGCTCAACCTCTTCTTCGTCATCGTCTGCAAGCTGGACGTAGCGGGCGTGGCGCTGGCCAGCGCCATCTCCCAGTGCGTCTCGGCGGGGCTCATCCTCCACGCCCTGACCAAGGTGCAGGACTGCTACGCCCTCGATTTCAAACAGGCCAAGCTCGACCCCGCCATGACCAAGAGCATCCTTGCTCTCGGTCTGCCCGCCGGGTTCCAGAACGCCATCTTCGCCATCGCGAACCTCTTCATTCAGGCGGGCGTCAACTCCTTCGACTCCCTCATGGTCAAGGGCAACTCCGCCGCCGCCAACGCCGACAACCTCATCTACGACTGCATGGCCGCCTTCTACATGGCCTGTGCCAGCTTCATGAGCCAGAACTACGGCGCGGGCAAGCCCGACCGCGTGAAGAAGAGCTACTTCATCGCACTGGCCTACTCTTTTGGCGTAGGTCTGCTGCTGGGCGGCAGCCTGTTCCTGTTCGGGCGGCAGTTCCTCGCCCTGTTCACCACGGAAGCCGCCGTTATCGACGCAGGCATGAAGCGCGTGGGCGTCATGGGCCTTGCCTACTGCATCTCCGCCTTTATGGACTGCACCATTGCTGCCTCCCGCGGCCTTGGCAAGACTGTCGTGCCCACCATCATCGTCATCCTCGGCTCCTGTGTGTTCCGGGTGATCTGGGTGTACACCATCTTTGCCCACTTCCACACCATCCCGTCCCTCTACCTGCTCTACCCCTGCTCGTGGATCCTGACTGCTTTCGCAGAGATCCTCTACTTCGTCCACTGCTACAAGGACGCCATGAAGATCTTCAAGGTGTCCGTCCCCGCTTCGCTGTAACATTTCAGAGATCAACAAAAGGCAGATGCCGTATCGCGCGGCATCTGCCTTTTTGCTTTTCTGTTACACTTTGATCTCTCCCGCCAGCACCCGCTTATAGTCCTCGTAGTTGCGGGCCAGCAGGGCGGGCGTATCCAGCCCATAGGGACACTTGGCCTTGCACTGATTGCAGTGCAGACAGTTCTCGATCTTCTTCATTTTGGCCTGTCCCTCCGGGCTCAGGTAGGCCGCAGCGGGCGACCGGCGCAGGAGGAGGCTCATGCGGGCGCAGCTGTTGATCTCGATGCCCACCGGGCAGGGCATACAGTAGCCGCAGCCCCGGCAGAACTCGCCGCGCAGCTCGGCGCGGTCCTTCTCGATGACGGCCCGCAGTTCCTCGTTCATCCGGGGCGGGTTGTCGATATAAGAGAGGAACTCGTCCAGCTCCGTTTCCCGCTGCACGCCCCAGATGGGCAGGACGTTGTCGTACTGGGCCTCAAAGGCATAGGCGGCGGCGCTGTTGGTGATGAGGCCGCCGGACAGGCCCTTCATCGCGATGAAGCCGACGTTCTTTGCTCGGCACAGCTCCACCAGCTCCAATTCCTGCTCGCCGGAAATGTAGCTGAACGGGAACTGCAGCGTCTCGTACAAGCCGCTCTCGATGGCCTCCTTCGCCACGGTCAGGCGGTGGTTGGTCAGGCCGATGTGGCGGATCATTCCCTTTTCCTTGGCCTCCAGCGCGGCTTCATACAGGCCGGAGCCGTCGCCGGGCTTGGGGCAGAAGGCGGGGTTGTGGAACTGGTACAGGTCGATGTACTCGGTGCGCAGGTTCCGGAGGGAGGTGTGCAGGTCCTCCCAGAAATCCTCTGCGTTCTGGGCGGCGGTCTTGGTAGCAATATAGACCTCGCTGCGGATGCCCTCGAAGGCCTCGCCCAGCTTCACTTCGCTGTCGGTGTAGGCGCGGGCGGTGTCGAAGAAGCGGATGCCGGCCTTGTAGGCCTTGCGGGCCAGATGCACCGCGTCTTCCTGTGAGATGCGCTGGATGGGCAGCGCACCGAAACCGTTTTTGTTCACGGTGATGCCGGTGGTGCCAAGAGTGACCATGTCCTTCATAAGAAACCTCCTGTTTCCGAATTACTCTCTTCTGCTATTATAAAGCAAAATGGGCGCACGGACAATAGCCGCACGCCCCGGAAAACGGAAGTTTTCGGTTTCTTAGTAAACGATCGCATCCTCTGCGGTGAAGCCGCCGAGGGAGTTCTCCTTGACCTGAATGCAGATGTAGGTGATGCCGGTATCCGCGGCTGCCGAGAACTGGCGCTTTGCAGCCGGAGCGACCTTCAGCCAGTCACCAGCAGTCAGAGCGACTTCCTCGCCGTCGATAACGGCCTTACCTGCACCGGCCACGATACCGTAGATTTCCTCATTCTTCTGGTGGGCATGCACGAAAGGGACCCCTGCGCCGGCGGGGAGCTGGTTGATGCTGACCTCTGCGCCGGTCAGAGCCAGTTTGTCATGGAGCTCCACACGAGCCTCATTGCCGATATTCGTCTTTGTGTAGTTTTTCATGGTTTGTTCCTCCGGAATTGGTTTGCATTCATTTGTAAGCGGTTTGCTTGCCTTTAGTTTACGAGCAGACCCACACAAAAACAAGTACGCACCTTTTTGTAACTGTACATGCAATATCGAATGTGTTATACTATCGTTGGAGGTAGACAACCATGAAGACGAAAGACGAACTCCCCGCCTGCCCGGTGGCAACAGCGGTTTCCTTGATCGGCGGGAAATGGAAGCTTCTGATCCTGCGCAATCTGAAGACCCGTCCATGGCGGTTCAACGAGCTGCAGCGAGATCTGGACGGCATTTCCCAGAAAGTACTGACCGACAGCCTACGCCAGATGATCGACGACGGCCTTGTCTACCGGCACGACTATCAGGAGATGCCCCCACGGGTCGAATATGGGCTGACGGATCTGGGCCGGAAGATGCTGCCCATCATCGACGCCCTCGCAGCCTTCGGCACCTACTACAAATCCATCGTCGAATAAGTTCCCACAAAAAAACAGGACCTCCCGCCAAAACCACCGGGAGGTCCTGTTTTTTGTTTATTCGTAATCGTGGTTCAGGAACATGGCCTTGATGACAACGACCTCGTCATACTCGTCCTGATCGACCTGAACATCGGCGTTCAGCTCTTTCAGGCGGTTCTTAACGGCGTCCAGCGCCTCCGGCACGGTGACGGCGCGGCCCTCTTCAATGGCGTCCATCATCCGCTTGAGCACCACCGGGTGTGCGTAATAGCTGGGCACCGGGAAAGCCCCATTGGGGTAGGTCTTGACGTAATCCGCCGCAGCCTGTTCCGCTTTTTCGGCGCGCTTCATGATGGAGTTGTGGTTGTTGCGGGCCGTGGGCAGCATATTGTAGCTGGAAAAGAGGAAGATGGCCGCAAAGCCGAACAGCGCAAAATAGATGCCGTAGTTGCCCACATGGTTGGTGATGGCATACAGGCCGTAAGCCGCCGCCACGATGCCAAAAATGAAGATGGCCAGCGCGACGTAGCGGTACACGGGCTTGCTCTTGAGCTGGGCACGCTTGCGGCGCTCGGCGGCGCTCAGCTCGTCCGAGACGGCGGGCTTTGCCTCCAAGAACTCCTTCGCCCTGCGCAGCACAGTCAGGCTGTGTTCGGCGTCCTTGGTCAGCTCCGGCAGCTTGCGGGCGGCCTTTTCTGCGGCCTGTTTTGCCACGGCCTGTTCGCCCGCCGCGCTCAGCAGCTTGATCTGCGGCTGCTCCTTGGCGAGGACATCCAGCAGGGCGTCCACGTCCCGCTCATCCTTGAAGTTGCACTGCTTCTGCTTGCCGCCGTCGTACTCCACCACGAGGTAGGCCATGGAGGCGAACATTCCCTTGCCGGTAAAGCCGCCTTGGCTCATGGCCACCCGCTTGAAGACGCGAGTGATGCAGCCGTAGGGCAGATAATAGCGGCGGTCGATGTAGAAGCTGTTGAGGTAAAGCGCCTTTTTGCCCACGCCGCAGGGGCCGATCTTCTTACAGGCTTTTTTATCGGCTTCCAGCTCGTCGGCGTTGAGCTTCGCCAGACCCAGTTGTGCAGGTTTGAACAGCATAGTGTATCCCTCTTTTGTTTTGTTTGATTCCATTGTCCCACTGTATCCAAAAAATTGCAAGAGCCTTTTCCAAACCTTTGCCAAAAGAAAACCGGCCGCTGGGATGGGCAGCGGCCGGTTTGGAAGTTACAGGGGGTTATGCCGCCATGAATGGGTTATGCGGCTTTCTTCGCAGTGGTCTTCTTCGTAGCATGGAGGAAGATGACCAGCATTGCGATCGCAAAGATGATACCGATGGGGTATGCCAGTGCGGTGTTGTAAATGGTGGCACCTTCTGCCGTCTTGCTGTTGAGCAGACCGCCCAAGCACTCAGGAGCCAGCACGAAGTAGGTGCAGGACACAGCGCTCATGAAGGTTGCAGGAACAGCGGTGATCCAGTAGTTCTTCTTCTCCTTGAACAGGTACATGGAAGCGGCCCACAGAACGATCATAGCGAGGGTCTGGTTGGTCCAGCTGAAGTAACGCCAGATGACGGTGTAGTTGATGAAGCCCAGTGCGTTGCCGATGCCAAGGAAAGCACCAACGCCCAGAACGGGGATGCAGAGCTTCAGGCGGTTTGCGTAGCTATCCTGATCGAGCTTCAGCCAGTCGGCCAGAGTCAGACGAGCGGAACGGAACGCGGTATCGCCGGAGGTGACGGGGCAGATGACGACGCCGATCATAGCCAGCGCAATGCCGATACCGCCCATGGTCTTGGAGCAGACATCATAGATGGCGGCGGACTGGCCTTCTGCCAGAGCGGCGGCCAGACCGGTGTTCAGACCACCGGTGACCTCGTACAGAGAGCAGCCAGCAGCGGCCCAGATCAGAGCAATGATGCCCTCACAGACCATGGCACCGTAGAAGACGAAGTGGCCCTGCTTCTCGCTCTTCATGCAGCGCGCCATCAGAGGCGACTGAGTGGAGTGGAAGCCGGAAATAGCGCCGCAGGCGACGGTGATGAACATGAAGCTCCAGATCGGGGTGCCCGACGGGTGCATGCTGCCGAAATGATCCCACAGTTCAGGGATGGTGTAAGCGGGGTTGGTGAAGATACCGAAGATAACGCCCACAGCCATGATGATCAGGCAGATGCCGAACACGGGGTAGATCTTACCGATGATGGCGTCAATGGAAATGAAAGTCGCGATGAAGTAGTAGACCAGAATGATGATCAGCCAGAACAGGGTGGTGGTGAGCACGCCGCTCATGCCACTGTTCTTGCACAGGGTCACGATCAGGCCAGCAGGGCCGACTGCGAACACGGTACCGACCATGATCAGCAGCACGACGGAGAACACACGCATGATGTTCTGCATCACGGGTCCCAGATACTTACCGGTAACCTCAGCGATGGAAGCGCCGTCATTGCGCTCGCTCATCATACCGGAGAAGTAATCGTGGACGCCACCTGCAAAGATGGTACCAAAGGTGATCCACAGGAACACCACGGGGCCCCACAGAGCACCCTGCAGTGCACCGAAGATGGGGCCGAGGCCCGCAATGTTCAGCAACTGGACGAGGAACAGCTTCCACTGGGGCATCACGACGTAGTCAACGCCATCGTTGATGCGCACAGCAGGAGTTTCACGGTCGTCCGGTCCAAACGTGTTGTCAACGATCTTGCCATAGACAAAATAGCCGATGATCAGGAGCGCCAGACAGAGTAAGAAACTAATCATACCAGAAACCTCCTTTTAAGATCCACGCCCGGCCCCATTCTGCCGTGCGCGGTCATTTCTGGCCTTATGTTAACACACTCTTCATAATTCGTGTAATATCTTTCGAGAATGGCCCTCATATCAAAAAGTATATGGCAAAGATTCCTTTTGCTGTCCGGCAAATATTTTTTGTCGTTCGTTCGGCAAATCTTCTTCACCTCAAACGTTCCCGATCCCGTTTTTTCAACCGGAGTTGCCCCTTCCAAACTTTTGGGGCGTTTTTTGTGCACTTTGACCGGTTTTGTACTTTTTGCACTATTTTCCGTGATTTTTCTGCACAAATCGACGAGAGTTTCCGCAAAACAAACGAAGGGGCTGTTGCATCGGCCCCTCCGGCATCGCGCAAGCGATATCGGAAGGAGTGATGCAGCAGCCCTTCGTATGAATGGGTCATGAAATTGAAATGTCGATCCAGCTTATGCGGCCTTGTTCGCAGCCGTTTTCTTGGTGGCGTGGATGAAGAGCGCCAGCATAGCCGCTGCGAAGATGATGCCGATGGGGTATGCCACCGCCGTGTTGTAGATGGTAGCGCCCTCTGCCGTCTTGCTGTTGAGCAGACCGCCCAAGCACTCCGGCGCCAGCACGAAGTAGGTGGAAGACACCGCGCTCATGAAGGTCGCGGGCACTGCGGTGATCCAGTAGTTCTTCTTTTCCTTAAAGAGGTACATGGAAGCGGCCCACAGAACGATCATGGCGAGGGTCTGGTTGGTCCAGCTGAAGTAACGCCAGATGACGGTGTAGTTGATGAAGCCCAGTGCGTTGCCGATGCCGAGGAAGGCGCCGACGCCCAGAACGGGGATGCAGAGCTTCAGGCGGTTCGCGTAGCTGTCCTGATCGATCTTGAGCCAGTCGGCCAGAGTCAGACGAGCGGAACGGAACGCGGTATCGCCGGAGGTGATGGGGCAGACCACAACGCCGATCATGGCCAGCGCAATGCCGACACCGCCCATGGTCTTGGAGCAGACATCGTAGATGGCCTTGGACTGGCCCATGGCCAGCGCAGCGGCCAGACCGGTGTTCTTGCCGCCGACGACCTCGTACAGGGAGCAGCCAGCAGCGGCCCAGATCAGAGCGATGATGCCCTCACAGACCATGGCACCGTAGAAGACGAAGTGGCCCTGCTTCTCGCTCTTCATGCAGCGCGCCATCAGGGGCGACTGCGTGGAGTGGAAGCCAGAGATCGCGCCGCAGGCGACGGTGATGAACATGAAGCTCCAGATCGGGGTGCCCGACGGGTGCATACTGCCGAAGTGCTCCCAGATCTCCGGGATGGTGTAAGCAGAATTGGTGAAGATACCGAAGATGACGCCGATGGCCATGATGATCAGGCAGATGCCGAAGATGGGGTAGATCTTGCCGATGACCGCGTCAATGGAGATAAAGGTCGCGATGAAGTAGTAGGCCAGAATGATGATCAGCCAGAACAACAGCGACGTCAGCACGCCGGAAGCACCGCTCTGGCTGCACAGCTCGACGATCAGGCCCGCAGGGCCGACGGCGAAGACGGTGCCGACCATGATCAGCAGCACCACGGAGAACACGCGCATGATGTTCTGCATCACGGGACCTAAGTATTTGCCGGTGATCTCGGCGATGGAAGCGCCGTCGTTGCGCTCACTCATCATGCCGGAGAAGTAATCGTGGACGCCACCTGCAAAGATGGTGCCGAAGGTGATCCACAGGAAGACCACCGGCCCCCACAGAGCACCCTGCATTGCGCCGAAGATAGGGCCGAGGCCCGCAATGTTCAGCAGTTGGACGAGGAACAGCTTCCACTGGGGCATCACAACGTAGTCCACACCATCGTTGATCCGCACCGCAGGGGTCTCGCGGTCGTCCGGGCCAAAGGTATTGTCCACGATCTTACCGTAGACGAAGTAGCCCACGATCAAAACCGCCAGACAGAGCAAGAAACTAATCATACCAGAAACCTCCTTTTTCCTGTGCTGTCCGCAGCCCCATTCCGCCGCCGGGCAGCCCCAAATCTCTGGTCTCATGTTAACATATTTTTCATCATCTGCACAATATTTTTCCAGTATAGGGCCATATTGGATTTTATATAGCCATTAAGAATTTTTACCGTTTCTAGGTTCGTTTTTTGGCCAATTATCAGCAAAAAAGAAACGAAGCGGGAAATCTCGCTTCGTTTCTTTGCCACATTTCTCTATTTTTAACGATTCCGGTCGATGAAATCTTATCCAGTTCTTAACCGGGCGGAACTCATTTCACGGTCTGGGCCGCCTGTTTCTGGAGCAGATCGACAAATGCCTGTTCCTCGGCGCGCAGACTGCCCTTGTCCGGATAGACCAGAACATCCCGCATCCGCTGGCGCTGGGCCGGGCACTTTCTCAGCACCAGATGGTACTGCTCCAGCGCCTTGCGGGGCATGGGCGACGCCCACATGTAAGCCGTGGGCAGCCGCTGCAAGATCGAGAACTGGCTGCACCGCTCGTACACATGGATGCGCCGGGCCTGATTCACATGCCAGCGCACGCCGTCGCCGCCCTCCTCGCCAGGCAGTTGGAAGTCGTCGTGCAGGATCTCCATATACTGATTCAGCTCCGCAAGGTCGTGCACCTCGTGCTTTGCCAGCGGGCCATCCCGGTTGGTCAGGAGCTGGTACTCGAAATCCATCACCGGTTCCATCTTCAGCCCCCGCCGGGCGCAGTAGTGGCTGTAGTGTTCGTCGTCCTCCATGGCGTACCGCAGCAGCGCCAGATGATAGCCCCGCCGCAGCACGAAATCCAGCGCCTCCATCGAGCCGCCCTCCCGGATGTGGATGTGCATCTTTTCCAGATGGGCCGCCTGTTCCAGATAGTCCACCGCCGCGTAGGACGCATAGGTGGCATGGGGCAGCATTACCCGCAGTTCGGCGCAGCGCTCCTGCTCCTCCTCCACGCTCCGGCTCAGCAGATCCACATCTTCCAACACCCGCTCGGCCTGTTCGATGAACCGCCGCCCCTGCTCGGTGGGGATCATGCCGGTGGACGAGCGCTCAAAGATCCGGATCTTGTACTCTTCCTCCAAATTTTTCAGCGCCTTGCTGATGTTGGGCTGGGCCGCATACAGCTGCTTTGCCGCGGCGCTGACCGAGCCCCACTGCATGATCGCAACCAGATACCGCAATTCTGTAATGTTCAAGCTCTTCTCTCCTTTTGGCATCGTATCCTATCTGTTCATTATTGTATCAGCCCCGCCGACGCGCTGTCAAGTTGACGGCGGCACATCGACGTTTTATAATAAGAAAAAGGAGTTTTTGCTATGGAGATCTACCACGTTCTGCGCATCGACGAGCAGTTATACGGCTGCGAAGAGCTGCCGGAGGGCCAGCCCGTCTGCTGCGATGTCTTATTGGAGGATGCCGCCGGGCAGCGGCGGGTCCTCGCCTACCCGGACGCCGAACTCACCCGCCTTGGCATCAACGAAGGCGACGCCGTCCGGCTCGAACACCACACCCTGACCAAATGTTAAAGGAGCGCTTATGCACAGCCTGTATTTTACCCGCCACGGCGAGACCGTCTGGAACGTCGAAAACAAGATCTGCGGCATGACCGACAGCCCGCTGACCGCCCGCGGCCGGGAACAGGCCGCCGCACTGGGGGCCCATGTCCGGGACAGCGGGGTGCACATCGACGAGATCCTGTACTCTCCCCTCTCCCGCGCCGCCGACACCGCCAAAGCCATCGCTGCGGCCACCGGCATCCCCGCCCGGCCGGAGCCCCGGCTGCGGGAGCAGTGCTTCGGCCGCTACGAGGGCACCCCTCGCGACGGTGCCGAGTTCAAAATTTCCAAGACCCACTTTGCCGACCGCTATTCCGGCGGCGAAAGCATGCTGCAATTGGCCCAGCGCATCTACGATCTGCTGGACGAGCTCAAAGCCGACGAGGGCAAGACCTACCTTCTCGTCGCCCACAACGGCATCGCCCGCGTCGTGCGCTCCTACTTCTGCGATATGACCAATGAGGAGTACGCCGCCTTCGGCATCAAAAACTGCGAGTTCGTGGAGTACACATTCGAATAACGAGAAAGGCCGCCGGCACCCGGCGGCCTTTCTCGTTACTTTTTACTCTGCGTGACGGTAATGGAACTTTTTATCCTTGGTCACGAACATATACACGCTGACGGCCAGCGCGGCAAGCTCGGCGGCGGTGATGGCCAGCCAGATGCCGTCGATGCCCCAAAGTGCGGGCAGGACGAGGACCGCCGCCACTTGGAACAGCAGGGTGCGCAGGAAGGAGATCAGCGCACTGGTCACGCCATCGCCCAGCGCCGTGAAGAAGGACGACGCATAGACGTTGAAGCCCATGATGAGGAAGCTCAGGCCGTACAAGCGGAAGGCGCGGGTGGTCAGGACCAGCAGCTCAGCGTCATAGCCAACGAAGATGGCGGCCACATAAGGGATGACGAACATGGAGCCGATGGTCAGGAAAACGGCCACCACGCCGATGAGCCGGAAGCTCATGGAATAGAGGTTGTGGACCTCTTTCCGGTTGCGGGCACCGTAGTGGTAGCTGACGATGGGGGCGCTGCCGACGGCATAGCCGACGAACACCGCCACGAACAGGAAGGACGCATACATGATGACGCCGTAAGCCGCCACGCCGTTTTCGCCCGCAAAGCGGAGCAGCTGATAGTTATAGAGGATGTTGACCAGCGACATCGAGAGGTTGGTCATCAGCTCGGAAGAGCCGTTGACACAGGCGTTCATCAGGACACGGCGGTTGAACTTGGTCTTGCTGAGGTGCAGCCGGCTCGTGTTGTTCCGGTTTACAAAATAAAACACCGGCAGCAGACCGCCGACGATCTGGCTGATAAAGGTCGCAATGGCCGCACCCTCGACGCCCCAGTGGAGCGCGCCGACCAGAACGACGTCCAGCACCATATTGGTGCAGCCCGCGCCCACCGTAAAGGCAAAGCCGAGGTGCGGCTTTTCGGCGGTAACGAAAAAGCTCTGGAACATATTCTGCAAAATAAAGGTGGGCAGAGAGATCAGCAGGATGCGGCCATACCGCAGCGCATAGTCCAGCATCTCCCCCTTTGCGCCCAGCAGCGCAGCCACCGGCTCAATGATGAGCAGACCGATGACCGTGAAGACGATGCCCGCAACGAGGGCCGCGATCAGGAACAGGCTGAAAAATTCATCGGCCTTCTTGTTGTCGCCCTCGCCCAGCGTGATGCCTACAATGGCCGAGCCGCCGGTACCCAGCATGAAGCCGACCGTGCCGATCAGCATCGGCAGCGGCATGATGAGGTTGACCGCAGCAAAAGCCGTTTTGCCCACAAAGTTCGAGACGCACAGGCCGTCCACGATGCCGTAGATCGAGGTGAACAGCATGGTACCGATGCAGGGCAGCACGAACCGGACCAGCCGGGAATAGGTAAAGTGGTCGGACAGTTGAATGGGTTGCTTTGGCATGAGTTCTCCTTCTTATATCATCCCGCCGGGGCGCCAGCCGGTGCAGTAGCGGGCATAGTCGCGGTCAGCCTGTTTGACGTAAAGGACGTATTCTTCTTTGCCTTCCTTATTTTTCATCTGGCGGACCTTGGTAGGCAGACTCTGGCGCTGGAGCAGCTCCAGCTCGTCGTTCAGCTCCTCCTCGTTGTCAAAGGTGTCCAGCTTGGTCCAGTGGGTCGCAAAGAGCCAGAATTTTGCAAGGTTGTCACTCATCTTCGGTCTCCTTCTCCGGCGCGTCCTGCGGGGCGGTCAGCCGGTAAAACGGTGCGATGGCGTTGGCGTCGCCGTGGCGCACGATGGAATAGGTAATGTCGCAATAAGGCTGGATGGCGGTGCTCTTCTCGACGGTGGAGATAAGCAGCACCTGCAATTGCAGACGGCGGAACAGCTTCATCATGGGGCGGATGCGGTCGCTGGTCATCTTGCTGAAAGCCTCGTCCAGCAGGACAAGGCGGATGCTGTTTTCGCTCTTTTGGTAGATCTGCAGCAGCGAAGCGCAGATGGCCACATAGAAGGGGGCTTGATTCTCGCCGCCGGAGGAATCGCGGCTGACGCGGGAGAGATACGCCTGCTGGCCGGAGACCGTGTTCGTCACCTTGATGTCGTAATCCAGATAGGTGCGGTAATCCACATAGTCCGACAAGGTCGCGCCGGAGGTGGTGCGGCCCTCCTGCCGGGCGCGGGTGTTCTCGTCCACATCGGCCATGATCTTTTCCATCAGCTCGTCCACCTGCCGCTCGTAGACCGGGTCAGCGGTGGCGGCGAGGTTGTCCAGCGAGTCGGTGTCGGTCATCTGCTGGTTGCCTTTGTCCACGATGACCTGATAGAACGCGGCCAGCTGCGGGTCGCGGCTGGGTTCCAGCTCGAAGCGGTAGACCTCTTCGCCGTAGGTCAGCTGCTCCATCACCTTGTTCAGCTCCCGGAACTGGCGGCGGGCGTTGAAGATGTCGTCCTTCATTCGGAAGAGGATGTCCTTGCGGAAGCGATCCTTGCAATCCCGCTGAGCCTGTTCCAAGCGGGCGGCGTAGCGCTCAAGGTCGATGCGGACAAGGCTCTCGTGCTGGGCGCGGTACTGCTCCACCCCGGCAAGGCCCAGCGGATAATCGCAGACGTAGCGCTCGTTGTACTCCTTCTGGGCGGGCTCCAGCGTCGTGGACAGATAACTTTGCAGCGCGTCGTCCAGCTTGGTCTGGGCCTTTTCGGCGGTCTGCGCCGCTGCGCGGGCCGTCCGCCCGCCGGTCATCAGGCCCTTTTTGCGCTCCTGCGCCAAGGGTTCCAGCAGCGGGTATTTCCCGAAGAATGCCTCTGCGGCAGCGGTGCTCTGGCGGGCCGTTTCCACGGCCTTGGTCTGCTCCGCCTCGCAGGAAGCCAGCTGCTTTTCACAGACGCGGATATCGCCGCCCACCTGCTCCACCGCCTTGCGGGCGGCTTCCCATGCGGCTTCGCGGGCCTCTTCCTCTTTGTACAGCTCTTGCAGCAGCGGGTTCTCGCGGCAGTCGGCCAGCTTCTGTTCCTGCGCGGTGTAGTCGGCCTTGGCGGCGTCCAGCGCGGCACGGCTGGCCCACAGGCCCGCCAGTTGTTCCAGCGCGTGGGTGCGCAGGACGTTCTGATACTGGTCGTAGGCCGCTTTCAGCTGCTTTTCGGTCTGGGCAGCCTCGCGGCGGCGCTCACCGAGGGCGGCCAGCTCCTCTTCCAGCGCACCGGCGCGGGCCCGGCGGGCGTCGAGGCCGATATACCGCTGGGGCTTGCGCAGACGCTCCAAGCGGAACGGATGATGCCGGAGCAGGTCGCGGGTGGCGCTGTCCGGGTAATTTTCAAGGGTGTCCGGCGTATCGCAGCAGACGATGCGGCGGAGGATGGTGTCGGCGTACTGGGCCGCCAGCGGGTTTTCGCTCTCCACCTGCGCAGCAAGGCTGTCGGCAGGGGGCGTATCGGCCCGGCGGTTCGCACTGCGGATGCCCGGCGTGTCCAGCAGACTGATGGGCCCCACCCGCTCACCCAGCGCCACAAAGGCGCTCTTGGCGGCGGCGTAGTGGTTCGGCGGCACAAGGATATCGAACCGGCGGTCGCCGAGGCAAGCTTCCACACAGTCCTGCCAGCTCTCGTCTGCGACGCTGAGCAGCTCACAGAAGATCTTCGCATCCGGGGTCATGCCGCGGCTCTTGAGCTCGGCGTTCACGGCGTCCCGCACCTTGGTGGCAGCGTCGCCGTGGGGGTAGACCCATTTGCCGCCGGAGACTGCGTCCAGCTCGGCCCGCTTTTCCTCCTGCCCACGGGCAAGGTCGGCGGCGGACTGCCGCGCGGCGAAATACTGCTCTTCCAGCGGCTTTTCCAGCTTGTCGAGGGCGGCGGTCAGGTCGGGCAGACGGTCTTCAGTCAGGCTGACCGGCCAGAGCGCTTTTTCGACGGCGAAGCCGCTGCGGTTCAGCACGGTCAGCAGGTTCGTGACGGTGTCGGCAGTCTGCTCCAGACCGCTCACCTTCCGGCTGGCGGCGTCCAGTGCGCTCTTTTTGCGGGCCAGCTCCTCGGTCATGGCGTCCAGCGCGCGGCCTTCGCCGCTGGCGGAGGCCGCCCCGTGGGCAGCCAGATAGGAGCGGCGGGCCTCGGCTTCGGCATTCTTGGCCGTCTCATAGGCGGCATTCAGCTCGGCCATCTGGCGGCGTCCGGCGTTGAGATGCCCCTGCCAGACTTCGTGCTCCCCGGCGTCCGCTTCGGCGCGGGCCAGCAGGGCCGCACCCCGGTTCACGAGGGCATCCGTCTCCTTGGCCGAGGCTTCCCGGCCGTATCCCACGATCTGTTCCAGTGCGGCGGCGCGGGTCTGCGCCTCGGCAAGGACGGCGTGGAGATTTTCCAGCTCCACCCGGTCGCCCTGTAAAGCGTCGAGGTCCAGTTCCGGCTGGGGCAGGATGTATTGATACAAAAACTCCCGGAAATTCGGGATCTCGTCCATGCTGGTGCCCATCTGGAACACTTCATTGAACTTTTTGCCCAGCGGACTGGCGGCGCGGCCAATGCCCAGCGCACGGCAGATGCGGTCCCGCGCTTCGCTGGGGCTGCGGGTATAGGAGAGCCGGCCCACGGCGGGCTTGAAATCCTCCTTGGTGCTGGGGGCACCGGTGCGCGGGTCGATGAAGGGCAGCTTTTCCAGCGTGATGCCGTCCTCGGAGATGTACCACGTCTGGTCGCCGGGATGGAGTTCCTGCATGGGCCCTTCAGACTCGACCCGGACTGCGATGACGAAGTTCGTCCGCTTGACGCTGTCCCAGAATTCCGCGCCGATGTAGGCCACGGTGCGGCCGGGGCGGCGGTAAGCGTTCTCGCCGCGCTGCTTGGCGTGGACCGAGCCCTGCAATGTGCGGCCGCTCTTCTTGTTGCCGAGGGCGTTGAAGTTGCGGTTGGTGGTCAGGCAGTAGCGGATGGCGTCGAGGATGGTGGTCTTGCCCACGGCGTTGACGCCGATCATATAGGTCAGGCGGGCACAGTCGAAGGTGACGTTTTCAAAGTTGTGCCAGTTGATGAGCTTCAGGCGTTTCAGTTCGATCATTCTTCGTCCTCCGTGCCGGATTCGCCCTCCGGGCGTTCATACAAGGCAAGCTCGCTGCGGGTGCGGCTGCTCTCGGCTGCGGCGTCGGCAAGGTCGGCGTCCGGCAGGGCCAGCAGCACCGTCGGGAAGACCTCGATCCGGCTGTCGAGGCCGGTCAGCCGCCCCACCGGGCGGGCCAGATTGTACCGGCGCAGGGTGCGCAGCAGCTTTTCAAGGGTGAGCTGGTCCAGCCGCCGGGGCAGGTTCATCTTCTGCAGTTCCGTCTGAACCTCCTCCACCGTCACCAGCACCTGATCGGCGCTGGCGGCGAGGCTCTCCCGCTTTTGAAGATAGAGCAGCCGCAGCACCAGCAGCAGGATGCTCTCGTATTTCAGCAGCCGGGCCTGACTGCCCTCATGCTCGTTGACGAGGGCAGCAGCCTGTAAGGGGGCTGGGTAGAGCAGCACCGCATAGCCCAGCGGCGCGAAGACGGCCCGCACCTCGTTCAGGTGGTCCTGCACGTAGAGATATTTCGACCGCTGATCCTCCACCCCGCCCAGCAGGAAGCAGTGGTTGAGCAGATAGTTTGCGGTCTCTTCCAGTAGTTTATTCGTTTCGGCCATGGGGCTCCTCCTTGCGGGGCGTCAGGATGAATTCTTCGAACCGGAAGCCGCCCCGTTCGACCCAGTTTCCGGTGAGTTCAATGTCATAATCGCGCCGGGGCGACTGCGAGTAGGTGTGCAGCCCGATGATGCGGGCAAAGTCGTCCGGGTATTCGGCGGCGAGGGTGGAAGCCGGGACGGCCCTGCGGGCGGCCAGCGCCTGTTTGGCCAGCAGGGCCACATTCTCCTCCGTCACGGCCATCCGGGCGTAATCCAGCAAAAGCTTCTGCTCTTTTTGCAGCTGCGCCGGGTCCAGCGCCGAGGTCTCCACCGGCTTGAGCGGCGTTTCGCTGCGGGGCGCGGCGGGCGGGTAGAGCGGCTTTTCGCCGAAGACCTGCACGGGGTAGAGGTGGAGCCGCTTTGCCACCGGGCCGTCGTCCGGCTCAAAGAGCTGGTCGGGCGTTTTGATCTCCTCGGCATAGCGGCGGAGCAGCGTGGTGACGCTGCCCTGCGCCGAGCGGTCGCTCAGCAGCAAGAACTGCGCCCGCTGCACTGCCCGTTTGCGGTAGCGGATGTGGCTCGCGTCGATCTGCTTCATCAGGTCGCTCATCTCTTCCAGCGCGTCCCGCTGCTTCTGGATCAGGGCACGGACGGCGGGGGCCGCCTCGTTGGGGGCACAGCGCTCCACGCGGGCGTAATCCAGCGCCAATTGGGGCAGGAAGTTCGCCTCGCACTCGTCCAGCCCCTCTTCGAGGTAGGCGCGGTAATTGAAGAGGTTGTCGCTGGTCTTGAAGCGGTGGTAAGCCGCCGCCACCACCTTTTCCTCATACTGGTCAAACAACTCCAGCACCTCCTGCGGGGTGCGGTTGCGGGTGAGCCGGTCGATGTAGTGGCCGATGGAGGCGTTCAGCGCCCGGAGGGACTTGTTCAGCGCGTCGAGGTCGGACGCCACCTCCCGCAGCACGTTCTCGTAAGGGCTCTTCTCCTCCCCGATGCCGCGCAATAGCTGCCACGCTTTGTAGAGCTTCCCGGTGTAGGTAACGACGCGGGGGTTCAGGATCTCCTCCAGCGCTTCCAGCAGAGGGGTCACCTCCGGCTGGAAAGCCAGCGCCGGTTCCTCCTCGTAGCTGCCGGGCTGCTCTTCCAGCCAGCCGGTGCGCCGCAGCCGGAGCAGGAAGCCCAGCGCCAGCAGATGCGGGTCGCGGGTGGGCTGCTCGGCCTCGTCCCCGGCGTCGTCAGCGTCCAGCGCCAGCGGCTTTGCCAGCGCCGCAAAATAATCCTCCGCGCGGGAGACGGCCTCGGCGCGGGAGATGCTGTAATCTGCCGTGTGGCGGCACTCCTCCCACAGCAGCAGGAGCAGCTCCGCATAAAAGGCCCGGTTCGGCCCCGCCAGCGGGCGGAACAAACGCGGGCTGACCAGTTCAAACAGCTGCATCAAAAAATCCTTTCTTTCGCAAAAATCCGTTTCTATTGTACCACAAATCCCCGGCTTTGTCACAAAAGGGCAGCAAAAAACACCGCGCCCGGCGGGCACGGTGTTTTGGGGGGCGTTATTGCGCGATCCTTTCTGTATGCAGCGCCAATAAGCGACAATGGTTGCGGAATTTCGTCTTGAATTTACACAATTTCACCACGATTTTGTGGTATTCTACCTGTAAAGAATTGGAAACGATGCTCTCCGTTACTCCCTTGAACAGGCAGGCCATGCTCCCTGAATCACACAACAGCCCCCCGGAATGCAGGACTCCGGGGGGCTTCGTGTTTTGTTTCGAAGATCTTACAGCTCCTGATAGGCGCTCATCATGGCGGGGATGAACTGCTTTTTGCGGCTGACGACGCCGGGCAGGATCCAGCTTCCATCCTCGGCGGGCTGGATCTCGAAGCCGTCGGACAGCACTTCGGCGGCGTAGCGGCCGGTGCAGATGACGACGCTCTCCTCCTTCGGCACATCGGTCAGCAGCATGTACAAGTCCTCGACATTCTGCTTGTTGCGGGCCTCTTCGAGGTAGGGCTTGAGCAGAGCTTCCGCCGCCAGCAGGTTCTTGCGGGTCATGTAGCTGCCCTGCGCCACGCCGAAGCGGATATCGCCGCACATGAACACCTTGAAGTCCTGCAGGAAGACTTCTTCGGGCGTCTTGCCGTCGAGTTTTTCACCGGCTTCGAACATTTCGGTGGAAAACTCGTCGATGTCCACGCCTGCGATCTTGGCCAGCCGCTTGGCGGTGGCTTCATCGACGGGGGTGCAGGTGGGGCTGCGGAAGACCAGCGTATCCGAAAGGATGGCCGCCAGCAGCAGCCCGGCGATCTGGGGCCGGATCTCAACGCCGTTTTCATCGTACATCTGGGTGATGATGGTGGCGGTGCAGCCCACGGGCTGATTGCGGAAATAGACCGGGCCGCTGGTCTCCAAGCTGCCGATGCGGTGGTGGTCGATGATCTCCAAGATCTCGGCCTGATCGAAGCCTTCCACGGCCTGTGTGGCCTCGTTGTGATCCACCAGAATGATGCGGCGCTTGCGCAGCGCGATCACGTTCCGGCGGCTGACCATGCCGCAGTACTTGCCCTCCTCGTCGAGGATGGGGAAATAGCGGTGGCGCACCTTGGCCATGACCCGCATCACGTCCGCCACCGGGGTGACGAGGGTGAACTTCATGATATCGTCGCGGGTCATATAATAGGAGATGGGGGCGCACTGGCTCATCAGCTTGCCGGCGGCGTAGGTATCGCAGGGGGCCGTCATGATGGCGACGCCCATTTCCTCGGCAATGCGCCGGATGGTGTGGCCCACCTTGGCACCGTTGCAGAGGATGAGGAGGGAGGCCTCCTTCTCAATGGCGCAGAGCTGGCTTTCGTAGCGGTTGGTCAGGATGACGATGTCGCCCTTTTCCACGTTGCTTTCCAGCATTTCGGGGGTGGCAGTGCCGATCTTGATGTGGCCGGTGGTGCAGACGGCGTTCTCGTCGCCCACCACCATCGTGCCGCCCAGCGTTTCAAGAATGTTCTTGTAGCTGGTCTTGCTGCTGGCAAGGACGCCGGTATCAAAGACGTCCATGTTGGCGGTGGCGATGTCCTTCACTGTGATGATGCCCTCCAGCTCATTGTCGGCGCTGGTGACGGGCAGGGTGTCGATCTGCTGGTCGCGCATGATCTCCCACGCCTTGCGCAGACTGGTGGAGCCGGGGATGCCGGGCATTTCGCGGTAATCCACATCCCGGATCTTGGGGTTGACGTCGGTGCACATCCGGGGCGGCGTGACGCCGAACTTTTTCAGGACGAACTCGGTCTCCTGATTCATCTTCCCCGCGCGGCGGGGTTCGCAGACGAGGTCGGTGGTCTTATTTTTCAGCTCCGCATACGCAATGGCGGAGCAGATAGAGTCGGTGTCCGGGTTGCGGTGCCCGATGACCACGACTTTGTGGGCTGCCTTTGGCATAGGTGTTTCCCCTCTCTATGGATCGTATCATTTACCTTCTCTCTCCTGCGCCGGGCGCAGAAGTCCGGTTCCATTTTAACACATCCCACCGCAGTGGTAAAGGCTCCCAAACCCACTTTGTTCCTTAAAAATCCGCAAGGTTCTTGGATACAACAACTTCACTGCCGACGGTTTTCGCTTTTGCTTGACACCCCCGCCCAAAACCGCTATGCTAGAAGAAATAAGACTTGAACGTTCGCCGCTTTTGGAGGGTCCGCATGAAAAAGCAACCACATATCCGCATCCTTGCCGCCGCGCTGACGCTGGCGTTCTGCATCCTCGGCAGCAGCTCTGCCCTTGCCGCACCGGCTGCCACGCCCACTACCCGGCCCGAAAAGGAGGTCGTGGAGCCGAACGACACCACCCAGACCTCGCTGGATTACTTGGAGTTCCTGCTGCGCGCCGGCGGGCCCTTCCGGTTCCAAGAAGCCGCCATCAAGCACCCGGCGGATGACGCGGACGCCGGCCCCGCCGAAGGGGCCGTGGCGACGCTGACCATCTACAGCCAGACCACCAACAACACCGAACCCATCGACATCTCCGGCCACAGCTTCGTGGCGGTGCGGAATGTCTCCGACCACGCCATCGAAGTGGGCGGGCAGGAGATCGCACCGGGCACCGGCGTGACCATCGGCACCCGCGCCAACCGCCCGGAGCATGAGGGCATCTGGTACAATTTGGAGGGCTACTACTGCTACTACATCTCCGCCTTCTACCCGAACCTCTACTCCATGCAGGTCTCGCTGGACGAAGACGGGCTGGCCGTCCTCAACCAGAACCTGACCACCGCCGACCACTGGTCCACCGCCTTCAACTGCGCCTCCTTTGCGGCGGGGCTGTGGAACTCCGTCTGCTCCGACCACCTCTCGGCGGGCACGCCCCACTCCCCCAAGGGCCTGAAGGCGTCCATCCGCTCCTACGGCGGCAAGCTCCGCTACAATGAGTCGGTGCCCTACGACTACATCGTCTCCTACGGCACCGCCCGCACCCCCAGCGCGGATTATTCCTGATTTTCCGCTTTCTGCGAAAATGTTGGATACATCATCTTGATTTTCCCCCGCTTCCGCGTTATGCTTATGCCAAGGATATTCCGGAACAACAGGAGGAACTCATGTCAACCACCACATCATCCAAACCGCTGTTTACCCGCCAGCAGCTCATCGCGCTGCTGCTGCCGCTCATTGCCGAACAGGCCCTCAGCGTGACCATCGGTCTGGCCGATACGCTGATGGTCTCTTCCGTCGGCGAAGCCGCCGTTTCGGGCGTCAGCCTTGTGGACTCCTTCAACGTGCTGATGATCCAGCTGCTGAGCGCACTGGCCACCGGCGGCGCCGTCGTCGCCAGCCAGTACATCGGCCACCGGGAACCCAAAAACGCCAAGGCCGCAGCGGCGCAGATCCTGTTCATCATGATCTCGCTCAGCGTCGTGGTCGCCGCCGTGGTCGCGGTAGGCCGCCACGGCATCCTGCGGGGCATCTTCGGCTCCATTGACGCCGACGTGATGACCTATGCCGAGACCTACTTCCTGCTCTCGGCGCTGAGCTACCCCTTCATCGGTGTGTACAACGCGGGCGCGGCCCTGTTCCGCGCACAGGGCAACAGCAAGATCAGTATGCTTTCCAGCCTTGTGATGAACGTGGTGAACATCGGCGGCAACGCGGTTTTGATCTACCACTTCCATATGGGCGTCATGGGCGCGGCGCTGGCCAGCCTTGTTTCCCGCATGATCGCGTGCTTCGCGGTCATCTACCTGCTGGAAAAGCCCTCCTGTATGCTCCGCATCGACCGCCTTGCCGACCTCAAGCCCGACCTCTCCCTCATCCGCCGCATCCTGCGGGTGGGCATCCCGGCCGGTATTGAGAACGGCATGTTCCAGATCGGCAAGCTGTCGGTCTCCAGCCTGACGTCCACCCTCGGCACCGCCGCCATCGCGGCCAACGCCGTGGCGGGCAACATCACCACCTTCCTGAACATCCCGGCCAACGCGGTGGGCATGGCGGTGCTCACCGTCATCGGCCAGTGCCTCGGCGCGGGCGAGAAGGAACAGGCCAGCCACTACGCCCGCCGCCTGATGCTGGTGGCCTATGCGGGCGCATGGGTCATGAACCTGTCCGCCTTCTTCTTCCTGAACGGCATCGCGCTGTCGTGGTTCCACCTCTCGGCGGAGTCCGCCGCCATGGCGATGCAGGTGATGCGCTGGTTCAACGTCATCTCCCTGTTCATCTGGCCGGCCAGCTTCACCCTGCCCAACATCCTCCGCGCAGCGGGCGACGCCACCTTCACCATGACGGTGAGCGTCTTCTCCATGTGGGTGTTCCGCGTCGCCTTCTGCTACCTGATGGTCCTCGGCTTCCATCAGGCCCACCTGCTCAGCATCTGGGGCGGTATGTTCCTTGACTGGGTGTTCCGTTCCCTCTTCTTTGCCATCCGCTTCTCAAAAGGAAGTTGGCTCGAAAAAAAGGTCATCTGATCGATCGGGAGGTTCTCTATGAAACACAGACTTGCAGCACTCTTCCTCACGGTAGCGCTCTTCTGCACCCTGCTCGCGGGCTGCGCCCCCACCCCCGATGTGCCGGGGCCCGGCGGCGGCAGTTCGTCGTCCTCCGGCAGCACGAACAACGGCGGGAACTCGGAGAGCGAGGGTAATAACAGCGGCGGGAACACCGCGACGAAGCTCCAGCCAAAGGCTTATATGGAAGCTTACAATGTTTCTTATATTACTTCCAAAATCATCTCTAAAAAACCGTATGTCGCAAATTACGTTTTCTCCGTTGTAAACCCGAACAAGAATTACAGCCTTTCTTCCGTCAAAATCAGCATCGTTCTGACAGACAACAACGGAAAGAGACTGACGGATTACACAACGATTCAATCGATTGCGCCGGGCGACACCGTTCGCTTTGCATATTCCGCTTCCTACTCCGTCCCCGTGCATATCGATGGCTACAGCGTTGATACGGTTCTTTCTTCCTACTTCAAAACACCTGAAACCGAATCGGACGGTACGCCGAAGATGGCCAAATCCAGTGATATTACAGTAGTCGGCGCGAAAGAAACCAAGACTTCCTCCAAATTCGACTACAACATTATCAGCGGAACTGCACTCAACACCAGCCATTATCCTTGCAAGGTCAAGGTTTCGCTGCTCCTGAAAAAGAACGGTCAAACCGTTTATGCAACTTGGGTCAATTCTTCTTCGGATGTTCTTGCCAACGGCAAGTTCCCCGTTACGATTTATGCACCCAAACGTATCGACTACGACTCGTTTGACCTGATTGCCATCCCTTGTTAAGCAAAAATTCCCCGCCGCCGTGAAAACGGCGGTTTTTTGTTGCAAGAAAATGCACTTCTGAATCGTATGATCTTACGAAGGCCCTTTCATCCCTCAGCCCGCACAAATTTTTCATGGATTTTTTAGCAAACTTGTCGGGTTTGGGGCTTGCTTTTGCGCCCTGACAAGCGTATAATGATACGCTGCTAAGAACTTTAAGGGCCATTCGCCCCCAACTCCAAGAAAAGGAAGTGTGTTCCATGCGAAGCTGGTTTTCCCGCCATCCCATCTGGTTCATGGCGTTTTATCTTGTGTTTTATCTCTCGGTGTTCCACTGGCTCGAAGCCAACATCACCGTGCCCGAAGTCTGGGTCCACTGCCGGCTGGACGATCTGATCCCCTTCTGCAAATATGCGGTCATCCCCTATTTTGCATGGTTCGTCTGGATCCCGTTCACCCTGTTCTATCTGCTGTGGAAAGCGCCCCGCGCCGACTTCTGGCGGCTCTGCCTCCCCCTGTTCGCGGGCATGACCATCGCGCTGGCAGTGTATGTCGTCGTCCCCAATGGGCTGGACCTCCGCCCTTACCGTGTGTACGGCTCGGACTTCTTCGCCCGGACGGTACGCCAGCTCTACGCCACCGACACGGCCACCAACGTCTGCCCTTCCATCCACGTCTTTAACTCGGTGACGCTGATGATGGCTTACTACCGCAGCCGCATCTTTGACGAGCCCTGCCGCCGCTGGATGCGCCCGGCCGCCGCTGTGCTCTGCGTGTCCATCATCGCCTCCACCGTACTGCTCAAGCAGCACAGCTGCATTGACGTCGTGCTGGGCATCCTGCTGGCACTGGTTCTGGACAGCGCTGCTTCCTCGCTGGAGCGCAGCGAATACCGTCTGCTCCAGCGTTCCTGAAACGCAAAAATCCCTCTGCCGCAGCAAAACGGCAGAGGGATTTTTTTGCCTAAAACAGATCTTCCGGCAGACAGATATCGTGTTTGGGGACTTTTTTCCACGAAAAATCGGCGGTGAGGCTTTCCGGCGTGCGGGGGGCCGGTTCCTCCTGCAAACCGTAGGCGTAGGCCAGCTTGCCGACGATCTCCGCCGCCGTATAGCGGGCGCGGAGGTTCTCAAGGCTCTGGTCACCGTCCCGCTTGGAGAGCCGCCGCCCGTCCGGGGCCAGCAGCAGCGGGCAGTGGGCAAAGCGGGGGGCCTTTAATCCCAGCAGCCGGTAGAGGTAGAGCTGCCGGGCTGTAGAGGAGAGCAGGTCTGCTCCCCGCACGACCTCGGTGACGCCCATCCGGGCATCGTCCACAACGACGGCCAATTGGTAAGCGAATACGCCGTCGGCGCGGCGAAGGTAGAAGTCACCGCAGTCCCGCAGCAGGTTCTCGCTGTGGGGGCCCATGCAGCCGTCCGTGAAGGAGACGACCTCGTCGGGCACCTTCAGGCGGTAGGCGGGGGCTTTTGCCTTCCGCTTTTCCGCGACCTCGGCGGGGGTCAGGCTCCGGCAGGTGCCGGGGTAGATGACGTTGCCATCCGAGGTGTGGGGCGCACTGGCCGCATGGAGCTGGGCGCGGGAGCAAAAGCATGGGTAAACGAGGCCCTGTGCAGCCAGCTTTTCGTAGCTGGCGGTGTAGATATCCGCGCACTCGCTCTGGTAATAGGGGCCGTGGGAGCCGCCGTGGCTGCCGCCCTCGTCCCAGTAAAGGCCCAGCCACGCAAGATCCTCTTCCAGCAGGTCGGCGTACTTGCGGGGGCAGCGCTCGGCGTCAAGGTCCTCGATGCGGAGGACGATACGCCCGCCCTCATGCTTGGCGCTCAGCCACGCCAGCAGACTGCACGCGAGATTGCCCAGATGCAGCCGCCCACTGGGACTGGGGGCAAACCGCCCAACGACGGCGCTCACAGGCCCAGCTTCCACTCGCCATCCTTCGGCTGGGAGATGGGGGTGTTATAGAACTCGGCCACAGCTTTTGCCATGTACTCGGCGTCGATGCAGCTTGCCGTCTCCATGGAGGAGTGCATCGCCAGCTGTGCCAGACCGATATCGACCATGGGGATCAGGATCTGATGACCCAGCAGGTTGCCCAGCGTGGAGCCGCCGGGGACGTCCGCGCGGTTGGACGCCGCCTGAACAGGGACGCCCGCCTTCTGGCAGATGGCGCTGAAAGCAGAACCGGTGAAACCGCTGGTGGTGTAGGTCTGGCGGGCATTGTATTTCAGCAGCACGCCGCCGCCCAGCGTAGCGGGGTGGGCGGGGTCGCTCTTTTCGGGGTGATTGGGATGGGTGGCGTGGCCGTTGTCGGCACTGAGCAGCAAGCTATTGGTGCAGGCGCGGATGCTCTGCTCACGGGTGACGCCGAGCTTCTCCTCAACGCGGGCCAGCACATTGGCCATCAGAGTGCCCTGTGCGCCTTGACGGCTGGAGGAACCGACTTCCTCGTTGTCGAACATGACCCACATGTCGCCGCGGCCGTCTTCCTTGCCCTCGCCCTGCAAAAAGCCCCACAGGGTCGTGTAGGCGCACTCCAAGTCGTCGATGCGGCCGGACATGAAGTACTCGCCCTTCAAGCCCACACGCTCGGCCTGTTCGCGGGTGCAGAGCACGAGGTCGGAGTCGAGGATGTCCTCGCCCTTGACCCCGGCCTCCTCGGCCAGAACTTCACGCAGGGTGGTGCCCGCAGCGCCGAAGATGGGCTGCAGATCCACCTGCGGGTTGTAGTTCTTGCCCTTGTTCACCTCGTGGTCGAAGTGGATGCAGACGTTGGGGATGCAGGCCAGCGCGCGGTCCGGGTGGACGAGGATGCTTTTGACGCCCTCCTCGGTCCGGACGAGGATGCGGCCCGCCACGCTCAGGGGGCGGTCGATCCAGCTGGGCATGATCATGCCGCCGTAGCCCTCCGTCTCAGCGCGGGCAAAGACGGCATCCTTGCCGCCGTCCAGCTCCTTGATCTTCCACGTGGGGGAGTCACTGTGGCTGGCCGTGACATGCCAGCCGGTCAGCGTGCCCTTGGGCATCCGCCATGCCAGCACGGCAGAGCCGTTGCGGGTGGTGTAGTATTTGCCGCCGGGCACCAACTCCCATGCGGCGGTCTCCGGGCGGTTCTCGTAGCCGTTGGCCTCCAAGATCTCCACCGCTGCAGCCGTGGAGTGGAAGGCGCTGACGCCCTTGTTCAGAAAGTCAAACAGACCTTCGATCTCGAATTTCTGCATTTTTGTTGTCTCCTATCTTTCACTATGTCCTGCAAAATCTCCCCGCCCGCAGTGCAGACGGAGAGATTCGTTTTTCCTGTTGCATTATACTACATCCTGCCGAAAAAGGGAAGCAATTCAGACCGTCGCGCACTGTTCGAGCTGTTCCTCCAGCAGCCGCCGGGTCTGCGCCGCCTGTAAGCCGCAGACCAGCTGCAAGCGCTGCCCCTCCTGCACAAGGCCCTTGTGGGGCATGGACAGCAGGGCCGCCGTGTCCAGAAGGCTTGTGTCCTCCACCGTGACGCGCAGCCGGGTGAAGCAGTTGTCCACCGTGCGGATGTTGTCCGGCCCGCCCAGCGCTTCGATCAGCCGCCGGACGTCCGCCGGGTCGATCTCCTTTTCCGTCTGCTCCGGCTCCTGTGTGCGGCCGGGCGTGGGCAGGTCCAGCGCCCGGATGACCACGGTGAAAACGACGAAGTAGACCGCGATCTCGGCCAGACCCAGCAGATAGAGCAGGGCCGCGCGGCTGGTCTGCCCCGGCGCAGCGCTCAGGTTGAAGACCAGTGACCCCAGCAGGTTGGAGGTGAACGCCCGGACATGGAGGGCGTTCAGCAGGACCATGAACCCGCCGGTGATGGCCGCATGGAGCACCCAGAGCACCGGCGAGACGAAGCAGAAGAGAAAGTCCACCGGCTCGGTGATGGACGCCAGCGAGGCCGTGACCGCCAGCGGCAGGATGGCCGCCGCCGTCTGCTTCCGGCGCTCCTTCCGGGCTGTGAAGATAAAGGCCGCCGCAATGCCGAGGTAGCCGAAGGTCTTGGTAAAGCCGGTGTACATCCAGACAATGTTCCCGGTGAGCGGCAATCCGTTGGAATACTCGGCCATGGTCACGGTATAGGCCCCGGTGTAAGTCACCGAGCCCACCGTCACCGAGCCGCCCAGCGCCGAGAACTGGAAGGGCATATAAATGAGGTGGTGCAGCCCGGTGGGGATGAGCAGCCGCTCCAAAAAGCCGTACAGGAAAACGCCCAGCTCCCCGGACGCCGCGATCCACCTCGTGATGGCGTGGACGCCCTGCTGCAGCGGGGGCCAGACGAAGCAGACCGCCAGCCCGAAGGCCGCAGCAAAGGCCGCGATGCACAAAAATGCCCATCGCAGCCCGGAATACACCTGCGTGATCAGCCCTTTGAACTGCTTTTCATAACTGTGGTTGAAAATGTACGCCGCCGCAAAGCCCAGCAGGACGCCGCCCGCCACGCCGGTGTCCATCACCTGAATGCCGAGGATGGTGGTCTGGCCCGTGGCGGCAAGGCCGGTCAGACCGTCGGGCTGGGCAAGGCGTCCCAGCGCATCCAGCGCGGTGTGGTTGGCCGTGAGGAAGATGAGATAAGCCATGAAGGAGAGCAGCGCGGCCTCCTGCTTTTCGGTGCGGGTGCGCAGGGCGGCGATGCCCACGCACAGAATGGCGCTGAGGTTGTTGATGAGGACCATCATCCCGTTGTACAGCACCTCGCCCACCAGCCGGATGGGGGGCCAGTTCAGCGCCGGGCAGAGCTGGCGCAGCGGGCTGCTGGTGAGCAGCGCACCCACCACCAACAGCAGCCCCGCCGTCGTCAGGTAGGACAGCGGCGCCAAAAGCGCCTGCGAAAAACGCTCCAGCTTTTGCAGGAGTTTCTGCATTCGTTTGTCCCCCTTTCCGGCACCGCACACCGCCGCATCCATTTTATTTTATGACTGAATTATACGAGCCAGCGCAAAAATTGTCAATCCTGCCCGAAGGCAAAAAATGGGGGCGAAGTTTGTGCAATTTGTACAGGGAAGGTTGAAAATCGTCCTGCACACGCCAATTGACAACCGCCCGGCGGCACAGTATACTAGAGCTGTACCCCAGAGATTTCCCCGGTCTTCCACCGGGAACCGATAAAAGGAGGTCTTCTCTATGACTCGCAACCGTATCCTTTCCCTGCTGGTGTGCGCGGCCCTGCTCGCCGGTCTGCTGGCGGGCTGCACGTCTACTTCCGGCGGCTCCTCGGCTTCGGCCAGCGGCGACGCCGCTTCCAGCGAAAGCATCCCCGCCTCCACCGCACAGGCAGACACCGGCAAGCTGACCCCGAATCTGGACGAGGACGAGAACTCCATCTTCTCCATCCAGAACACCGAAGCTGCCTTTGCCCCCTGCCTCGGCTGGGGTCCCGGCGTTTCGGGCTGCTCGCTGAAATCGGTCATCGCGGCAGCTTCCCTGCTGGGCTGGGCGGAGAACGGCAACCTTGCCATGCGCTCCACCGACGCCATTCAGGACGCCTACACCACATGGTTCAATGACCTCAGCGCCGACGACCAAGCCAGCTTTGCCGACGCATGGCCCCTCATCAAGGAGGATGCCAACACCCTGCTGACCGACAAGGCCAGCATGGAGGGCCGCATCTCCGACGCGGGCCTGAACGCCAAAAAGCTGCCCGGCTGCTCCAAGGAGAACTGGAACGCTTTGCAGAAGGTCGTGGACGCGCTGGTGCCGCAGTCCAGCGAATATTAAGTTTTGCTCTAAAAAAAAAAATCGAGTCCCGACGAATGTCGGGGCTCAATTTTTTTAAATCTTTTTGAGGGTGTACTTCCGGGTGCCCATGCCGATCTTCTCGGCCTGTTCCAGCGTCGCCTTCCACTCAATGTTGGGGTTGGAGTCCTTGAAGTTGTCGTGGTGGCAGTTCCAGCCCGGCTTTGCAAGGTTCTGGCTCAGTTGGCTGTTGGGCAGCGGCTGGGCGGCAAGACACGCATCCGCGCACGCCTGATCCAGCGCCACCGGGTCGAAAGAGGCGAAGATGCCGATATCCGGCAGAATGGGGGCATCGTTCTCGCCGTGGCAGTCGCAGTTGGGGCTGATGTCCTGCACGAGGCTGATGTGGAAAGTGGGGCGGTCATAGCAGACGGCAGCGGCGTACTCGGCCATCTTGCGGTCCAGCATCTCGTTGGCGTTGTCGCACTGGGCATAGATAGCGTCGAAGTTGCACGCACCGATGCAGCGGCCGCAGCCCTTGCACTTGTCCTGATCGATGACGGCCTTGTTCTGCTCGTTGTAGCGGATGGCGTCCGAGCCGCACTCCTTGGCGCAGCGGTGGCAGCCGCGGCACAGGCTCTCCTGCACTGCCGGGTGGCCGGAAGCGTGCTGCTCCATCTTGCCCGCGCGGGAACCGCAGCCCATGCCGATGTTCTTGATGGTGCCGCCGAAGCCGGTGGACTCGTGGCCCTTGAAATGGGTCAGGCTGATAAAGATATCGGCGTCCATGATGGCGCGGCCGATCTTGGCGGTCTTGCAGTATTCGCCATTGGGCACCGGCACCTCGACCTCATCGGTGCCGCGCAGACCGTCGCCGATCAGGATCTGGCAGCCGGTGGTCATGGGCCAGAAGCCGTTCTCCTGCGCACAGGTCAGGTGCTCCAGCGCATTCTTGCGGCTGCCCGGATACAGGGTGTTGCAGTCGGTCAGGAAGGGCAGACCGCCCTGCTCCTTGCACAGGTCGGCCACGACCTTGGCGTAGTTGGGGCGCAGGTAAGCCAGATTGCCCATCTCACCGAAGTGCATCTTGATGGCGACGAACCTGCCGTCCATGTCAATGTTCCTGATGCCCGCCGCAAGGCAGAGGCGACGCAGCTTCTCGGTCAGGCTGGTGCCCACCGGACAGCGGAAATCCGTAAAGTAAACAGTCGATGCTTCCATAAGTAATTTCCTTCCTTTTGAACGTGCGGTGATATTTGGTACTCTCTTTTTTCTTTCTGTGTTTATGCAATGGCGCTGATGGCCGCAACGGCGAGGACGACAAGGCCCAGCACGATGCGGTACAGACCGAAGAATTTGAAGTTATGGCGCTTGACGTAATCCATCAGGAAGCGGATCGCGGCCAAGCTGACCACAAAGGCCACCACACAGCCCACCACGAGGACTGCAATCTCGGTGCCGGTGATGGCCACGCCGGACAGCGCGAACTTGACCACTTTGAGCAGAGAGGCACCGGCCATGACCGGGATGGCCAGATAGAAGGTGAACTCCGCCACACAGGCGCGGGAAAGGCCCAGCAGCAAGCCGCCCACGATGGTCGCGCCGGAGCGGGAGGTGCCGGGGATGATGGCCAGCATCTGCCACACGCCGATGAGGAAGGCTTCCTTATAGGTGATCTGCTCCAAACGGGCCACATGGGGCGCGGTGCGGCGGTTTTCCACCACGATGAAGAGGACGCCGTACAAGATCAGCATGGCGGCAACGGTGATGTAGTTGTAGAAGCGGGCCTCGAACCAATCGTCCAGCGGGCTGATGACCAGCACCGGCAGGGTGGCGGCCACCACCTTGAACCAGAGCTGCCAGACCTCCGGCTTGGAGGTCACGCGGCCGTGCCGCAGCCCGAAGGGCCAGAGCTTGTTCCAGAACAGGACCACCACCGCGAGGATGGCACCCAGCTGGATGACCACGCGGAACATGGACATGAACTCTTCACTTGCATTGAACTTGATGAGCTGCTCCACAAGGATCATATGACCGGTGGACGAGATGGGCAGCCACTCAGTGATGCCCTCCACAACGCCCATCAGGATGGCTTTCAGAATTTCAAAAAACATCGGTTTCCTCCCAGCCCGGCGCACAGGGGCACGCCGGTTTTTTGTCGTTTTCAGGTTCGCCTTTCAGTATACCATATTATGCGGCCCGGCGCACGAGAAATCCCAAAATTTTACCTTCATCTGCGCTTGGAAATATGCTATACTGGAACCACCGGACCGGCAGTGTACAAAGCTGCCTCCGGCGCATTCTGAAATAACGAGGTATGACGTATGAATATTCTGGTCATCGGCTGCGATCAGGTAGGGGCCGCACTGGTTCGCGACTTGGAGCGCATCGGGCACGACATCTCCCTCATCGAGAAGGACTCCGAACAGCTCAAGCGGCTGGACAGCTTCGACGATTACAGCTTTGGCGGCACCGCGCTGGTGGGCGACCCCACCGACCCGGATGTGCTCAAGCAGGGCGGCGTGGAGAACTGCGACGCTGTGGCCGCCGTGAGCGAGGACGACTCGGTGAATCTGATGGCGGCCCAGATTGCCAAGAGCATCTTCCAGCGCGAGAAGGTCATCTGCCGCGTTTCGGACCCGCATTTGCAGGTGCTGTACCACAAGGCTTATGGGCTGGAGACCATCTGCCCCACCATCCTCACGGAACAGGCCGTGTTCCGCGCCCTCTCAAAGTAAACCCAACGTATAAAGGAGCCTCTCTATGAAAATCTGTATTGCCGGCGGCGGGCGTGTGGGGCGGTATCTGGCCCAGAGTCTGCTGGCCAACCACCACTCCGTCGTCATCATTGAACCCATCGAGGCGCAGTGTCGAATGCTGGCCGACCAGCTCGACATCCCGGTGATCTGCGGCGACTCCATCAGCATGGACATCCTGCGCACCGCCGATGCGGCCAGCTGCGACGCCTTTGTGGCCGTGACCGGCTCGGACGAGGACAACCTCATTGCGTGCCAGCTCGCGAAGCGGGAGTTCGGCGTAGACCGCACCGTAGCCCGCGCCTCCAACCCCAAGAACCGGGAGCTGCTCCACACCCTCGGCGTGGACACCGTGGTCTGCGGCACCGACAACCTCAGCCACATCTTAGAGCGGGAGATCGAGACGGACACCATCCGTCAGCTGCTTTCGCTGGGGGGTGGCACCGCCAGCCTGAACGAGATCCTGCTGCCGGAAAACTTCGCCTTTGCAGGCAAAGCCATCATGGACATTCCCATCCCCGGCAACGCCATCTTGGTCAGCGTCACCCGCGACACCGAGCTCATCATCCCCCACGGCAACACCGTCCTGCTGCCGTGGGACCGCATCCTGCTGCTGACGCAGGACGACACCCTCCACCTGCTGACCGAGGCTTGGGGCCTCAGCGGCAAGTGACCGAAGGGGAACTGCGCCGCACCGCACTGGTCATCCCTCCCAAGGGGCGCGCCGTCCTTTCCATATGGGCTGCTGCGGTGGGCTTGTTCCTTGCGCCCTTCGCCTTCTGGCAGGGCATCGCCGCCGGGGTGGTGTTCTGTCTACTCTGGGCGGGGCTGGTGGCCCTGCTGCGGGCGCGGGCGTGCAGCTACGCCGCGGTGCTGGGGGCACAGACGCTGACCATCTATGTGGGCATCGTCTTCCCGGTGCGGCGGGTGGTGCCCCGCCGGGCCGTGACCGGCATCCAGCAGCTCCGCTCGCCGTTGCTGCGGCTGGCGGGAGTCACCGTGCTGGTCATCTCAGCGCCGGGCGCACGGGTGCTGGTGCCCGCCGTTCCGGCGGCTCAGGCCGCAGCGCTGGCCTATGCCCTTGCGGAGGATGCCCCATGCCGATGACCGAAAAGCATCTGCACCCCTTTGCGGCCCTCCAGATCTTCCGCAAAACGCTGGTGCTCTACCTTGTGCCGCTGGTCAACGTGCTGTTTGAGCGCAACTGGGAGGCCCTGCGTGCCGCGCTGCGGCAGGACATCGTCCTGTTTTTGCTGGTCTGCGGCGTGAGCTGGGTCATCCTCCGCGCAAGCAGCTGGTCGCTGGACGAAAACGGCACCCTCTGCCTCCACTGGAAGCTGCTGTTCCGGTTCGACCGGACGGTACGCGGGGCCTCTCTGGCGGCGCTGACCATCGAGCGGCCCTTCTATTTCCGCTTGGCCGGGGCCAGCCGGGTCACCCTTTACCCCATGGGCGAACCGAAAAAGCGCACCCTGACCCTCTGCCTGACCAAAGGCGATGCTACACATCTGGCCGACCAGTTGCTGCCGGTGGAAGCCCCCAGCCTCCACCGGCCCAAGGGCGGCGAGCGGGCCGCGCTGGGCTTGCTGGGGGCCAACGGCCTTTCGACGCTGGCCCTCTTCCTGCTGGCCATCCGGCAGAGTCGGCAGGGCCCTGACCGCTACGAGCTGGCCTTTGCGCAGATCAACTTTCTGGCCGGGCTGGCGGCGCGGTGGCTGCCCACCGGTGCCGCATGGCTGCTGGCCTTTGCGGGCTTTCTGCTGGGGCTGAGCCTGATCCGCAGCTTCGTCCAGACCGTCCATTACGAAGTCTGGCACACCGCCGATCAGATCGGCAGCAGCGGCGGCTGGCTCGACCGGTTCGAGATCCGGGTGAAGACGGCCGAGATCAGCTACGCGGACGTCCGGCTCTCCCCCTTTGCGCGGCTGCTGCGGCGCTGGCCCGTCTTTGTCACGGCGGGAGGCTGCTCGCCGGAGCTGCCTCTCTTCGTCTACCGTTCCGGGGAGGAAGCGCTTTTCCGCGAGCTGCTGCCGGAGTTTCGGATGCCGCCGGACCTTCTGGCCCGCACCGAACAGCGGAGCCTCATCTTTTTCGCACCGGCCGGCATCCCCTTTGCCCTCTGCGCCCTGCTCACCCTCCTCTCGGTCTACACCCTGCCCAGCCTGACCGTGACCCTGCTGTTCCCCACCGTCTTCTTTGCGGCGGGGCTGGCGGGCGGCATGATGGGCTACCGGCGGGAGGGGGTCTGGCTGCGGGACGGACAGCTGACCCTGCGGCGGCAGCGGGGCATCTACCTGCACAGCATCTGCGTCTTCCACCCGGACCTCTGCCTGACGGCGAACCAGTCGCCGTGGGCTGCCAATGTGGACCGCACCAACCTGACCTTCGCCTTTCCCGGCCGGGTCAAGCTGACCGTCCGCAGCGTGCTGTGGCGGGACGCACAAAAATGTTTTGAATTTTTAGAAAAGCCTCTCAGGCGCTGACGCGCCAGCTCCCCCAGAGGGGGAGCTTTTTCGAGGACTTTGGATGTTTTCAAAAAGGAGTCTTTTTCTGTGATAAAAACGATCTTGTTTGATTTGGACGGCACCCTGCTGAACACCATCGACGACCTTGCCGACGCGGGCAACTGGGTCTGCGCACAGCATGGCTGGCCGACGTTCTCCGTTGAGCAGTTCAAGCATATGGTGGGCAACGGCATCCCAAAGCTGGTGGAGCGCTTTTCCCCTGCCGAGGCCCGCACGCCGGAACATCTGGCCGCCACGCTGGCCGAGTTCACGGCCCGGTACGACGCCCACAAGGAGGACAAAACCGCTCCGTACCCCGGCATCCCGGAGCTGGTGGATGCGCTGAACGCTGCAGGCATCCAGACCGCCGTCTTCTCCAACAAAGCAGACCCTCTGTGTGGAAAGATCATCGAACACTACTTCGGTGCCGGGAAGTTCGCCCTCGTCCGGGGCAGCAGACCGAATGTGCCCACCAAGCCCGACCCCACCGGCGTTTATGCCCTGATGGCCGACCTCGGTGCCAAGCCGGAAACCACCCTCTTTGTGGGCGACAGCGATGTGGACATCCTGACCGGCCACAACGCCGGACTGCCCGCCATGGGGGCGCTGTGGGGCTTCCGGGGCGAAGCAGAGCTCACCGCCGCCGGGGCCGATGCGCTGGCGGCCACGCCGATGGACATTTTTACCTACGCAAAAAAACACTGACGTCAAAAAGCGGCTCTTCCTCTTTGCGGGAAGGGCCGCTTTTTCCGACACACGTTTGTTTTCACATTGTTTACGGGAAGTTCATTGCATTACGGACCGTTCTTTTTTATAATTTGATTCAAATTTGAAATTGATCTGGAGGTTTTTGCATGGCAACCGAAAAGAAAGCTTCCCCCAACGTCGAGAGCCGCCTTCGCCATAACATCCTGAAAATGCCGCAGGAGGTCTATCAGGCCAGCGGAATCGTCATCAACGGGCGGCGGCTGAAGAGTTTTGTCTTCACCACCGACCTCGCCATCATCCGCAACTGCGACGCTGACGCGGTGTTTGCGGTCTACCCCTTCACCCCGCAGCAAGCCATCAGCGATGCCATCATCAAGGCATCCTACATCCCGGTGTTCTGCGGTGTGGGCGGCGGCACCACCCACGGCGTGCGCACCCTGAACCTCGCCCGCGATGTCGAGAGCCAAGGCGCGATGGGCGTAGTCCTGAACTCCCCCATCTCGGACCTGAATCTGCTGGCCGTTTCGCGGGTGGTGGATATCCCGGTCATCATCACAGTGACCAAAGAGGACACCAATATCCGCTCCCGCATCGAGGCCGGGGCTTCCATCCTGAATGTGGCGTGCAGCACCGACACGCCCCGCATCGTGAAAAAGATCCGGGACGAGTTTCCCGATGTGCCCATCATCGCCAGCGGCGGCAAGACCGGCGAGACCATTTCGGCCACTATCGCCGCCGGGGCCAACGCCATCACCTACACCCCGCCGTCCCCGGCCATCCTGTTCAAGGAAATGATGGAAAAGTACAGGGAATGAAGAAAAGCGGTTCGATTCCTCCTACGGCAGTCTCGCCTCGTAGGCATTCCTAAATCGCTAGGACCCGCGCACTAACAAACAGCCCACCGGGCTGTTTGTTGCCGCTTGCGAGCGGCCGTGCTGTTCGATTCCTCGTACGGGTTGCATAAAAAAATCCTCGATTCCTCCTACGGCAGTCTCGCCCCGTAGGCATTCCTAAATCGCTAGGACCCGCGGGCTAAGCAACAGCCCACTGGGCTGATTGCTTACGGTGCTTCGCACCGCCGCCCTGTTCGATTCCTCGTACGGGTTGCATAAAAAAACCCTCGATCCTAAGATCGAGGATTTTTTTATGACCCGTACGGGAATCGAACCCATGTTACAGCCGTGAAAGGGCCGTGTCTTAACCGCTTGACCAACGGGCCTTATAAATACAGAGCTTCGCTAAAACCTCCGACATTCTTCATCCACTATTGCAGATGACCGTCCCCCATATCTTAGCGAAACTCTGTAACATGGTAGCGGCAACTGGATTTGAACCGGTGACACTTCGGGTATGAACCGAATGCTCTAGCCAACTGAGCTATGCCGCCATATTTTGTTTGCGCACTTGAACGGTGCTTTATTATTATATCCAGACGCAGACCATTTGTCAACAGATATTTTCAAAAAAATCAAAATTTTTTCAAAGCTCTTTTTTCCACGCAAAAATGCTCCACCGTCTGCATCTGCAAGCGGTGGAGCATTTTCAACATTTTAGGAAGCTGCCGTGGAAAAATCAGGCCTTCTTGTGGGTCGGGACCATGACCTCAAGGCCGCCCATGTAGGGCTGCAGCACCTTGGGGATGGTCACGGTGCCGTCGGCCTGCAGGTGGTTCTCCAAGAATGCGATCAGCATACGCGGAGGTGCCACGCAGGTGTTGTTCAGGGTGTGGGCCAGATAGGTCTTGCCGTCCTTGCCCTTGATGCGGATGTGCAGACGGCGGGCCTGTGCGTCGCCCAGATTGGAGCAGGAGCAAACCTCGAAATACTTCTGCTGGCGGGGGCTCCAAGCCTCGATGTCGCAGCTCTTCACCTTCAGGTCTGCCAGATCGCCGGAGCAGCAGTTCAACTGGCGGACGGGGATCTCCATGCTGCGGAACAGCTCAACGGAGTTCTTCCAGAGCTTCTCGTACCAATCGGCGCTCTCTTCGGGGCGGCAGACAACGATCATTTCCTGCTTCTCGAACTGGTGGATGCGGTAGATGCCGCGCTCCTCGATGCCGTGGGCACCCTTCTCCTTGCGGAAGCAGGGGCTGTAGGAAGTCAGGGTCAGGGGCATCTGGCTCTCGTCGAGGGTCTGGTCGATGAAGCGGCCGATCATGGTGTGCTCGCTGGTGCCGATCAGGTACAGATCCTCACCCTCGATCTTGTACATCATGGCGTCCATCTCCGGGAAGGACATGACGCCCTGCACCACGTTGCCGTGCATCATGAAGGGCGGGATCACATAGGTGAAGCCCTTGTTGATCATGAAGTCACGGGCGTAGGCCAGAACAGCCTCGTGCAGACGGGCGATGTTGCCCAGCAGATAGTAGAAGCCGTTGCCCGCCACGCGGCCGGCAGCGTCCATGTCGATGCCGTCGAAGCTCTCCATGATCTCGGTGTGGTACGGGATGGGGAAATCGGGCACAACCGGCTCGCCGAAGCGCTGTGCCTCGACATTGTAGCTGTCATCGGGGCCGATGGGCACGCTGGGGTCGATCATCTGGGGGATGGTGTACATGATCTCCTGAATGCGTGCGGAAAGCTCAGCCTCCTCGGCCTCCAGCTCTGCCATCTTGTCGGCGTCGGCCTTGACGGCGGCGTTGTTGGCGTCGATCTGCTTCTGCAGCTCCGCCTTCTGGGCCTCGTCGGTGCACTTCTTCAACTGGCCGAACAGGGGGCCGTTGGCCTTGCTCAGCTTGTTGCGGGCAGCCTTGAGGGACTCGACTTCCTTCAGGCACTCACGGTACTTGGCATCCTTTTCGATGACCTCGTCCACGAGCGGGAGCTTTGCGTCTTGGAACTTCTTCTTGATGTTTTCCTTGACCGCGTCCGGGTTGTCACGGACAAATTTGATATCAAGCATGATTTACTCTCCTTACTCTATTTCATTCGCGCGGGGGGCGGCCCCGTGCCGTTCAAAGGCGGAAGCCCGCCTTGGATCGCGTTATTGTTGGTACTTGCCCAGCAGGTTCGCAAAGGCCTTCAGCTGCTCGTCCGAGTAAAAATGCACGGTGAGCTTGCCTTTGCCGCCGTGGTAGGCGACATTGACTTCGCTGCCCAGCACTTCCTTCAGGCTCTCCTCCACTTCCACGGGAAGGGTGTCCATGGGGGCAGGCTCTGCCGGGGCCTTGGGGGGCTTCGCCAACTTCTTGCACAGGGCCTCGGCCTGACGCACATTCAGGTCGTTGTCGGCGATCATCTGGGCCGCCTGTTCCTGCAATTCCGCTGTGGGCAGACTCAGGATCACCTTGGCGTGGCCGGTCGTGATGAAGCCGCCCTTGAGCAGCTCCAGCACGTTTTCCGGCAGGTTCAGCAGCCGCAGACTGTTGGCCAGCGCGCTGCGGCTCTTGCCCAGTTTCCGCGCCGCCTGTTCCTGCGTCAGGTCGCACCGGGCCATCAGCTCATGGATGCCTACTGCCTCTTCCACCGGGTCCAGATCCTCGCGCTGAAGGTTTTCCACCAGTGCCAGCTCCATCGCCTGTTCGTCGGTCACATCCTTGACGACGACGGGGGCCTCGGTCAGGCCCGCCATCCGGCATGCCCGCCAGCGGCGCTCACCCGCCACGATGAGATAGCCGCCCGCAGCCTTGGGCCGCACCGCGATGGGCTGGATCAGCCCGTGCTCCGCGATGCTGGCGGCCAGCTCGCCCAGCGCCTCATCGTCGAAGGTCTTGCGGGGCTGGCCGGGGTCCGGCTCGATCTCCCGCAGGGGCAGAGTTTCGACTTTGTTATCGGACTCAAAGCTGGGGGAAACGTCCTCAAACAGACTTTCCAATCCCCGGCCAAGGCCTCCTCGTTTCTTTGCCATGTTCTCCCTCTACCCTTCTGCTCAAACTTCTTCCAGTGCGTTTTTCTTCTCAGCGGGTGCGCTGGCCGCCTTGGTGCGCCGCTTGGCGGGCTCGTGGGGGCGGTTGTTCTTCACGAACTCAATGGCGAGGTCCATATAGGCCTCGCTGCCCTTGCCCTTCGGCTCATAAAAATTGATGGGCTGGCCGTAGCTGGGCGCTTCCGAAATGCGGATCGTGCGCGGGATCGTCGTTTTATAGACCTTCGCGCCGAAATATTTCTTGACCTGATCCACGACCTGCATCGTCAGGTTCAGCCGCCCGGAGAACATCGTGAAGACCACGCCCTCGATGTCGAGGTAGGGGTTATACTTCTTGCGGATGGTCTTCAGGGTGCTGATCAGTTCCGACAGACCCTCCAGCGCATAATACTCGCATTGGATGGGGATGAGCACGCTGTCACAGGCGCACAGGCCGTTCAGCGTGAGCAGGTCGAGGCTGGGAGGGCAATCCACAAAGATGAAGTCGTAGTCCTTCTGCACCTCGGCCAGCGCCTTGCGCAGCCGGCTCTCGCGGCCGGGCAGGTCGATCATCTCAAGGCTCGCACCGGCCAGCCGGGTGTTGGAACCGATAACGTCGGTGCGGAACTCGGTGTGCCGGACCGCCTCGCGGGCGCTCGCCTCGCCGATCAGCATTTCATAAGTACCCAGCTCCACGCTCCGCTTCGGGATGCCGTAGCCGGTGGTGGTGTTGCCCTGCGGGTCCAGATCCACGATCAGCACCTTTTTGCCCAGCGCCGCAACGCAGGACGACAGGTTTACGGCGGTGGTCGTCTTACCGACGCCGCCTTTTTGGTTTGCAACTGCAACTATTTTTGCCACGCGCATTTTCTTCCTCTCAGGAAAACTTATTTGTTCCACGTGGAACATTCGAGGTCGGGCTGCCGTTTTCCCGTCTGCAAGCCCCTTTATTCTTTAGTATAGCACATCAGCGCGGCTTTTTGAACCCGATTCTTCATAATTTTACGCAAAAGCAGGATTTCTTTCGCAGTTTTTTCTGATTTTGCTCCCGGATTGTTCCATGTGGAACAGCAAAGAGGGGGGTTCTCCCCTACTTCTGCGCAGCGGCGGTGGGGATGCGGACGGTATATTCGATATAGCCGTCCCGCTCTTCGCGGTGGGCGGTGGCGGGCACGCCGTTGTCCGTCATCAGGCGGATGGCGTGGTCGATGGTGTTCACGAAGATGCGGACGTCTTTGACCATGGAGATATGGTGCTTGCCCTGCGCTGTGGCGTTGAGGAGCTGGTCGATGTAAAGGTCGGTGGCGCGGGCGTTCATCTTCCGCTTGGCGATCATGATGAGGGCTTCGCTGCGGCGGTTTTCAGGCAAGCGCAGCACCGCCCGCGCGTGGCGCTCGGTCAGGCCGTTGTCCAAAATGAACTGCCGCTGGTCGAGCGTCAATTGCAGCAGCCGCAGCTTGTTGGCCAAGGTGGGCTGGGCCATCCCCAGCCGCTTGGCCGCTTCGGCTTGGGTGCAGTCCCACAGGACCATGACATCCCGCAGCCCCTGCGCCTGTTCAAAGGGGTTCAGGTCGGCCCGTTGCAAGTTTTCCAGCAGCCCCAGCGCCGCCGTGCGGTGATCCGAATAATCGCAGAGGATGGAGGGGATGGTGTTCATCTTGGCCAGCTTACAGGCCCGGAGACGCCGCTCCCCCGCGACCAGTTCGTAGCCGTTTTCCGCCTTCCGCACCGTGATGGGCTGCAGCAGACCGTTTTCCCGGATGCTCTGGGCGAGGCCCGCCAGCTCCGCCTCGTCAAAGCTGGTCCGCGCCTGATAGGGCGAGGGATGGATGTCGTCCACCGGGAGAAGAAAGATCTTCCCGGCTGATTTTTTGCGTTCAAACATAATGTGACTCCTTTCACCAAAGGTTGCGTTTGTTTTCAACCATTTCTCAGGAAAAGGTGGAAAACTGCGCTGTTCCATCCCCAGTGTACCAGAAAATAAAACACCCCGCCAGAAGTTTCGTTCGGCAGGGTATTTCATATTTCTTTCGTTGCAGCGTTATTTCAGTGGACTTTTTGCGATTTTGCCGCCATTTCTGGGGTAGGCTGTCGGAGTTTGCGAAATCTTTTTGCAGAGGATGAGGGTGCGGGTGTCGCCGCCCGGCAGGTGGAGGGTACGGGTCTCCCTGTACTCGCCGCCCAGCCTCTTGATGGCACCGCGGGCAGCGTTCAGCTCCTCCTCGCCGGAAGCGCCTTTCATGGCGAGAAAGCTGCCCCCGACCTTGACCAGCGGCAGACAATACTCCGCCAGCATGGGCAGCGCCGCCACAGCGCGGGCCGAGACCAGATCAAACTGCTCCCGCCAGACCTTGCGGGCTGCTTCCTCGGCGCGCTCCTTGGCGAACTCCACGCCGGTCAGGCCCAGTTGGCCGCACGCATACTTCAAAAATTCCACCCGCTTGCCGGTGGGTTCCATCAAGGTCAGCTCCAGTTCCGGCTTGTAGATCTTGGTCACGATGCCGGGAAAGCCCGCGCCCGCGCCGACGTCCACCATCTTCCCCGCCACTTCGGGCTGGGAGGCAAAGAGCAGACTGTCAAGGAAGTGCTTGTCCTCGATGCCCTCCGGGTCGGTGATGGCGGTCAGGTTGACCTTCTGGTTGTACTCCACAAGGATCTCGGCAAAGGCGTCCAGCTGGTCGAGCTGGGTGCCGGTCAGAGAAATGTTCCATGTGGAACACTTTTGTTCCAATCTGTTTTTGTCGATCATTTTTATTCTCCCGTCAGTTTCACGTAAATCGGTTCATGGTGCACGGCGGGAAGATACACTTCCAGTACTTCCTTCGTCCGCAGCTTCAGCGAAGAGGTATTGATGCAGGGGTGGCATCCCAGAAACTCGCCCTTGACCACATCTTCGTCCATGAGGAGCTGAACATGGTTCTCCGGGTCATTGGCAAGGCCCATGATGGAAGAGGAACCCGGCGTACAGTCGAGGTACTGCTCCATATCCTCCGGCGAAGCAAAGCTCAGGCGGGCAATGCCAAGCTGGTGGGAGAGTTCCTTCGTTTTGAAGGGCTTATCCCCCGGCATCATCAGCAGATAAAAATTCGTCTTCTGCCGGTTGCAGAGGAAGAGGTTCTTGCAGACCGTTGCGCCGAGGCAGTCGTCGATGACCTTGCAATCCTCCATTGTGTCAGCTTTCATAAAGGCATGGTCGGTGCGCCAGTATTCCATGCCGAGCTTATCCAGCAGGTCGTAGGTGCGCACCTCTTTTTCCAGCCGCCCGGCGCAGTCGTGGGGGCGGCCCTTATAAAGCGTCAGTTCCATTGTATCGTCCCTTTATCAGGTATCGTTCTCGGCTGGCGTTTTCGCAGCCAGTGCAATGCTCAGCTGGGCGACATCCGAGGGCGAAACGCCGGGGATGCGGCCCGCCTGCCCAAGGTTCTTGGGGCGGATGCGGGCCAGCTTTTCGCGGGCTTCCAGCGTCAGGCCGGTCAGGTTCTCGTAGATGAAATTCTCCGGGATCAGCGTCTTTTCGTGGCGGGCCACGTCGCGGATCATCCGGTCCTGCCGGGCAATGTAGCCCGCGTACTTGATCTCCGTTTCCAGCCGCTCGGCCAGCATCGGGGTGATCCCCTCCCCCCAGCCGATCAGACCGGCGATGAGCGGGTAGCTGATCTCCGGGCGGCGGAGCAGCTCTTCCGCAATGCCGCCCTCTGCTGCCGGGGCAAGGCCCGCTGCTTCCATGGCGGCCCGCAGGTCAGCGGTACGGAGGTGCGTCTCGTGCAAACGGCGGCGCTCCGCGTCCAAAACGGCCTGTGTCTGCTGGTACTTGGCCCAGCGGTCGTCCTGCACCAAACCGTATTCCCGGCCGATGGGAGTCAGCCGCTGGTCGGCGTTGTCCTGCCGCAGGGTCAGGCGGTATTCGCTCCGGCTGGTCATCATCCGGTAAGGGTCCATAACGCCCTTGGTCACGAGGTCATCCACCAAGGTGCCGAGGTAGCTGGTGTGGCGGGGCAGGATGAGCTGGTCTTCGCCCAGCGCATTGCGGGCGGCGTTCAGGCCCGCCAGCAGACCCTGCGCAGCGGCTTCCTCGTAGCCGGAGGTGCCGTTGAACTGCCCGGCTCCATACAGGCCGCGAACCTGCTTGCTTTCCAGCGTAGCTTCCAAGCTGGTGGGGTCCACGCAGTCGTACTCGATGGCGTAGGCCGGGCGCATGATCTCGATGTTCTCGAAACCCTTGATGCTCCGGTAGAAAGCGTTCTGCACATCCTCCGGCAGGCTGCTGGACGCGCCCTGCAAGTACATCTCTTCGGTGTTCTCGCCGCAGGGCTCCACAAAGATGGGGTGGCGCTCCTTCCCCGCAAAGCGGACGACCTTATCCTCAATGGACGGGCAGTACCGTGGGCCGACGCCCTCGATCATGCCGCCGTAAAGCGGGCTGCGCTGGATGTTGTCCAGAATGATCTTGTGGGTCTCCGGGTTGGTGTAGGCGATCCAGCACTCCACCTTGTTGTGCATGGGGGCATCGGTCATGAAGCTGAAGGGCTGCAATTCATTGTCCGGGTCGCCGGGCTGGCATTCCAGCTTCGAAAAATCAATGCTCCGGCGGTGAACACGGGCCGGGGTGCCGGTCTTGAACCGGCGCAGGGGCAGACCAGCCGCTTTCAGGCTCTCGGTCAGTGCGTTGGCCGCGTGCATCCCGTCCGGGCCGGAAGCATACCACGCATCACCCACAAAAATTTTGCCACCGAGGTTGGTGCCTGTAGCAATGACCACGCACTTGGCTCCGTACTCGCCGTTCAACTGGGTGACAACGCCCTTCACGTGGCCGTCTTCCACCTCGATGGAAACCACTTCCGCCTGATGGATGGCAAGGCCGGGCGTCAGTTCCAGCGCGTGCTTCATATATTCGTGGTAACGTTTGCGGTCGGTCTGGACCCGCAGGGCATGGACTGCCGGGCCCTTGCCCTTGTTCAGCATCCGGCTTTGCAGGTAGGTGGCATCCGCCGCCAGACCCATCACGCCGCCGAGTGCATCCAATTCACGTACCAGCGTTCCTTTTGCCGTTCCGCCAATGCTGGGATTGCAGGGCATATTGCCGATGGCATCCAAGCTCATGGTAAAAACAGCCGTCTTCGCGCCCAGTGCGGCCGCCGCATGGGCCGCTTCAATGCCCGCATGGCCCGCACCGATCACGATGACGTCATAATCTCCCAAATGATTCACGTTTGTTTCCCTCTATTTTACAGTTGCTCCCCAACTGTTACTTTCCCACACAAAAGCGTTCAAATACTTCGTTGATGACGGCCTCCGACGCATTTTCGCCGGTCAGGTCGCAGAGGGCATCCAGCGCGTCGTCCACACAGACGGACACGGCGTCCAGCCCGAACCCACCGGCGGCGGCATCCAGCGCCCCGGCAACGGCCTCCCGCGCACGGGTGGCGGCGGCCAGCTGCCGCTGGCCCGAAAGGCTGGCGGCGTGGGGGTCGATCTGGTTTGTGCCCAGCAGCCGTGCCACCGCCGAGGAGATCAGCTTCCGGGTCCCCTCCTCTTGGCAGCAGACCGGCAGCACCATCGCGAAATAGGGTGCGATGATCTCCGCGTCGAACTGGGTCGGCTTGTCCTCTTTGTTGATGAGGGCAATGGCCGGGCGTCCGGCGCATTTCCGGGCCAGCTCAAAGTCCTCGCGGGTCAGCGGCGCAGAGCCGTCGAACACCGCCAGCACCAGCCCCGCCTCGTCCAGCTTCTTCCAACTGCGGCGGATGCCCTCGGCCTCGATGAGGTCTTCGGTGTCCCGCAGACCGGCGGTGTCGAAGAGGTTCAGCCGGATGTCCCCCAGCCGCACCGCCTGTTCCACCACATCGCGGGTCGTGCCCGCCACCGGGGTGACGATGGCTCGGTCGAATCCGGCCAGCAGGTTCAGCAGGGTGGATTTTCCCGCGTTGGGCCGGCCCACGATGGCGCAGTCCACGCCCTCCCGCAGAACGGCCCCGGCGTCGTAGTTTTGGATGAGGGTGTTCAGCTCGTCCTTCACGCCGCCCAGCACGGTCTGCAAATGGGCTTCGTCCAGTTCGGGGACATCCTCTTCGGGGAAGTCCACCCACGCAGCCAGATGGGCCTGTAAGGCGGTCAGGGCCTCTTTTTCTGCCACGATCTTCTTGGCCAGCGCACCGCCCAGCGACGCATTGGCCAGCGCGGCGCCCTGCCGCCCATCCGCCGAGATGATGTCCATGACGGCCTCGGCCTGTGTCAGGCTGAGCTTGCCGTTTAGGAAAGCGCGGCGGGTGTACTCACCGGGGGCCGCAGGGGCCGCCCCGGCTTCGATACAGCTTTCCACCAGCCGCCGCGCCACCGCGCTGCCGCCGTGGCAGGAAAGCTCCACCACGTCCTCGCCGGTGTAGCTGTGGGGTGCCCGGAAGAAGAGGGCCACTCCCTCGTCAAAGGCGTCCTCCCCTTCCAGAAATTTTCCGAACAACGCGGTGTAGCCCTTGGCGTCCTCCACCCGCTTGTTCGGGTTCGCAGGGCGGAACACCCGCGCCGCCACCGCATAGCTCTCCGGCCCCGAAAGGCGCACAACGGCGATGCCGCCCGCCCCCGGTGCGGTCGCAATGGCCGCAATGGTCATATTCTGCATCTGTGTTCCCTCCCCATTCAGCGCCCGGCTTGCCCGCCGGTGCGGGAATCTTCCTGTTTGGCGGTATACATCCACTTTTTATTATAACACGTGTGCCGCGAAAAAGATAGAATCAGCCCCCACTCCGGCACAAAAAATGCCCCTTTCCGGCAGTTTTCCACCAGAAAGGAGCAGAATGGTTGAAAATTCAGTGATCAGATCTCGATCTTGCCAAAGTTGAAATCGGCGAAATCATCCACGCGCTCGGTGCGCTTGGGTGCCACAGGGGCGGCATTTTCAGCGTCACGGGGGGCGTAGGTGCGCTCCGGCACGCTGGACGTGCGGGGGCCGCGGCTGCCCGACGGACGGGAGCCGCCACGGCTGCCGCCGCGATAGCCGCTGCGCTCACCGTTCCGATTGCCGCTGCGGGAACCACCGCGATAACCGCCATTGTTCCGGCGGCCATTGCCGCGGGGGCGGCGCTCGCCGTAGGTGTTGTCGGTCTGTGCATCGGGGGCAGTGGAGTAGATGACCACACGGCGGTCACGGCCCTCGCCCTTGCTCTCGCTGCGGACACCCTCCATCTTGCCGATGGCGGAGTGGATGATGCGGCGCTCGTAGGGGTTCATGGGCTCCATCGCAAAGCTGCGGCCGGTCTTGCGGACCTTGGCGCCGATGCGCTGTGCCAGTGCAGTCAGGTCGCTCTCGCGCTTGTCGCGGTAGCCGGCCACATCCAGACCCAGCTTGATGTAGTCGCCTTCCAGACGGTTGGCCACGAGGCTTGCCAGATAGGACAAGCTCTCCATGGTCTCGCCGCGGCGGCCGATCAGGGCACCCAGCTTCTCGCCATCCAGACGGATGATGGTCGCCTCGCCCTTCTGCACGGCGCTGAAGGTCACGTCGCTGACGCCCATCAGGGTGATGACTTCCTTTAGGTAGTCCACAGCGGCCTTGACCTTGTTGTTCTCTTCGATGTTGATGGGAACTTCGACCTCTTCGGCCTCCTCTGCAGGAGCAGCCGTCTCTTCGGCCGGAGCAGCAGCCTCCTCCACCGGAGCAGCGGGCTGCTCGGCGGCGGGGACTTCCTCAGCCGGGGCGGGAGCCGCCGCTTCTTCAGCAGGTGCTTCCACCTTTTCCTCTGCAGCGGGTGCCGGAGCCTCCTCCACAATGGGGGCGGCGGGGACATCGGGTTCTTCCACGCTGACACGCACCTTGGCGGGGGTCAGCTTCAGACCCAGAAAGCCCGTCTTCTGGGGCATTTCCAGCACCTCATAGCTCACATTCAGATCCTCAGCCTGCACACCCAGCAGGGCGCAGGCCTTTGCGCGGGCTTCATCAACCGTCTTGCCGGTTGCTTCCTGAGTACGGATCATAACCGTTATTCCTCCTCTTTCTTGTTCAGCTCGCTCAGCGGAACGGTGCGCTCGTCCTTATAGCGCTCTTCGTCCAGCTTGCGGGCATATTCGAGACGGCGCTTGTTCATCTCGCTGGCAGAGATGTTCTTCTCAACGATCTGGCCGGTCTTTTCGTCGATGACCTTGATGGTGGTGTTCTTCACACCGCGCTTCTGCTCCTTCTTGCGGGCAGCCATTTCAGCCAAGACTTCTTCCTTCATCTTTTCGGGGTCGTAGATCTTCTTCATGAAGATGCTCTGCACGGTCATCAGGATGTTGGAGACGACATAGTACAGGGAGAATGCGCAGGGAACGGTGAAGCAGAAGAACAGGTACATCAGCGGCATCATATACATGGTCAGCTTCATGCTGCCCTGCATCTGCTGGCCGGAGGCCTTCATGCTGATGTGGGTGGAGATGAACATGGTCACAATGGCCAGAATGGGGAGGATCAGCAGGGGCAGGTTCTCTGCGGCCAAGCTGTACTGGGGCACACGGGTCAGATCGATGCCAAAGAAGTCCATGTGCTGACCGAACTCGGTGATGGTGCTGACCTGCTCCGGGGTGAAGCAGCTGGAGACGGTGCTCTCGCCCGCGATGACCTGCGCGATGATGTTGGTATCGCGGGTCACAGTGGTAAAGCTGACGCCGAGGGCGGTCAGAGCCTCACCGGCGGCGGTCAGCGCATCGGCGCCGATGTGGAAGATGCGCTGCAGCGGGCGGTACACAACTTCGATAACGCCGAACATGACGAGGAAGTTGACGAGCATCGGCATACAGCCGGCGGTGGGCTTGTAGCCCTGCTCCTGCAGCTTCATCAGCTCTTCCTGCTGCTTGTCGGGCTTATCGCGGTACTTCTTCTGGATGTCGGCGATCATGGGCTGGAACGCGGACATCTTGGCCATGCTCTTCTGCTGGTTGAGCTGGAGCGGGATCTTGATGACCGTGATCAGCAGGGTGAACAGGATGATGTCCCAGCCGTAGTTCGGGATCAGCTTGTAGATCCACTCCATAACGTAGCCGAGAGGCCAGCCGAGGATGTATAAAGGATTCATATCTTCGTCCATTCTGCCCCGCCTGTGGTGCGGGACGTTGAATTTTTATGCGAAGGACACACCGCCCACAGTACGGTGCGTCACAAGAAGCAAATAGGAAAGAAATAAACCTCTCAGTCTCGCTGCGCTCGACAGCTCCCCTAATAGGGGAGCCCTTGGCAAAACCGGAAACTCCATCTTGCTGCCAAAGTCTCCCCTACAAGGGGAGGTGGCATTGCGGAGCAATGACGGAGAGGTTGTACGAAGGATCAGTTTTTCAAGAGCCGCTCGTGTGTCTTTTGGAAAAGAGCTTTGCCGGGGAGAGCTTCCGCTCCGGGCTGACCCATTTCCCTTTTGGCGGCACCGGGTCATACCCCCAGCGGCCCAGCGGGTTGCAGCGGGCGATCCGCCATGCGCCCAGCAGCAGGCCTTTGCAGCAGCCGTGGATCTGGATGGCCTCCAGTGTGTACTGGCTGCACGAGGGGGTGAAGCGGCAGTTGCGGCCAAGGCCGGGGCTGATAAAGCGTTGGTAGAGCCGGATGGGCACGCACAGCGCGTTCCGGGCGAACTGCGAAAGGCTCATTCCTTCGCCTTTGCCGCAGCTTTGCGGGCGGGCGGGACGGTGGCGGGGGCCTTTGCGCCCGGCTGCTTTGCCTTATCCGGCAGACCGGCCTGTGCAAAGAGCTTGGCCACCACTTCGCTGAGCTGCCAGCTCTTGAGATGCGGGGTGATGCCGCGGGCCACGAAGATCAGGTCGTAGCCGCCGATGTTATGATCCAGATGCTCGTCGATGGCGGCCTTCATCACGCGGCGGGCGCGGTTGCGCTGGACGGCGTGGCCGATCTTTTTGGTGGCCGTCAGGCCCACGCGGGTCTTCTTGCCGCGGGTCTTGAGCACATACAAGACCAGCGCCGGGTTCACATAGGACTTGCCGCGGGCATACACGCGGCCATATTCGCTGTTGCGGCGGATGGGACGATAGCGCACTCCTTCGGCGCCTCCTTTTCAGGTAAAGTCCGAACATTTGCCAGAAAGGCAAAGTTCAAAATTCAGTATAGCAAAAAAACGCCGACATGAAAAGCCTGTCCGGACGTTTTTTGTGCCAAATCTTCGGTTTATTTTTTAGTCAAACCGCGCGGAAATAAAAAAATAAGGCCGCCAATCCAATATCAGCAGCCTTTTTGCGCATGTTCAATTCTGCGCCGGATCCTTCGCTCAACGCTTGCTGGATCAGACGGTCAGGCTCTTGCGGCCCTTTGCACGGCGAGCATTGATGACCTTGCGGCCGTTCTTGGTGCTCATGCGGGTCAGAAAGCCATGAACTTCCTTGCGCTGACGCTTCTTGGGCTGAAAAGTTCTCTTCATGGTTGTATCCTCCGTAAAAACTCGTCCCCGGTTATGGGGTCTATTCTGGTCCCAAAATGGGGACAGGCTTGCAATTCAACAGTATATCGCACACTATCCCCTTCTGTCAAGCATTTTTTTCGCTTTCCAGCAAACTTTTTTCAAAACCGGGTGTGAAAAATCTTTCAACTTTTTCACCCATCTCCCGTGGAAAACTTTTCTTCCACCATATCTTGTGGCCAGTTTTTCTCTTGGACACAAGCCGCGCGGAGGTGCGAAGGTGCGTCTTTTCTTATGTATTATAAATTACATTATAGAATATAGACGCAGGGAGATTTTTGTGGTATACTAACCTAGTATCAGCAGCATTGTTGAAAACTTCAATGGAGTGGATGTTTTATGGATTCTTTCAAGGACGTTTTAGAGGCCGCGCAGGCGTACTGCAAAACGCAGATGGCCGAGCCGACCTATAATCTCTATATCGATGGCCTTGAGCCCATCAGCTTTGAGGACTCAAGCCACATCACCCTCTCGGTGCGGAACGACTTCATTTGCAAGATCGTGACGGACCGCTACCTTGGCTTGCTCAAGGAAGCCTTCAAGACCGTGCTGGGCTTTGACGTGGACATCACCCTCGTGGTGCCCAGCACCCCGCCGCACGAAGTCGTGCTGGCCCAGCAGTACGAGGCGAACCCCGCCTCCCCGCAGGGCAACTACGAATTCACCTTCGAAAACTTCATCAAGGGCCCGTCCAACCAGTTTGCGTTTGCTGCGGCGCAGGCGGTGGCGGCCAACCCCTCCGGAGCCTACAACCCGCTGTTCATCTACGGCGGTTCCGGTCTGGGCAAGACCCATCTGCTGACGGCCATCCAGACCGAGATCAAGCGCACCCACCCCGATTTCGTCATCATGTACGTGACCTGTGAGCAGTTCACCAACGAGCTGATCGCCGCCATCCGCGCGGGCAGCACCGAGGACTTCCGCATGAAGTATCGCGTGGCCGACCTGCTGCTGGTGGACGATATCCAGTTTATCGCGGGCAAGGAGTCCACGCAGGAGGAGTTCTTCCACACCTTCAACTCCCTGCACGATGCCCACAAGCAGATCGTCATCGCCTCCGACCGCCCCGCCAAGGAGATCAAGAGCCTTGAAGAGCGTCTGCGCACCCGTTTCGAGTGGGGCCTGACCGCCGATGTCCAGCCGCCGGATTTCGAGACCCGCGTGGCCATCGTCAAGCGCAAGGCCGAGCTGCTCCACCTTGACCTGCCCGAAGATGTGGCAGAGTTCATCGCCAACCACCTGAAGAACAACATCCGCCAGCTGGAAGGCGCCGTCAAGAAGTTGAACGCCTACTACATGCTGGAGGGCATCCAGCCTGTCATCAGCGTGGCGCAGAATGCCATCAAGGACATCCTGAACGAGACCCAGCCGGTGCCCGTCACCATCGAGAAGATCGTGGGCGAAGTGTCCCGCACCTTCAACGTCTCCCCCGCCGACATTCGCGGCACCAAACGGAATGCCAACGTCGCCTCGGCCCGCCGCGTCGCCATCTACATCCTGCGCGAAGTCACCGGCATGAGCATGGAGGAGATCGGCCGCGAGTTCTCCGGCCGTGACCACTCCACCATCGTCTACTCCCTGAAGACCATGGAGCGGGACATGAAGAACGACCAGCACCTGCGGGAGACCGTCAGCGACATCATCAAAAACGTGAAGGCATAACCCCCTTCTGGGAGAGAAAAGTCATACTCATTCAGAGGCGTGACCCCAAAATATAGGAGAAAATCGGGCATTTCCGTGGAAACTGGAACAAGATGTTGTGGGAAGCGGGCGAATCTTTCCACTCTTTCCACAGAGTTTTCAACATTCAACACCCACAATCCACATCGCCTGTGGAAAGAACCCACGAACCACACGATTCAACAATTCCTTCACACCGGATCCACAATCCCGTGGAAAACCTCAGCCCGGCATGATTCCAGCAACTTTCCGACTTTTCAACATCTTCCCCACCCCCTACTACGGTTACTACAACAAGTTCAATATACATCAGGCGGTTCTGCATCCAGATCCATGGGCAAAGCACCTGAAAACCGGAATCCAAACAAAGGAGAGACAATAGATTGAACATTATCTGCGATAAGACCCTGTTGAGCGCTGCGATCGATGGCGTTTCCAGAGCCGTCACCCTCCGCTCCACCATCCCCGTGCTGGAAGGCATCTTGCTGAAAGCCGAAGGTTTTCAACTGACTTTGACCGGCTACGACCTTGAAATGGGCATCGTGACCACCATTGAAGCCAACGTCAAGGAGCCCGGCGAGATCGTGCTGAACGCAAAGCTGCTCAGCAGTATGGTCAGCCGGATGCCCTCCGGCCAGATCACGATCCAGTCTGCCGACAATGGCAAGACCACCATCCAGAGCGGCGTCGCCCAGTTCGAGATCCAATCCATGTCGGCCACCGATTTCCCCGAACTGCCCAACACCGGCGCCGAAGAGACCCTGACCATCCAGACCGGCGTGCTGCGGGATATCATCGACCGTACCCTGTACGCCGTCAGTCAGGACGAAAGAAAACCTGCGCACACCGGTGAATTATTCGAGATCCTGCCCGATAAGATGACCGTCGTTGCGCTGGACGGCTACCGTCTGGCCATCGTCGAGCGCCCCATCAAGGCCGTGAAGGATATCCGGATCATCGTGCCCAGCAAGACCATGAACGAAGTATCGCACCTGCTGGCCAACGATGACGAAGAGCTGGTCCACATCTGCGCCAACCGCCGCTATGTCGTCTTCATGACGGCGGGCTACACCATCATGAGCCGCCTGATCGAGGGCGAATTCCTCAACTATCACAACGTCATCCCGGACGGCAGCCGCACCCGCGTGACGCTGGATACCAAGGAGTTCATCGAGACCATTGAGCGCGCTTCTCTGATTATTACAGAGCGTTTAAAAAATCCCCTCCGCATCAGTTTTACTGCGGGTAAAGTCGTCGTCCGCTGCCAGACCAACCTTGGCCGCGTGGTGGATGAATTCAACGCCCAGTGCGAAGGCGACGATGTGGAGATCGGCTTCAACAACCGCTACCTGCTGGATGCGCTGCGCAACGCCCGCACCGAGCAGGTCCGGTTGGAGATCAGCGGCCCTCTGAGTCCGGTCAAGGTCCTGCCCGCCGAGGGCAGCGACTTCCTGTATCTGGTCCTGCCCGTCCGCTTCAAGAACGATTGAGAGGCGTAATATGCAAAAAATTCTCATCCATACGGAATTTATTAAGCTGGATGCCCTGCTGAAATACGCGGGTCTGTGTGAGACCGGCGGCGAGGCCAAGGAGCTGGTGCAGGGTGGTGCCGTCAAGGTGAACGGCGAAGTCTGCACCATGCGGGGCAAAAAGTGCCGCGCGGGCGACGTCATTGAGCTGGACGGCCAGAGCGTGACCGTGGGGCAGGGCCAGTAAACTATGCGTCTGCTCTCACTGGAAGTCCAAAATTATCGCAACATCGCGTCGGCCAGCCTGACGCCGGGCCGGGAGCTGACCGTCATCTGCGGCAATAACGGCCAAGGCAAGACGAACCTTTTGGAGGCCATCTGGCTGCTGACCGGCGGCAAAAGCTTCCGGGGCGGCAAAGATGCCGAACTGGTGCGGCGGGGCGAATCCTTCGCCGTGCTGGAAGCGTCTACCCTGAGCGCACAGCACCCGGAAGAACTCCTGCTGGAAGAGCCTGAAGAAGAGCGCCGCGTTCGGATGACCATCGGTACGCCGGACTCCTCCCGGCCGGGGCGGAACGCCTCGGTGAACGGGGCACCGCCCAAGCGGGCATCGGCGCTGGCGGGCAGCTTTCCGGCGGTGGTCTTCGACCCCGGCCATCTGAGCCTTGTCAAAGGGGCGCCGGAAGGGCGGCGGAAGTTTCTGGACGCGGCGCTCTGCCAGCTCTACCCCGGTTACCTGACGGTCTACCGCCGCTACATCCGGGCGTTGCAGCAGAAAAACGCGCTGCTTCGCCGTTCTGCAGCGGGGCCGGAACGTCCCTATGCTGAAAAAGCGGCCCTGCTGGAAGTGCTCAATGCGGAGCTTGCCGTGCAGGGCGAGGCCATCCAGCAGCGGCGGCGGGCTTACCTTGAGCGGCTGGGCCCCCTTGCGTGCAGCAATTATGCCGAGCTCTCCCATGGGGCGGAGCGGATGGAGCTGCACTATGCTGCCCAGTTTGAGCCGGGCGGTCTGGCCGACCTGCTCCGTGCCCGCCAGAGCGAGGAGCTTCGGGCCGGGCAGAGCCTCTGCGGCCCCCACCGGGAGGACATCGAGCTGCTGCTCGATGGGCAGCCTGCCAAAGTGTTTGCCAGCCAAGGACAGCAGAGGAGCGTGGTCCTGAGCCTGAAAATGGCGGAAGCTGCGGCTGCAGCAGCCATTACCGGCGAGCACCCGGTGCTGCTGCTGGACGATGTGCTCAGCGAGCTGGACGATGGACGCAAGCAGTATCTGCTGACCCGGATGCGGGAAAAGCAGACCTTCGTCACCAGCTGCGACGACACCGCCTTCCTGAAAACGGACGGCGAAGTCTACCGCATGAACGGCGGTGTGCTGACCAAGGCTTGAACTGGCAGACGAACGCTGCCCCTGCTAACAAATGGAGATAATACGAAATGTATATTCACTTGGGGCGCGACTATGTTCTGAACGATCGGGACATCATCGGAATCTTCAATCTGGAGACCACCACCATCTCCCCCCGCGGGCGCGAATTCCTGAACTACGCCCAGAAGAACGGGGCCGTGGTCAGCCTTTCGGAAGAGCTGCCTCAGTGTTATGTGTTAGCGGACGCCCCGGTGGATACGGTGTATCTTTCGGAGCTGTCCAGCGCCGCGATGAAACGGCGCGCTGAACAAACCATCCAATAAAATTTTACGATAGAAAATCAAAAAGGGAGAAAGGATATGGCAGAGGAAATCATCACCAGCACCAACGTGGAAACCGCGACGGACCACGAGTACAACGCCAGTGAGATTCAGGTCCTGAAGGGCTTGGAAGCGGTGCGCAAGCGCCCCGGCATGTATATCGGTTCCACCGGTGAGCGCGGACTGCATCATCTGGTCTACGAGATCGTGGACAACGCCATCGACGAGGCCTTGGCCGGTTACTGCAACCACATCGAGGTCAAGATCTTAAAGGACAACATCATTCAGGTCACGGATAACGGCCGCGGCATCCCCGTGGACATTCAGGCCGATACCGGTCTGCCCGCCGTCACCGTCGTTTACACCATCCTCCATGCCGGCGGCAAGTTCGGCGGCGAGAACTCCGGCTACAAGGTGGCCGGCGGTCTGCACGGCGTCGGCGCGTCCGTCGTCAACGCCTGTTCCGAGTGGCTGACCGTCAATGTCCGCCGGGACGGCCACGAGTATGAGCAGACCTTCCGCCGCGGCGACCCGGACGGCCCGCTGAAGTGCATCGGCACTGTGGAGCCGGGCGTCACCGGCACCCGTGTCACCTTCAAGCCGGACCCGGAGATGTTCAAGGACACCACCGTCTACAACTTCGAAACGCTGGAAAAGCGTCTGCGGGAGGAAAGCTTCCTGAACGCGGGCGTCAAGATCACCCTGACCGACGAGCGGGAACTCTACACCCCCGTTCTGGAGGATGGGCAGGAGGGCGACCCCTGCTACCGCACCGAGGTCATGTGCTATGAGGGCGGCATCAAGAGCTTTGTCACCTACCTGAACGAGAAGCGCAACCTCGAAGTGCTCCACCCCAACGTCATCTACCTCAAGGGCCAGACCGACCGCGGCATGGCGGAGATCGCGCTGCAGTACAATTCCAGCTACAACGAGCTGGTGCTGAGTTTTGCCAACAACGTCAACACCCCCGACGGCGGCACCCACGAAGAGGGCTTCCGCACCAGCCTGACCCGCGTATTCAACGATTACGGCCGCAGCCACGGTCTGCTGAAGGATAAGGACGAGAACCTTTCTGGCTCCGATGTCCGCGAGGGCCTGATCTGCGTCATCTCCGTGAAATTGCAGGAGGCCGAATTCGAGGGTCAGACCAAGGCGAAGCTCGGCAATACCGAGATCCGCACCCTCGTCTCCAACATGGTCTACACCAAGCTGATGGAGTTCTTCGAGGAGAATCCCGGCGTGGCCAAGGCCATCTTTGAAAAGGCCACACAGGCCGCCCGCGCCCGCGCTGCCGCCAAGAAGGCCCGTGAGCTGGTCCGCCGCAAGAGCGCGCTGGAGACCAGCCGGATGCCCGGCAAGCTGGCGGACTGCCGCGAAAAAGACCCCTCCCGCACCGAAATTTTCATCGTCGAGGGCGATTCTGCAGGCGGCTCGGCCAAGATGGGCCGTGACTCGGCCATTCAGGCCATCCTCCCCCTGTGGGGCAAGATGCTCAACGTCGAAAAGGCCCGCGCCGACCGCATTTACGGCAACGATAAGCTGATGCCCGTCGTGCTGGCACTGGGCTGCGGCATCGGTGAAGAATTTGATATCACCAAACTGCGGTACGACAAAGTGTTCATCATGGCCGATGCCGATGTGGATGGTTCTCACATCTGCACCCTGATGCTGACCTTCTTCTTCCGCTATATGCGCCCCCTCATCGAGCAGGGCCATGTCTACGTTGCCCAGCCGCCCCTGTTCAAGGTGCAGAAGGGCAACACCATCAAGTACGCCTACAACGACGCCGAAATGGCCGTGCTCTCGCAGGAAATGCCGGGCGCAAAGGTCAACCGCTATAAGGGCCTTGGTGAGATGAACCCGGAGCAGCTCTGGGAGACCACCATGAACCCCGATAACCGCGTCATCGTGCAGATCACCATTGAGGACGCCGAGAAGGCCGACGAAGCCTTCACCATCCTGATGGGCGATCAGGTCGAGCCCCGCCGCCGCTTTATTGAGGCAAATGCTCAATATGCGAAGCTCGATGTCTAATAAAAAATAAACCTCTCAGTCGAGCCTACGGCTCGCCAGCTCCCCTAGTAGGGGAGCCTCTGGCGTATACAGCAAGCCTCATCCGACTGCCAAGGCCTCCCCTATTAGGGGAGGTGGCAGCGCGACAGCGCTGACGGAGAGGTTGAAGCAATCCAAACGGAGGAAAAAATGGAAGAAGATTTTGTGATGATACCGGGCAGCGGTACCAAAAAGATCATCCGCGACGTCAAGAAGGAGATCGAGACGGCGTTTCTGGATTACTCCATGTCGGTCATCGTGTCCCGTGCTCTGCCCGATGTGCGCGATGGTCTGAAACCGGTCCACCGCCGCATTCTTTATACCATGCACGAGCGCGGCAACGACCCCAGCCATCCCTACCGCAAGTCGGCGGATACCGTCGGTGCAGTGCTGGGCTCCTACCACCCCCACGGCGACGCATCCGTTTACGACGCCATGGTCCGTCTGGCACAGGATTTCTCCCTGCGCTACCCGCTGGTGGACGGCCAAGGTAACTTCGGTTCCGTCGATGGCGACCCCCCGGCTGCTTACCGTTACACCGAGGCCCGCATGAGCCGAATGGCCGTCGAGATGCTGACCGATATCGACAAGAACACCATCGACTGGGACCCCAACTTCGATGAAACGAAGAAGGAACCCAGCGTCCTGCCCTGCCGCTTTCCGAATCTGCTGGTCAACGGCAGTCAGGGCATCGCAGTCGGCATGGCCACCAACATCCCGCCCCACAACCTGAGCGAGGTCATCGACGGCTGCGTGGCCTATATCGAGAACCCGGACATCGACCTGCCCGGCCTGATGGAATATATCAAAGGCCCGGACTTCCCCACCGCCGGCATCATCATGGGCCGCAGCGGCATCCGTGCCGCCTACGCCACCGGCCGCGGCAAGATCACCCTGCGCGGCCGCGCCACCATTGAGGAGAAGAAGAACGGCCGCGCCCAGATCATCGTCACCGAGATCCCCTACATGGTAAACAAGGCCCGCCTGATCGAGAACATCGCAGACCTCGTGAAGGAAAAGCGGATTGAGGGCATCAGCGACCTGAACGATGAGACCAACCGCAAGGGAATGCGCATCGTCATCGATGTGCGCAAGGACGCGAACCCGCAGGTGGTGCTGAACCAGCTCTATCAGTACACCCAGCTTCAGGATACCGTCGGCGTCATCATGCTGGCCATCGACCACAAGGTGCCGAAGGTGCTGACCCTGAAGCAGATGATCCAGAAATACGTGGAGTTCCAAGACGAAGTGGTCCGCCGCCGCACCCAGTACGACCTGAAGAAGGCACAGGAGCGCGCCCACATCCTCGAAGGCTTGAAAAAGGCCACCGACATCGTGGATGAACTGATCGCCACCATCCGCGCCTGCAAGGGCGGCATGGCCGAGGCCAAGGCTGCCATCATGGAACAGTTCGGCTTCGATGACCCGCAGGCCGACGCCATCGTGAAATTACAGCTGGGCCGTCTGGCTGGTCTGGAGATCCTCAAGATCGAGGAAGAATTGGGCACCCTGCAGGCGAAGATCCGCGATTGGGAGGACATCCTCGCCAACGACGCCCGCGTGCTGGAGATCGTCAAGAACGAGCTGCTGGATATGAAGAAGCGCTTCGGTGATGAGCGCCGCACCGAGATCGAGACCGTCAACGGCGAAGTGGACATCGAAGACCTCATTGCCGAGGAACAGTGCGTTTACACCCTGACCGAGGCCGGTTATATCAAGCGCCAGCTCAAGGCCACTTATCAGGCCCAGAAGCGCGGCGGCCGCGGCATTTCCGGCATGACCCGCAAGGAAGAGGACATCGTGCAGGAGATGTTCGTCGGCTCCACCCACGATTATGTCCTGTTCGTCACCAACCGGGGCCGGATGTTCCGCCTCAAGGGTTACACCATCGCCGAGGGCAGCCGTACCAGCAAGGGCACCAACATCGTGAACCTGCTCCAGTTGGCCGAGGGCGAAAAGGTCACCAATATGCTCTGCTACCCCAAGGATGAGGACAACAAGGGCGGCTTCGTCACCATGGTCACCAAGCAGGGCCTGATCAAGCGCACTCCGCTGGAACAGTATGCCAATATCCGCAAGTCCGGCCTGATCGGCATTGCCCTGAACGAGGGCGACGCACTGGCATGGACCCGCCTGACCACCGGCCACGATATGCTCATCGTTGCCACCCGCAACGGTCAGGCCATCCGCTTCAACGAAGAGGACGCCCGCCCCATGGGCCGCAGCGGCCACGGCGTGCGTGCCATCAAGCTGGCCGAGGGAGATGAAGTCGTTGGCGTCTGCATCTGCCGCGAGGGTGCCACCATCCTGACCGTGACCGAAAACGGCAAGGGCCGCCGGTCCGAGATCGACACCTACCGCATCACGGCCCGCGGCGGCAAGGGCATCCGCAACTACGATGCCTCCAAGGATAAGGTGGCTGCCGTTAAGATCGTCGATGATGTGGATGATATCCTGCTGAGCAGTCAGGAGGGCATCATCATCCGCCTCCACGCCGATTCCATCCCGGTCCAGAGCCGCTACGGCTCCGGTGTCCGGGTCATGCGTCTGGGCGAGAACGATAAGGTCATGGTCCTTGCCCGCACCGACCACGACGACGAAGCCCAGACCGAGACCGTGGAGGTCGAGGAGGGCGACGAACCCACCGCCGAGCAGCTGGCCGCCATGGAAGCCGCCGATGAGGCTTCGGCTGCCGAAGCCCCGGAAGCGGACAGCAGCGAGGACTGATTTGAAATAACACCTCTCAGGCTGCGTTTTGGTGCGAGTACCACGCCCATAACGCATGGAGTCAGTTTGTAAAAAAATGACCCGGAATCGGACGTGCACGCGCACCGATTCCGGGTTTTGTTAGCCGCACCAAATCCGGTCAAATTCAGGAGGCATATTCAGTATGGAATGGAGTTTCTTGTTCTTCTTCAACAGCGCACTGCTGGGCGTGGGTCTGGCAATGGATGCGTTTTCGGTCTCAATGGCAAATGGTCTGCACGATCCCAGAATGTCGATGAAGCGGATGTGCATCATCGCGGGCACCTTCGGCCTGTTTCAGGCGGTCATGCCCATGACGGGCTGGGTCTGCGTCCACACTGTCGTAGAGCTGTTCTCATCCTTTGAGACATTCATTCCGTGGATCGCCCTCATCCTGCTGGCCTACATCGGCGGAAAGATGCTGATGGAGGGCATCAAGGGCGAGGAGACCGAGGAAGCCGCCGCGCTCAGCGCCGGTGCCCTCTTTGTGCAGGGCGTCGCCACCAGCATCGACGCTCTCTCCGTGGGCTTCACCATTTCGGAGTACGGCTGGGTCATGGCACTGGTGGCTTCCCTCATCATCGCGACGGTCACCTTCTTTATCTGCATGGCCGGTCTGCACATCGGCAAAAAGTTCGGCACCAAGCTGGCCGGAAAAGCCTCCATTCTGGGCGGTATCATCCTCATCGGCATCGGTCTGGAAATTTTCCTGACCGGCATCTTCGGCTAAAACGTTTTCTGATGCCCTTGCGGAAAAACAGCTGCATTTTCGGCGGTTTCTCTAAGAAATTTGGGGGCGGCTTGGCAAAGCTGCTGTGTTTTTTGCCGCTTCGTGCGCAAATTCCGCACCTTCAGCGAATGAGCAAAGATTCTTTACTGAAATTTCGTACAAAGAAACGCTATTCGGTCAGATTTTTGCGAAAAATCCTCTTGCCAAACCCTTGGAGTTCTGGTATTCTCAAGCCAGAAACCAACTTACCGGACAAAGGTTTGATAAGTTGAGACAAGATCATTTAAGGGAGGTACCGAATATGGCAAGCATGAGCCGTAGAGTTTTTCTGAAATGCGCCGGTGCTGCTGCGCTGGCTGTTACCGCATCCGGCATCTTCGCAGGGTGTTCCGAGGAGGGCGGAGGATCGAAAGACACCGTGTACGGAGTGGGTGAGTCCACACAGATCAATGGAGTGAACGTAAAGCTGCTGGGCTATCGACTGGATCCGATTTCGGGCATGGTCGGGAACTATGCAGGAAAAACGTTCATCACCGTGTGCATCGGGCTGGATAATCAGTCGGAGCAGACGGTCAAGATGGGAAATACCACGGAGACCGAACTGGCCGAGGTGCTGAAGGCAATCTATAACAACCAGTATGAGACGCTGGGCAAGAGCGATTTCAAGATGACGTCGGACAGCGGCAAGATCTGCCATGCGGAGATCGGTTATCTGACGGACGAGACCGGTCTGAAGAGCTACGGTGTGCGGGATAACCTGCAGCCGAAGCAGACGGGCTGCATCAAGATCCATGCGATCGTTCCGAGCAACTGGGAGCAGATCGGCATCCAGTATACCCCTTACTTTGCCCCGAACGAGACCCGCAGCTTTGTGCTGAACCGCGCCAATCAACTTAAATAAACGATAAAATTTCCGCGCTCTTCCCCCAAGGGCGAACGTTCTCCGATAAGCAAAAGACCAGCGCCGCAGAGTATCTCACCCTGCGGCGCTGGTCTTTTTTGGCGTTCCACGTGGAACATTTATTTTTCGGGTTCAAAATAGTCGGCGTATTCCTCGGTCAGCTTGCTGCCCAGCCGACGGATGCCGCCGTAGAGGTGGCGCTCCACCAGCGGCTCAAAGGCCGCAAGGTCGCACCGCTCGATGGCCTCAATGAGGTTCGTATGGTCCGCGATCACCTCGGCCAGCCCGCCGCTGGTCATGGTGTCCAGCATCCGGAAGCGGCTGTAGTCGGCGTGAGCGCTCTGCAAGGTGCGCCAGAGGTACATCTTGCCCATAGCTGCGAACCACGTCTCGTGGAGCAGCCGGTCGGCCTCATACAGGCGGTTGAAGTCCGGGTGCTCGGCGTGGGCCAGCTCCTCGTAGGCGGCGGCCCGCTTCCGGATCAGCGCCCGCTGCTCCGGGGTGCACTTGGGCGAAAAATCCCGCAGGACGCGGGCTTCCACGGCTGTGCGCTCATAGATCAGCTCCTCCACGATTTCCCGGTTCAGCCGGGTGACGGTGGTACCTTTGTAGGGCACGATCTTCACCAGCCCGTTTTCCTGCAACCGCTGCAAGACCACCCGGATGAGGGAACGCGGCGCCCCGAACCGGGCGCAGAGCGGGTTTTCGCTCAGCAAGCTGCCGGGGCGGATGGTCAGGTCGATGATCTCCCGCTCCAGCACTTCATAAATTTCGGCATCCGCCTTATATGTTTGTTGTTCCATAGCATTTACCCGATGTTCCATGGTTCCTCGTTCGGCTTTTCCAGCCGGAAATCCATCTGCTGCCCCGTTTCCGGGTGCAGGAATTGCAGCCGCGCACTTTGCAGGGCGATGTTCCCCTTGAACCGGCTGCCGTATTTGCCGTCACCCCAGAGCGGATGCTTCCGGGAGGCGAACTGCACCCGGATCTGATGGGTCCGCCCGGTGTGGAGGGTGATGTCCGCAAGGCTCAGGACCCCGTTTGTGGCCGTGATGCGGTATTCCAGCACCGCTTCCCGCACCCCTTTGCGGGGGCGGCTGACCGGGAAGACCCTCCCCTTCCGGCTGTCCTTGAAGAGATAGTCCCGCAGAGTCCCCGCTTCGGGCAGGGATTCATCCGGCGCTCCCGCAAGGACGGCGCGGTATTGCTTCACGAAGACCGGTGCGGCGGGGGTGTGCTTCGTGGGTTCGGCCCGGCCGTCCAGCACGGCGTAGGCGTCCTGACTTTCGGTGATCTGCCGGGTCAGGGATGCTGCGGCCTTCGGCGTCTTGGCCAGCACCATCAGCCCGGAAACACCGATGTCCAGCCGGTGCACCACCCCCACATAGGCGTCCGGCTTGCCCCAGAGGGCCCGCAGCGCATCGGGCAGACCCGTTTCACTGGAAAGACCCGCCGGTTTGTTCACGACTGCAAGGGCCGCATCTTCGTAGACGATCACAGTTTGCCCTCGTCCAGCAGGGCCTTGAGCTTCAGCACGCCCGCAATGGTCTTGCCGTCCTTGATCTCACCGCTCAGGACCATTTCGTAGGCCTTTTGCAGCGGCACGCGGTCGGGGGTCAGGAACTCGTCCGCGTCAAGGTGCATGTGAGTCTTCGTCAGGCCGGTGGCGACCCATGTGTAGGTGACCTCGGTATCGTAGCCGACGGTGGGGTAAAATTCCCCCAGCGAGGTGTAGTGCTCTGCCGTCAGGCCGCACTCCTCTTCCAGCTCCCGCTTGGCGGCTTCGAAGGGGTCCTCCCCTTGCTCCAGCTTGCCGGCGGGCAGCTCCCACAGCTCCTGCTGCATGGCGTAGCGGAACTGGCGGACCATGCAGATGGTGCCGTCCTCAAAATAGGGCACGATGCAGGCCCCGCCGTGGTGGTGGACCACCTCGCGGGTGGCGGTCTTTCCATTTTCCAGCAGGGCGGTATCCTTGGTCAGGGTGACCACCCGGCCCTCGAAGATCACCTCACTGGTCAGTTTCTTTTCAAAATGTGCTGCGTCCATCGTTTCTGCGTCCTTTCTGAGCGGGCCGAAAACGTTCCGGACCCGGAAAATCCATTGGTTCCAGTTTACGGCATCTCCTGTATGATTGTCAATTCAAAATTAAGGAAAAGTTAAGAAAAATCCGCTGATCCCGCCAAAAACTTAAAATTCTGCAAGAAAAATCTCACCAAAAACACAAGAGTAAAAAACAGCCAAAAAATTTCTTGAATTTTTGTTGTGTTTTGCCAGTCGGTTTGCGTTTACTTTAAGGGCGGAATTTGCTATTATAGTATACGAGCAATAGTGCCTTTATGGGGTTCTCCGGCCCCGCCGGGGCGCATATTGCCCCGCGCAAAAGGTACCAAATTCTGAACAATGGAGGAAGAAAAATGCCTAGAGCAAAGCAAACCATGGATGGCAATACCGCTGCCGCTCATGTAGCATATGCCTACACGGACGTGGCTGCCATCTACCCCATTACCCCGTCTTCTCCGATGGCTGACTCTGTGGACCAGTGGTCTGCAGCAGGTCAGAAGAACATCTTCGGCAATCAGGTCAAGGTCGTCGAGATGGAGTCTGAGGCCGGCGCAGCCGGCGCAGTGCACGGCTCTCTGGGTGCAGGTGCTGTTACCACCACCTTCACCGCTTCTCAGGGCCTGCTGCTGATGATCCCCAACATGTACAAGATCGCTGCGGAGCAGCTGCCCTGCGTGTTCGATGTTTCGGCACGTACCGTTGCTACCCAGTCCCTGAACATCTTCGGTGATCACAGCGACGTTATGGCATGCCGCCAGACCGGCTTCGCAATGCTGGTCGAGAGCAGCGTGCAGGAAGTTATGGATCTGTCTCCCGTGGCTCATCTGGCAGCCATCGAGGGCAAGGTTCCCTTCCTGAACTTCTTCGATGGCTTCCGTACTTCTCACGAGTACCAGAAGATCGAGAAGTGGGACTACGCTGATCTGAAGGAAATGTGCAACATGGAGGCTGTTGAGGAGTTCCGCAAGAAGGCGCTGAACCCTGAGCACCCCAAGATGCGCGGCTCCCACGAGAACGGCGACGTGTTCTTCCAGCATCGTGAGGCCTGCAACTCTGTCTACGACGCACTGCCCGCAGTCGTCGAGAAGTACATGGCCAAGATCAACGAGAAGCTGGGCACCAACTACGACCTGTTCAACTACTACGGCGCTCCCGACGCAGACCGCGTCATGATCGCTATGGGCTCTGTCTGTGACGTTGCAGACGAGGTCATCGATTACCTGAATGCTAAGGGTGAGAAGGTCGGTATCGTCAAGGTCCGCCTGTATCGTCCTTGGGTGTCCTCCGCTCTGCTGAAGGTCCTGCCCAAGACTGCCAAGAAGGTCGCAGTTCTGGACCGTACCAAGGAGCCCGGCTCTCTGGGCGAGCCCCTGTATCTGGACGTTGCAGCTACCCTGCGTGAGGCTGGCATGAACGATGTCATCCTGACCGGCGGCCGTTACGGTCTGGGCAGCAAGGATACTCCCCCGTCTTCCATCTTCGCTCTGTTCAAGGAGCTGGAGAAGGATCAGCCGAAGGAGCGCTTCACTCTGGGCATCACCGATGATGTCACCGGTCTGTCCCTGCCTGAAGTCAAGCCCGCTCCCATCACCGCAGCTGCTGGCACCAAGGAGTGCAAGTTCTGGGGTCTGGGCGGCGACGGCACCGTCGGCGCTAACAAGAACTCCGTCAAGATCATCGGCGACCATACGGATAAGTATGTTCAGGCATACTTCCAGTATGACTCCAAGAAGACCGGCGGCGTGACCATCAGCCATCTGCGTTTCGGCGACAAGCCCATCCGCAGCCCCTACTACATCAATCAGGCTGACTTCGTGGCATGCCACAACCCCGCTTACATCCACATGGGCATGAAGATGGTTCAGGATGTCAAGCCCGGCGGCGTGTTCATGATCAACTGCCAGTGGTCCGATGAGGAGCTGGATCAGCACCTGAACGCTGAGGCAAAGAAGTACATCGCTGACAACAACATCCAGCTGTACACCATCAACGCAATCGATAAGGCAATCGAGATCGGTATGGGCAAGCGTACCAATACCATCCTGCAGTCCGCTTTCTTCAAGCTGGCTGACGTTATGCCCATCGAGGACGCCGTCAACTTCATGAAGCAGGCAGCTCAGAAGAGCTACGGCAAGAAGGGTCAGGACGTCGTTGAGATGAACTGGAAGGCCATCGATGCCGGTGTTGACGCGATCCACAAGGTCGATGTCCCCGCTTCTTGGTCCAACCCCGAAGCCGATCCCGCCCCGAAGGCTCTCTCTGGCCGTCCGGAACTGGTCAAGCAGATCCGCGACGTCATGGAGCCCATCGCTCGTATGGACGGCGACAGCCTCCCCGTCTCCGCTTTCGTTGCAAATGCAAACGGCGAGTGGGAGCAGGGTGCTTCTGCATATGAGAAGCGCGGCACTGCCGTCAATGTCCCTGAGTGGGATGCTTCCAAGTGCGTTGGCTGCAACCAGTGCGCATTCGTGTGCTCTCATGCAACCATCCGTCCCTTCCAGCTGACTGCTGACGAGCTGGCTGCTGCTCCCGCACAGACCAAGAGCCGCGACAACCGCCCGGCAAACGAGTACAAGTTTGTCATGGCTGTGTCTCCTCTGGACTGCATGGGCTGCGGCGAGTGCGTCACCGTCTGCCCCACCAAGGCAATCACCATGGTCCCGCAGGAGTCTCAGGCAGATCAGCAGGCAGTCTTCGACTACTGCGTCGCCAACATCTCCAAGAAGCCTTCCAAGTTTGCTGATGATACCGTTATCGGTTCTCAGTTCAACCAGCCGCTGCTGGAGTTCTCTGGCTCCTGCGCAGGCTGTGCCGAGACTTCTTATGCTCGCCTGATCACTCAGCTGTTCGGCGAGAAGATGTACATCTCCAACGCTACCGGCTGCTCCTCTATCTGGGGCGGTACCGCTTCCATCTCTCCGTACACTGTCAACAAGGACAGCGGCCATGGTCCTGCATGGTGCAACTCCCTGTTCGAGGATAACGCTGAGCATGGTCTGGGCCTGTACCTCGGCCAGAAGACTGTCCGTGAGAACCTGATCAAGCGCATCGCTGAGGTCGCTGGTTCTGACAAGGCTTCCGCTGAGCTGAAGGCTGCGTTCGACAAGTTCATGGAGACCAAGAACAACACCAAGGCCAACGACGAACCCGCTAAGGCTCTGATCGCTGAGCTGGAGAAGGCTGCTGCCGCTGGCTGCACCGAGTCCGCTGAGATCCTGAAGAGCAAGCAGTTCATCGCGAAGAAGTCCGTCTGGATCTTCGGTGGCGACGGTTGGGCATACGACATCGGCTTCGGCGGTCTGGATCACGTTCTGGCCTCCGGCGAGGATGTCAACGTTATGGTCTTCGATACTGAGATGTACTCCAACACCGGTGGACAGGCATCCAAGGCTTCCAACATTGGTGAAGTCTGCCAGTTCGCTGCTGCTGGTAAGGAAATCAGCAAGAAGAGCCTGTCTGAGATCGCAATGACTTACGGCTACATCTATGTTGCTCAGATCGCTCTGGGTGCTAACATGAATCAGGCTGTCAAGGCAATTGCTGAGGCTGAGGCTTATCCCGGCCCGTCTCTGATCATCGGCTATGCTCCCTGCGAGCTGCACGGTGTCAAGGGCGGCATGACCAACTGCCAGAACGAGATGAAGAAGGCTGTCGAGGCTGGTTACTGGAACCTGTTCACCTTCAACCCGGCCAACAAGGCTCAGGGCAAGAACCCGTTCACTCTGACCTCCAAGGCTGTCGACGCCGAGAAGTATCAGGCACTGCTGGCAAACGAGACCCGTTACAGCCGCCTGACTCGTGCCTTCCCGGATCGTGCAAAGCAGCTGTTCGCACGCAACGAGCAGGTTGCAAACGACCGTTACGAGCATCTGACCCGTCTGGTCGAGCTGTACAAGTAATCTTTCTTTGGAAATTCTGGTTTGAACGGGCCGCAGCGGCACCCTAGCCCGAAAGGCGGCTGCTCCGCACTGGCGGTTACTGCGCAACGCAGCAGTGCGAAACTGTGGCAGGTGAGAGCTGAAATTCCAAGCAGAAGAACGTACAACGCTTCCGCTTTTGCAAGCGAAACTCTGATTTCATTCCCACGCTCTCCTGCGGCATTGATCCGCAGGGAGCCGGGTGTTTGAAATACCAAAGCGCCCGCGAGGGTCCTTGAAAGCACACCCCGCGTGTGTCAGGAGCATAAGGTCTGCTTGCAGATACCTTGCTCCGCCTACGGCATAAGACCTGCTTCGCAGGGATCTTGCCGCAGTCAAAAACGAATCCCGTTTTTAGCGCCCCGCTCACCGGCAACGGTGACCGGGGCGTATTTTTGTGCCTGCCCTATTTTACACTTTCTTCATAGGTTTTTCATGAAAAGCAACCCATTCTGTGCTATACTACAGGCATAAGGAACCGGGGCCGCAACCGATTCCTTGTACATGATTCCTCCTCACACCAAGGCAATATCCGAACAGAAAGCCCATTCCAGCGTTCCGCAAGTGCTGGAAGGGGCTTTCTGCGTTTTTGACGGAAATTTCCCTCGTCTTTTGGCGGATTTAGGGTTGACCGGCCTTTTCGTGAACGCTATAATAAAAAGTGGAAAAGAATTTTAGGAGGTGAACGCAGGACAATGGACCCGGATCATAGTCGAAGACACGGATCAACTGCAAAACAGCAACAGCAAAAAGCAGCTGCGTTCGCCTTTTTTGCCCGGTAAGAGGTGCCGTTTGGTACTTCTCAGCGGGGAGAAAGGGCGCGGCTTTGTGCGCGGTAAGGGCGGAAGGGCCCCATCCTGCGCTGGGCGGCGCTTTTTGTTTTGTGAGCTGTCCGATCCGCCGGAAACGGTAAGGAGGAACACAAAATGGAACTGGAAGAAAAGAAGACTGGGGCACCGGAAGCCTCGCTCCCCGTGCCCGAACTGCCCACGGATATCCCTGCGGAGGTGCGGCAGAAGCTGGCCGAAGACCTGAACGAAGAAGCTACCGAGGACCTCAAGCAGGACGTGCGCGACGCTGAAAAGGAAGAGGCCAAGGACGAAGAGGTCAAGGCCAACCCCGAAATGCTGACCAAGAGCCGTCTGCTCAAGATGCTGGTGAAAAAGCAGTACGTGAAGCTGCGTGAGGTCACCGAGGAAGAGCAGCCCGCCGACTTGGCGGAGCTGTTGGAAGAGCTGGACGAGAATAACCGCCTTGTGGTTTTCCGTCTGCTGAAAAAGGACGTGGCAACGGAAGCTTTTGCCTACATGTCCGATGAGGCCCGCGACGATCTGGTCAATGCGTTTTCGGATATCGAGCTGGTCAGCGCCATCGAAGAGATGAGCTTGGACGACGCAGCCGACCTTTTGGAAGATATGCCCGCCGGTGTGGTCAAGCGGGTGCTGGAGAAATCCTCCAAGCAGACCCGTGAGAGCCTGAACAAACTGCTGAACTACCCCGAAAGCTCGGCCGGCAGCCTGATGACCCCCGAATACGTCCGTCTGCGGAAGGATATGAACGTCAGCGAGGCGCTGGCCGCCATCCGCCGACAGGGCGAGAACGCGGAGACGGTCTACACCAACTACGTGGTGGAGCGGAACCGTCTGCTGGGCGTTGTGTCGGCCCGCAGTCTGCTGCTGGCCGACCCACAGACTCCCATTGAGGACATCATGGACGATAATGTGGTCACCGTGAAGGTCACGGACGATCAGGAATATGTGGCCCGTGAGATGCAGCGCTACGACTTCACCGCCATGCCTGTTCTGGACAACGAGGGTATGTTCGTCGGTATCATCACCATCGACGATGCCATCGACGTCCTGACCGATGAGTCCACCGAGGATATGCAGAAGATGGCTGCTATTCTGCCGGATGACGATGCAACGACCTATTTTGGTACGAGCGTCTGGACCCACGCCAAGCAGCGCATCCCTTGGCTGCTGATTTTGATGCTGTCGGCGACCTTCACCGGCATGGTCACCACCCACTACGAGGAAGCGTTCGTCAGCCTTCCCCTGCTGGTCTCCTTCATGCCCATGCTGATGGATACCGCCGGCAACTGCGGCAACCAGATCAGTACCCTGATGGTTCGCGGCCTTGCGCTGGGCGAGGTGGAGCCTTCCGATTTCCTGAAAGTTCTCGGCAAGGAGCTCCGGGTTTCCGCCATCGTGGGCGCAGTTCTGGGCCTTGTGAACGGTCTGCGCATTTACCTGATGTACACCTTCGTCTTTGCAGGCCAGTACGAGAACGTGCTGGGCTATGCTGTCGTGGTCAGCGTGTCGCTGTTCTTCAGCGTCATTCTGGCAAAGCTGGTGGGCGGTATGCTGCCGCTGGCCGCCAAGAAGCTGGGAGCCGACCCGGCCATTATGGCGACGCCCTTCATCACCACCATCGTCGATGCGTGCAGCTTGATCCTCTACTTCCAGATCGCGCAGCTCGTGTTCCGGAATATGATGTAAAACGTTCGGAGAACGGATGTCTCTGCGGTTTTGCCGCGGCTGCACCCGTTCTCTTTTTTACAGTTTTCAACACCGCAGTTTTATACATTGCGGGATGTGGAAAACTCAGGGACTCAGATTCCAACGGGGAGAATGCGGAATGGCTTGGCGGAAAGCCGGTGAAAAAAGAAAAGAAAAGGCCTCGACTTTCTTTTGGAAAAAAGAAAATTCTCCTGCATTTCTCCCCAAAACCCTCCATGGAAAATGCAGGGAAATACATCACGTATAAAAATCAGTCTCCGCACCTGTGGAAAACTCGGTGGAAAAAGTGGAAAACACCGTGGGAAACTGCCCCTCTTTTTCACAAATTCAGTGGAAAACACCGTGGAAAAAGTGGATAAGTCCATCCGGCGGCACCAAAAATGGATACAACCGGCCGTTTTGGCACTCCCCCACGGCGACAGCTAAGCCCTTTGTTCACAGGGAGTTCCTTGAATGGCCCGGCCAAACATGGTACAATAAAAAATACACACAGCCCCGTCTGACCGGGGCAAATTCTACGATCATGGAGGCGTCTGCCTATGAACTGGCTTACCAAACTGGAGCGGAAGTATGGCCGCATCTGCATCCCGAACCTCATCTCGATCTTGGTCGGCGCGCAGATCTTGGTCTACGCCGTGGAGCTGTTCGTCAATCAGTATATCTCACTCTACCTGAGCCTGAACCGCACCGCCCTGCTGGTGGGTCAGCTCTGGCGGGTCATCACCTTTGTGTTTGTTCCGTTTTCGGGCGGCGGACCGCTGAGCGTGGTGCTGGGCATCTACTTCACGTGGTTCATCGGCAGCGCACTGGAAAACGAGTGGGGCGATTTTCGCTTCAACCTTTATATCCTGCTGGGCATGGTGGGCGCGGTGGCGGCCTGTCTGCTGACGGGCTACGCCGATACCTACTGCCTGTCCCTGTCGCTGCTGCTGGCCTTTGCCATGCTTTACCCGGAGGTTCAGGTGCTGCTCTTCTTCGTCATCCCCATCCGGGTGAAGTACTTCGGCCTGTTCGCGGGGGCGCTGTGGCTGCTCAGCTTCCTCGGTGCCGGGGCAGCGGGCAAGCTGAACTATCTGCTCTGCATGGTGAACTTCCTCGTCTTCTTTGGCCCGCAGGCGTGGCGCAGTGTCCGCGCGTGGGTCCGCCGTGAACAGTGGAAGAGGAAGAACCGCCGATGATGCTGGATCGATTGGAAGGCAACGCGGAGCTGAAATCCAGCGTTCGCCTCATGCTGGACAGCCGCCGCTTGACCCACAGCGTCCTTTTGGTGGGCGAGGAGGGGCTGGGAGCCGGTTTCGCGGCCCGCTGCGTTGCGGCCGATTATCTTTACCCCCAAGGCGGAGCGCCCGCTGAGGCGCTTGTACGGGGCGAATGCTGCCGTGCCGTGGCAAAGGCCGGCAAGCGCGACAGCGGCCAGATCGAAACGGGTGTCGTGCGGGAGGCCATTTCGGTCACCGGCATGGGCTCCGGCGGAAAATATCTTGTCGGTCAGGTCACGGCCATGCGGTCGGAAATCTTCAACACCAGCCTTTCGGCGGAGGGCCGCGCCGTCCTGCTCTACCATGTGGAGCAGATGAACGAGGAATCGGCCAACGCCCTGCTGAAGGTCATGGAGGAGCCGCCGGAGGGTGTGCTCTTTCTGCTGACGGCGGATTCGCTGGCGGGCGTGTTGCCCACCATCCGGAGCCGCTGCATCAGCTTTGCCATGGCCCCCGTCTCCCCTGCCGACTGCGCCCGCTACTGCACGAAGCAGGGGGTGGACGCCAAGGCGGCGGCCCTGTACAGTGAGCTTTTCGACGGCCACATCGGCACAGTGCTGGCCGCCGCGCGGGACGATGCCCGCCGCGAGCAGGTGGAACAGGCCCTGACGCTGGCCAAGGCCGCCGCCGCAAAGGACAGCTACGCCGCCGCCGTCCTGCTGGCCGGTTACGAAAAGGATAAAGCCGGTGCGGCCGCCCTGCTGGCCGATTTCCGGGCCGTCGCCGCTGCCGGGCTGCGCGGCAGCCCCCGCTCCCCGGTGCAGGGCGATGCCGCCCGCAAGGCGCTGGGAGCCGCCGATGCCGCCATGCAGCGCATTAGCGCACAGGTCAACCCGAAGATCGTTCTGTCTGTGCTGGCCGCAAAATTCAGAAGCTTCTGAATAAGAAAAGCAGCCGCATTTGCGGCTGCTTTTCTCGTTATCATGCTGAAAATACCTTATCTTCTCCGGGTGCGGTGCTTACGGTTCAGGTTCAGCGAACCGCCGCTGGCGACCATGGTGACGAAGCTGAGAACTGCAAGAATGAGCACCAGAGCCGCCATGAGGAGCAGGGTGCTTTTGAGGTCGGTGCGAAAGTCGGAGACGTATTCCTGACGGGTCACGAGGCTGACCTTGCCCACCTCGTAGCCGTCCAGATAGACGGTGGCCTCGCCGAGGACGGCACCGCTCTTGACGGTGGCGGAGACACTCTCCGGCAGCTCGAAGCTGTAGGTCACCTTGTCGTCGGCGTGGCCGTAGCCGCTGAGGGGTTCGGCGGCATAGAGCTCCACGGCTTCCTCGCTGCGGCACTTGGTCAGCGGGACCGTGGTCAGCGGCGTGTCGGTGTCCACGAGCTGACGGTCTGCAAAGCTGGCGAAAGCCCAGTCCAGCAGCTCGGAAGCTTCCTTGTAGATGTTGTCGAGGTCGGAGCCGAGGATGACCAGCCCGTAGGTGTGGCCGCCTTTCTGGGCGAAGGTGACGTAGCAGCGGCCCGCCAGCGTGGTGAAGCCGGTCTTCATGCCGCGGATGTAGTCGCGGTAGTAGGGGTACTCCGGGTTCAGCATCAAGTTGGTGGAGGTGATGGTCCGCTCATTCTGGTGCAGGTTGGTGGCCGGGAGGGTGTAGCTCAGGGTGTTGGCGGCCTTCATGTAGGTCTCGTTGGCGGCACAGGCCGACGCGATGAGGGCGAGGTCATGGGCCGAGGAGACGTTTCCGTAGTCATACAGGCCGTGCACGCAGGTAAAGCTGGTGGAGGTGCAGCCCAGCTCCTGCGCCTTCTGGTTCATCATGGCCACAAAGTTGGGCAGACTGCCGTCCGCCACGTCGCTGGCGATGACGCTGGCGGCGTCGTTGGCGCTGGCGACCAGAAGCCCGTACAGCAGGTCGATGCGGCGCACCGTCTCGCCGATGCGGAGGTTCATGGTGCTGCCATTGGCGTTCTGGATGTCCTTGAACTCCTGCGTCAGGCTGGTGGGGATGGTGATCTCCGCGTTCAGATCCTTGCCGCTTTCGAGGAAGAGCAGGGCCGTCATCATCTTGGTCAGGCTGGCGATGTAGCGCTGCTGGTCGATGTTTTGTTCCAAGATGGGCTTGTCGATGTCCGCGTTGAACAGGTAGACCGATTCGCCCTCATTGGCGGTCTGGATGGGCATCTCGTACACGGCCAGACCCGGCAGTGCAGCCGAGACGGCCAGCACAGCCGTCAGCAGCAGGGCAGCGGCCCGACGGAAGAAGGTGTTTTTTTGCATGAGCATATCCTCCCAAAAGATTCAGATCATCCCAGCAGTTTCTGCCAGAACGAGAACAACGTGTACTTTTCGGGTGCCGGGGCAGTTTCCGCCGGTGCCGGATGGAGTTCCGGGCTGGTGAAGGCCCAGTCGAACAGCTCGGCGGCCTCGCGGAAGATGTTCTGGCTGTTGGAACCCAAGATCACAAGGCCGTAGGTGTGGCCGTCCTGCTGGGCAAAGGTGACGAAGCACCGCCCCGCTTGGGTGGTGAAACCGGTCTTCATCCCGTGGGCGTAGCTGCGGTAATAGGCGCTGGCGGGCTGCAGGAGCTTGTTGGTGGTGGTCACGGTCCGGGCGGGATGCACATTGGTGGCGGGCAGCTCGTAAGCCGTGGCGTCGGCGATCCGCCGATAAGTAGGGTTCGCGTAGCATGCCAGCGCGATCTTGGCCATATCGCGGGCCGTGGAGTAGTTGCCGGTGTCGTAGAGGCCGTGGGCGCAGGTGAACTGGGTGGAGGTGCAGCCCAGCTGAGCCGCGCGGGCATTCATTCGGGCTGCAAAGGCCGCAAGGTCGCCCCCGGCATCGTCGCTGGCGAGGACGCTGGCCGCATCGTTGGCGCTGGGCAGCAGCATGGCGTAGAGCATGTCGATGCGGCGGACGGTCTCCCCCGCCTGTAGGCCGATGGTGTGGCCCCGGTCTGCCTTGATGGCTGCAAACTCCGGCGTCAGGCTGTCCGGGATGGTGATCTCCGCGTTCAGGTCATTTCCGCGCTCGATCACCAGCAGGGCTGTCATCATCTTGGTCAGGCTGGCAACGCAGCGGGGCAGGTCGGGGTTCTGCTCCACAAGGACTTCCCCGGTGTCGGCGTCGAAGAGATAGATCGACTCCTGCGGGTAAGCGGTCTGGATGGGCATGGCGTAAACGGCAAAGCCGGGCAGCGCAGCCGCCGCCGCGATGGCGGCGGTCAGCACCAGCGCCAGCACCCGGCGCGCAAAGGAATGGATGTACATGGTCAAAAGCTCCTTCGGAAGTTCCCGGCTTCCACGATGGGGGTTGAAAAAGAACTATTAAAAGAATACCATAAAAGAAGCAAAAGAGAAAGGTGGTTTTTCAACAATGATCGTTTCCTTTGGTGGAAAAACGCCCCAAGACCGCGGCGCGGCCTTTGTGGCCCCCAATGCCACGGTGCTGGGCGATGTGATTCTGGAAGCCGGTTCGAGCGTCTGGTACGGGGCGGTGCTGCGCGGGGACGACGGCACCCTGACCCTTGGCGAGAATACCAACGTGCAGGATAACGCGGTGCTCCACTGCGACCCCGGCGGGGCCGTGTCGCTGGGCAAAAATGTCACGGTGGGCCACAGCGCCCTTGTCCACGGCTGCACCGTAGGGGACGGCAGCCTCATCGGGATGCACGCCACCCTGCTGAACCACTGCGTCATCGGGAAAAACTGCATCATCGGGGCCGGGGCGCTGGTGCCGGAAGGGATGGTCATCCCGGACGGTTCCGTGGCCGTCGGCGTCCCGGCGCGGGTCATCAAGACCATCTCCGCCGAACAGGCTGCACACAACGTCGAAAATGCGCAGCACTATGTCATGGACGCGAAAAATCACGATGCTGTCATAAAAGTTTCACAAGAATTTACAAGAATGTAATGACTTTTGTTCCGAAATCGGGTATACTATAGAGCACAAGGGAGCGGGGCCGCAACCGTCTCCCTTGCACATGATTCCTCCTCACACCAAAGCAATACCCCAAAAAGCAAGAACCCCCTCCGGTGTACCGCAAGCGCCGGAGGGGGTTCTTGTTTTTCTTGATAAAGGATTCCGAATAAACCTCGCCCTTCGGGAGAGGTGGCATCGCGCAGCGATGACGGAGAGGGTGATGCCGCTTACACCGCCCCGTAAATGCCGTGGACGGAGACTTCGCCGGTGAAGACGTGCTCTTCGCCGCTGTCCGTGCGGACGACGAGGCGGCCCTCCTTGTCCACGTCGATGGCTTCGCCCGCGCCCTGCCCGCCGCCCGGCAGGTCAAAGGTCACGCGGCGGCCGATGTTGACACAGGCGGCCTTGTATTCCTCCCGGAAGGGGGCAAACCCCTCCCGCGCGAAGACGTACATCGGGCGGTCGAAGCCGAAATCGGTCAGGCCCTCGGCAAGCCACTGCGGGTCGGCGGCGAGATCAACGGCTGCTCCCTGCAGCGCCAGCGAGGTGCCGTGGGGCAGGTCCGCCGCGTCAAAATAGCTCTGGGGCTGGGCCAGATTGATGCCGATGCCGCACAGAATGCCCCGGCCCTGCTGCTCGTAGCCGTAGGAGACGGATTCGCACAGGATGCCGACGATCTTCTTACCGTTCAGCAAAAGGTCGTTGGGCCACTTGATCTGGCAGTCCACGCCGTAGCGCAGCTTGAGCTGGCTGCGCACGGCAAGGCTCGCCAGCAGCGGCAGGGTGGCGGGCTGCGCCAGCGGCTCCCGGATGGCGACGGTGTAGTACAGCGCCTTGCCCTCCGCGTTGACCCAGCTGCGGCCCAGCCGCCCCCGGCCGGCGGTCTGGTTGGTGGTGTAGACCGCGCCCACCGGGCCGAACTCCTCGAAATGCTCTTTCACGTAGGCGTTGGTGCTGCCGCATTCGGGCAGATAACGCACCTCGTTGATGCTCATAGATGTGGTACCTCTTTGTGTTCGTGGGAGATGATCTTCCCTTGGTCCAGCGTCAGCACACCGTAGGTGTTGGGGCCGGTATAACACCGGCCGCAGGAGCCGGGGTTGAACAAAAACACCTTGCCGCGCTGCTCGGCCACCGGGATATGGGTGTGGCCAAACAGGGCCACCTCGGCCCCGCGGGCGGCGGCGGCATCGGTGAGCGTATCCAGATCGTATTTTACACCATACATATGGCCGTGGGTATAGAAGACGACGACCTGATCGAAGGCGGCCAGACCGTCCAGCGGCTCCAGCGCGCCAAAATCGCAGTTTCCGGCCACCGCATAGACCTTCATTTTCGGGTAGAGCGTCAGGGCCTCTTCCAGATCGCGCAGACCGTCGCCGAGAAAGATCACGGCGGTCGCGTCGCTTTCCGCATGAAGAATGCGCTCGACAGCTCCGGTGCTGTTGTGGCTGTCACTCAGGATCAAAAGTTTCGTCACGGGACAACGTCCTCCTAAAATTTAGTTATTCTGCATGGCCAGCATCTGCTTGTAGACCTCGCTCTTGGAATACGGGGTCCCCTGCGCGGCGGCTTTGGCGGCGGCGGTGGGGCCGTAACCCTCGCTTGTCAGGTCTAAGGCGCGCTGGGCGGCCTGTTCCAGCGTCAGGCTCTCTTCGGTCTCGGCGGCGGGTGCCCCGGCCATGACCAGCACATACTCGCCGCGGGGCTCATTTTCGGCGTAGTGGGTCTGTGCCTCGCCGAGGGTGGTCTTCCAGATCTCCTCGTGGAGCTTGGTCAGCTCGCGGCAGAGGGTGATGCTCCGCTCGGTGCCGAAGGCCGTCACCAGATCGTCCAGCGTGGTGCGCAGTTTGTGCGGCGCTTCGTAGAAAATGACCGTCCGCTTCTCGCCCTGCAATTCGGCCAAGCGCTCCCGCTTCTGCTTTTTGTTCACGGGCAGGAAGCCCTCGAACACCCAGCGGGAGGTGTCCTGCCCCGAAACCGCCAGCGCCGTGACACAGGCCGAGGCGGCGGGCACCGGCACGACCTTGATGCCGCGGGCCAGCGCATCCCGGACGATGACCTCGCCGGGGTCGGAGACGCAGGGCATTCCGGCGTCTGAGCAAAGGGCGCAGTTCTCCCCCGCCTCGATGCGGCGCAGGATGCCTTCGCCTTTTTGCAAAGCGTGCTCGTAGTAGCTGACCATCGGCTTTTTCAGGCCGAGGAAGTTCAGCAGCTTCATGGTCACGCGGGTGTCCTCGGCGGCGATGAAGTCCGCCGCACCAAAGGTCGCCGCCACCCGCGGCGGCATGTCGTCCAAGTTGCCGATGGGCGTTGCGACGATATATAACGTACCAGCCATACAGACCTCCCAATTTTAGTTGTTCCCGTACAGGGCCGCCCCCGCCGAGATGAGCACATCCGGTTGGATGCGCAGCCCGGTCTTGCGGTTTTTCTGCGCCTCCACCAAAAAGAGCCACGGGGCCGCGTCGGGCTTGTTCTTCACAAAGGCGAGGCGCTTGGGCTCCAAGCGGTTGGCCCGCAGCACGGCCAGCACCTCGGCCAGCCGTTCGGGCCGGTGGCAGAGCGCGAGCCGCCCGCCGTCCTTGAGCAGCCGGAAGCCGCAGCGGCAGACATCCTCCAGCGTGCAGTCGGTCTCGTGCCGCGCTGCGGCGCGGGCGGGGTCGCTGCTCTGGAACCCGGCGGTAAAGTAGGGCGGGTTGCAGGCGCAGACATCGAAGCTGCCCTCCCCCGCCCGGTAGGTGCGCAGGTCGGCGCAGACGGGGGTGACGTGGTCGATGCCCTGTGCGGCCAGTGCCTCGCGCAGGAGGCTGCTTGCCTCCGGCTGGAGCTCCACGGCGGCGCATTCGCCCCGGTGGCCCCGGTCGTGCCACTCCAAGCTGACGATGCCGCAGCCGGAACACAGGTCCGCGGCCTTCTGGCTGCGCTTGGGCTCCGTGAACCGGGCCAGAAGCAGCGCGTCCGACCCGAAGCGGTGGGCCGCCGAACAAAAGACTTCTGTTTTATTATACAAAATCTCGGTGGAATGTTCCATATCTGTGCCGTGAATCCTTTACCAAAATATCGGGCCGGAATCTCCGGGAAAATTGTGCAGGGCGGAAAACCGCCCGTAAACAAAAAGCAGCAGACCCGCTTTGAACAGGTCTGCTGCTTTTGATGCGTTTTTACGGATATCGCCGTGAAATTATTCAGCGGTGATAGCACCGGTGGGGCAAGCGCCCTCGCAAGCGCCGCAATCGATGCAAGCGTCTGCATTCACAACTGCAACACCGTTCTCAACGGTGACAGCACCAACGGGGCAAGCGCCCTCGCAAGCGCCGCAGCCAACACATGCGTCAGAAACCTTGTGTGCCATAATAAAACTCTCCTTTATTTCCCGTGCCAATGTTTAGGAGGAGCCTGCCCTCGCACGGTGCCAGCAAGCTGCTCCGGAATTCATCCTTGTCTGCATTCTAACAAACCAAAAATGAAAAGGCAAGACTAACCGTACCGCCGTAAAGGGCTTTTTTTATTTTTTGTTGGGTTGCACAAAAGCAACGGCTAACTTTACGGGAAAATTGAGGGAGATTTTTAGCGAAAATCACGAAGTACGGTTAGTTTTGCAATACTAACCACTGTGATTTCCCACCATTTTTCTGGGAATTATTTCGCCTTTTTGGGGCAGTTTCCACAGCCGGCGGGGTTGCCGTCGGCGTCCGCTGCAGCCACCACAGGGGCGGGGTTGCGCACGCCGGAATAGTCGTCGTCCGGGTCGGGGCGGCGGGGGGCGCGCTTGCCGCCGCTGACATACTCGCACACGCCGACCTTGTAGTACCGGGGGGTCAGGGCTTCGGAGCCGCAGCGCACCCGCAGGTAGCCGGAAACGGGGTTCACTTCCAGCACGGTACCGAGACCGTCCGGGGTGCGGACGGTGCTGCCCACCATGGGCATGATGCTGTTGAGGTACTCGTAGGCGCTCTCCTCATAGGCGAGGCAGCACATCAGGCGGCCACACGCGCCGCTGATCTTGGTGGGGTTCAGGGAGAGACCCTGCTCCTTGGCCATCTTGATGGAAACGGGCTGGAAGTCCTTCAAAAAGCGGGAGCAGCAGAAGGGCTGGCCGCAGATGCCGAGGCCGCCGATCATCTTGCTCTCGTCGCGCACGCCGATCTGGCGCAGCTCAATGCGGGTGTGGAAGATGCCGGCCAGATCCTTGACCAGCTCGCGGAAGTCCACGCGGCCGTCGGCGGTGAAGTAGAACATGATCTTGGAGCGGTCGAGGGTATATTCGGCCTCCACCAGCTTCATTTCCAGCCCATGCCGGGCGATGCACTCCTGACAGGTGTGGTAAGCCCGCTTTTCATCCTCGCGGTTCTGGCGCATCCGGCGCACATCCACGCTGTCGGCTATCCGGGTGATGGGCTTGAGGGCCTTGGGCACGGCGGCATCCGTCACTTCCTTGACGCCCTGCACCACCTCGCCGCACTCGATGCCGCGGGCAGTCTCGACGATGACGTGATCGCCGGTTTTGATCTCGGCCCCGGCGGGGTCGAAGTAATAGCTTTTTCCGTTTTCCTTGAAACGGACAGAGATCACTTTTTTCATAGTTTTCCTCGTACTATTCCGATAAACACTCAAAAATTTGAGCCTATAAATCCATTCTATCAAATAGTATAACATAATCCCGAAAATATTTCCACGGAATTGCAACAATCTTCGGCCCTGAACCGTATCTCCGGTGAAAACTGACTAAATTTTGCAAAAGATTCACCCGGCGCTCTTGCAACCCCTCTGACCTCGTGTATAATAGGAATCATGGAAGACTCGCCCTTTTGAGGGCGCTTGCCGTGGAGCGCACGGCAAAAAGTAAGGAAATGGTAGGATATAATGGGAAAATTCAGTGTCAAAAAACCGTTCACGGTTCTGGTGGCTGTCATCATGGTGCTGATGCTGGGCTTCGTGTCCATCAGCAACATGCAGACCAACCTCTTACCAGACGTGAACACGCCGTACCTGATGGTGGTCACGGTGTATCCCGGTGCGAGCCCGGAGCGCGTGGAGAGCGAAGTCTCTGACGTCATGGAAAATGCGCTGGGCACCGTGGCAGGTGTGGAATCCATCACGGCCACCTCTGCGGAGAACTACAGCCTTCTGCTGATGCACTTCGCCGAGGGTACGGATATGAACAGCGCCTTGGTCAAAGTGTCGAACAAGGTGGACCAGACCACCTCCAGTCTGCCCAGCAGCTGTCTGTCGCCTTCGATCATTGAATACAGCCTGAACATGAACGCCTTTATGACCGTGGCCGTCAGCCGCGAGGGCAGCGATGTGTACGACCTGTCGGATTTCGTCAGCGATACCCTCGTGCCTTATGTGGAGCGCAAGGGCGGCGTGTCCAGCGTGTCCGCCAACGGCCTGATCGAGAAGATGGTGCAGGTCCAGCTCAGTCAGGAGAAGGTGGACGCCATCAACGAACGGCTGCTGGAAGTCATCGACGCCCGACTGGCCGATGCGCGGGCTCAGCTCGACGCCGCTGAGGCCCAGATCGAAGCCGGCCGTGCGGAGTACAACCGCCAGTTCAAGAACTTCAATAAGACCGTTTCCAACACCGTGATGCAGCAGTACAGCGGCGAGGTCGGCAATGCGGTGGAGACCGTTCGCAAACAGGCACAGGCCCTGCTGGACAGCGTCAACCAGCTCATCGCCGTGGTGCAGGAGCCGGAGATCCAACAGGCCCTGATCGACGTCCGGGACGGCTTGCAGCGCGTCATGGACAAGTTCAACGAGACGGGCATGAAGGATATCGACTCCCTGATCGAGATCGTGTCCGAGCTGCGCGAGATCACCGATAAGCTGACCACCGCCTTGCAGCAATTGCAGGAGCGCCTGAACACGGAGACCGGCACCGAGGGCAGCACTGCCACCGATCTGGTCGATGATCTGCAGGTGCAGCAGAGCCTGAGCACCGTTTACAACACCCTGAACGACGTCATCAAGGCTATGGACGATGTCCCCGGCCTGATGAGCACCTTCTCGGACGCCTTGGGCACCTATTCCCAGCAGCAGCTGGAAGCCTATATGCAGTTCACCGAGGCCCGCGAGATGCTGAACGAGTACGAAAAGCAGCTCGAAACCGCAAAGCAGACCTATGAGGACGCCAAGGAGAAGGCCATGGCCAGCTCCGACGTCTCCAAGATGCTGGACATCGACACGCTGGCGCAGCTCATCTACGCCCAGAACTTCTCGATGCCCGCCGGTTACGTCAAAGATTCCAGCGGCAAATCGTGGCTGCTGAAGGTCGGCGAGGAGTACGACAGCATCGACGATATCTCCGGTGCCCTGCTGCTCCATGTGGACGGCTTCGGCGATGTCCGCCTGTCGGACGTGGCCGATGTGGAGGTCATCGATAACGCCGAGGCCAGCTTCACCCGCCTGAACGGCGAGCGCGCGGCCGTGCTGAAAATCTACAAGGGCTCCAGCTCCAGCGCCAGCACCGTCTCGGACAACTGCCTGTCCGCGTTCAAGGAGCTGGAAGCTCAGTACGACGGCCTCCATGTAGTCGTCCTGTCCAACCAAGGCAACTATATCACCATCATCGTCAAGAGCATCCTCAGCAGCATGATCATCGGCGCAGCATTGGCCATCATTGTGCTGGCTCTCTTCCTGCGGGACATCAAGCCCACCCTCGTGGTCGGCTTCAGCATCCCGCTGTCGGTCCTGTTCGCTGTGGTGCTGATGTATTTCACCGGCATGGACCTGAACGTTATGACGCTGGCCGGCCTGTCGCTGGGCATCGGTATGCTGGTGGATAACTCCATCGTCGTCATTGAAAACATCTACCGTCTGCGCAGCCGCGGCGTGCCCGCCGCCCGCGCGGCCGTGCAGGGCACAAAGCAGGTGGGTATGTCCATCGTGGCCTCCACCCTCACTTCGGTCTGCGTCTTCCTGCCGGTCGTCTTCTCGTCCAGCCTCGTCAAGAGCCTGATGCAGCCCATGTCCCTGTGCATCGGCTACTGCCTGATGGCCTCTCTCCTCGTGGCCGTCACCGTTGTCCCGGCGGCTGCCTCCACCGTTCTGAAAAAGGCGGAGCCGAAGCAGCTCAAGTGGTTCGACAAGATCCAGAACAAGTACGCCAAGAGCTTGGAGTGGTGTTTTCAGCACCGCGCTCTGCCGCTGGTGGCAGCAGTGGCTTTGCTGGTCTTCTGCGGCTGGCGGGTCGTCTCCATGGGTGTGGAGCTGCTGCCCACCATCACCAGCAATGAGGCCATCGTCACCCTGAAAACCACCAAGGACCTCAGCAAGGAGGACTCCTACGCCATTGCCGAAAAGGCCATCGACGCCATGCTGAACGTGGACAACGTGGAGGAAGTGGGCATCACCACCGATACCCGTGTGGCCGGCATGGATGTGGGCCAGTTGGGTCTGCCCAGCGCCATCACCGACCTGCTGAACGCCGCCAACAGCTACGGTACCTATCAGGTCAACGTCATGCTGAACGAGTCCCTCTCCTCCACCCAGATCGAAACGGCCCGTCAGGCGCTGGAAGATGCCCTCTCCGGCATTGAGGACTGCACCGCCACCGTCGAGATCAGCGGGATGCAGGAGCTGACCAGCCAGTTGGCCAGCGGCCTGAGCGTCAAGATCTACGGTGCGGATCCCGATACCATGACCCAGCTCTCCGAGAAGGTCGTGGAGATCGTCAACGACACCGAGGGCTTTGCCAACGCCACCAACGGTCTGGGCAGCGGCGATGCCACCATCAATCTGCAGATCGACCGCGACAAGGTCCGCTCCTACGGCCTGACCGTTGCGCAGGTCTACCAGCAGATCGCCGCCAAGCTGACCACCACCACCACGGCGCAGACCCCGGTCTCCGTGGACGGCAGAACCATGAGCGTGGAGATCAGCGACAACCTCGATCCCGTGACCAAGGAAAACATGATGGATATCACCTTTGAGACCTCTGTCATGTCCGCCGACGGCACCACCACCACCGGCACCTGTAAGCTGAGCGATATCGCAACGTGGGTCACCGGCAGCGCACCCAACTCCATCACCAGCCAGAACCAGACCCAGTACGTCACCGTTACAGCCAACACGCTGGACGGCTACAACACCACGGTTCAGGCCCGTGAGCTGGAAAAGAAGCTGGATGCCTTCGCCCTTTCCGACGAGATGCCGGAGGGCTGCTCCTTCTCCATGGGCGGCGAGTCCGACAGCGTCAACTACATGGTCAATGAGATGGTGCAGTGGATGGGGCTGGCTCTGCCCTTCGTCTACCTCGTCATGGTGGCCCAGTTCCAGAGTCTGCTCTCCCCCTTCATCGTCCTGTTCACCGTGCCGCTGGCCTTCACCGGCGGTCTGCTGGGTCTGCTCCTCACCGGCCAGCAGCTGACCATGATCTCCTTGATGGGCTTCATCGTCCTGATGGGCACCGTCGTCAACAACGGCATCGTCTTTGTGGACTACACCAACCAGCTCCGAATGGGCGGCATGGAGCGCCGCGCGGCCCTCATCGCCACCGGCAAGACCCGTATGCGCCCCATCCTGATGACCACCCTGACCACCGTTCTGGCCATGCTGCAGCTCGTCTTCAGCAACGATATGGCCAGCCAGCTCATGAGCGGCATGGCCATCGTCATCATCTGCGGCCTGACCTATGCGACCATCATGACGCTGTATGTCGTGCCGCTGCTGTATGATCTGCTGTTCAAGAAGCCGCCGCTGAACATCGACGTCGGCAGCGATGACCTCGACGATATCCCCGACGATGCCGCCGAGTATATCGCCCAGTCCCACGCACAGCCGGAAGCATAATTCTCAGACGACAAAGCCGTCCACTTTGGAAGTGGGCGGTTTTTTGTTTCAACCTCTCAGTCTCGCTGACGCTCGCCAGCTCCCCTAATAAGGGGAGCCCTTGGCAAAACCGGAAACTCTACCTATACGCCAGAGCCTCCCCTACTAGGGGAGGTGGCATTGCGGAGCAATGACGGAGAGGTTGTACAGAGAAAAAACTGCCCTGCGCAAGCAAGGCGTGTTTTTACGTTGCAAAATGCCCAAAAAATATCTCGAAATATTGGCTGATAAATCTAAAAAGATGTCCACACAGGAGACGTAAACTGTGATATAATCATAATTATAAAGGATATAACCGAGAGTGTGGTATCCAATCATTTCGAAAAAGGAGGCGAAGCCCTATGGCACAGTTTCGCTCCAAGCCCTTTGGCGTGACCAAGAATGGCGAAAAGGTCAACGAGTACATCATGTCGAACCCCGGCGGGCTGGCGGTCAGTGTGCTGAATTACGGCTGCGTGATCAAAAACATCTTTGTTCCCACAAAACATGGGCCGGTGGATGTCGTGGTGGGCCACGACACCTTTGCCGACTATGAAAATGACTTCAATTCCTCCAGCAGTACCTGCTGCGGCGCGTTTGTGGGGCGGTACGCCAACCGCATCGAGAACGCCGAGTTCAGCGTGGGCGGCAAAAAGTACCAGCTGGAACCGAACAACGGCAAAAACCACTTGCACGGCACCTTCCCTCGCAAAATTTACGACGTCAAGGCCTTCGGCGATACCCTGCTGCTGGAGACCGAGAGCCCGGCGGGCGAGGATGGTTTCCCCGGAAATCTGAAGATCTCGGTGCGCTACATCCTCACCGAGGACAACGCCCTGCGGATGGATTACCGCGTCTCCTCCGACGCCGACACCATCCTGAACCTGACGAATCACACCTACTTCAACCTCGACGGCGGCGGCGATGTGCTGAACCAGAAGCTGCGCATCTACGCTTCCCGCTATCTGGAGGGCAACAATGAGACCTGCCCCACCGGCAGCATCCTGCCCGTGGACAACACGCCGATGGATTTCCGGGCGGGCAAGGTCATCGGGCGGGACATCGACACCGGCTTTGCCCAGACCACCATGGTGGGCGGCGGCTATGACCACTGCTTCGTCATCGACCGGGGCCGCGGTGCCAGCCAGAGCCTCTGCGCGTGGGCGTCCAGCGATAAGACCGGCATCAGCATGAAGGTCTACACCACCCAGCCCGGCGTCCAGCTCTACACCGCCAACTTTTTGCAGGACTGCCCCTCTCCCGGCAAGGGCGGCGTCCCGATGCAGAAATATGGCGGCTTTGCGTTGGAGACTCAGCACTTCCCCTGCAGCCCTTCCCACCCGGAGTTCCCCTCCACGGTGCTGCGGGCCGGCAAGGTCTTCCGCGCCAACACCACCCTGCGCTTCTTCACGGGCAAGCAGTGCGGGAAATTATGAGCTTTGAGGGAGCTGCCGCTGCGGCTCCCTTTCCCTTTTCTCCCATTTGCACAAAGGGCCGCTTCTCTCCATGTAAAATTGGAGAAAAATCTTCTTAAATCAAAAAGTTGAATTTCAAAAAGCAATAAAAATCCATCTTAATAAAATTCCAGATACTTGATTCTGCATCCAAAACGCGGTATTCTTTAGGCAGAGCGCGGGGCACGCCCGCATCGGTATTTTGGTGATAAGCGAGGTACTTTGCTATGGCAATTCTGGTTTCCGGCGGTGCCGGTTATATTGGCAGCCACACCTGCATCGAGCTGCTGAATGCGGGCTACGATGTCGTGGTGGCGGATAACTATTACAATGCTTCTCCGGTGGTGCTTGACCGTGTCAAGCAGATCACCGGCAAGGACTTCCGCTTCTACAACGCGGACATGACCAAGCATGAGGACGTGGAGAAGATCTTCACCGAGTGCCCGGACATCGACGCCGTCATCCAGTTCGCTGCCTATAAGGCTGTGGGCGAGAGCGTCTCCAAGCCCATCGAGTACTATTACAATAACCTGAACTGCACCCTCGTCATTCTGGATGTGATGCGCCGCCACAACTGCCACAACTTCGTGTTCAGCTCCTCGGCCACCGTCTACGGCGACCCGGCCTCCGTGCCCATCACCGAGGACTTCCCCGTGGGCAAGACCACCAACCCCTACGGCACCACCAAGGCCTTCACCGAGCGCATTCTGGAGGATGTCTGCAAGGCGGACCCGGAGTTGAACGTCGCCCTGCTGCGCTACTTCAACCCCATCGGTGCCCACAAGTCCGGCCTCATCGGCGAAGACCCCAACGGCATCCCCAACAACCTGATGCCCTACATCGCCAAGGTCGCCATCGGCAAGCTGGAAAAGATCCATGTCTTCGGCAACGACTACCCCACCCCGGACGGCACCGGCGTGCGTGACTATATCCACGTCGTCGATCTGGCCCGCGGCCATGTCTGCGCCATCAAGAAGCTGGAGACCAAGTGCGGCCTCTTCATCTGCAACCTCGGCACCGGCCACGGCTACAGCGTGCTGGATGTCATCCACGCCTTCGAAAAGGCCTGCGGCAAGAAGCTCCCCTATGTCATCGACCCGCGCCGCCCCGGCGATATCGCCGAGTGCTACGCCGACCCCACCAAGGCCAAGAAGGAGCTGGGCTGGGTGGCTGAGTACGGCATCGAGGAGATGTGCGCCGATAGCTGGAATTGGCAGCAGAAAAACCCCGACGGCTACCACACTGTGAAGTAAAAAACCAAACAAAACGCAAGGCTCGCTTCGTCCGCTCCGCGCCGGATGAGGCGGGCTTTTTTCGTTTCCTGCCTTGACAATGCCGGGCAGTTAGCATATATTAAAACTGTTTCTATAGGCTAACAATTTGTCGAAGTGGAAAGGCAGACTGCCATGACATTAAAAGAACTGAAGATCGGCGAAAGTGCCGTGATCAATACTGTTGGCGGGGAGGGTGCCCTGCGGCAGCATTTTCTGGATATGGGGCTGATCCCCGGCGAGCGGGTCACGCTGGTGAAATTTGCGCCCATGGGCGACCCGATGGAATTGCAGATCCATGGGTACGAGCTGACGCTGCGTCTGGACGATGCGGCCCGGATTGCAGTCACCCCGGCGGCGAGTGCCCCGGCCGCTGCCCATGCCCGGCGGGAAAGCAAAATGGTGGAGCATCCGGGTCTCGGCGAGGGCGGGCGCTACCACACCAAGAAAGGGGAACACCCGGTGCCGGAGGGCACGACCCTGACCTTTGCACTGGCGGGCAACCAGAACTGCGGCAAGACCACCCTGTTCAACCAGCTCACCGGCTCCAATCAGCATGTGGGCAATTTCCCCGGCGTGACGGTGGACCGGAAGAGCGGCGCCATCAAGGAGCACCCGGAGACCGAAGTCACCGATCTGCCCGGCATTTACTCCATGTCCCCTTACTCCAATGAGGAGATCGTGACCCGCCAGTTCATCATCGGGGAAAAGCCGACTGGCATCATCAATATCGTGGACGCCACGAACATCGAGCGCAACCTGTACCTGACCATGCAGCTGATGGAACTGGAGACCCCCATGGTGCTGGCTTTGAACATGATGGATGAGGTGCGCGGCAACGGCGGCACCATCCGCATCAACCAGATGGAAGCCATGCTGGGCATCCCGGTGGTTCCCATTTCCGCCGCCAAAAATGAGGGCGTCGATGAGCTGGTGGATCATGCCATCCATGTGGCAAAATATCAGGAGCGGCCGGGCCGGATGGATTTCTGCGGTGAAGAAGATCACGGCGGCGCGGTGCATCGCTGCATCCATGGCATCATCCACCTGATCGAGGACCATGCCAAAGCGGCGGGGATCCCGGTGCGGTTTGCGGCCACCAAGCTGGTGGAGGGCGATGCCCGCATTGAGCAGGCGCTGAAGCTCGACCAGAACGAAAAAGAAATGATCGAACACATCATCGTGCAGATGGAGCAGGAGCGCGGGCTGGATCGTGCCGCCGCCATCGCGGATATGCGGTTCCACTTCATTCACCAATTGGTCGATCAGACCGTCGTGAAGCCTCACCAGAGCAAGGAGCAGATCCGCAGCAGCAGGATCGACCAGTTCCTGACCGGAAAATATACGGCCATCCCGGCATTCGTGGGGATCATGGCGCTGGTGTTTTACCTTACCTTCGGGGTCATCGGCGCGGGGCTGCAGGGCTTGCTGGAGACCGGCATCGATCGACTGACCGTCCTTGTGGACGACGCCCTGACGTATTGGAACGTCAACGAGGTCGTGCACTCCTTGGTCATCGACGGCATCTTCACCGGTGTGGGCAGCGTGCTGAGCTTTTTACCCATCATCGTGACCCTCTTCTTCTTCCTTTCTCTGCTGGAAGATACCGGCTACATGGCCCGCGTGGCCTTCGTAATGGATAAACTGCTCCGGCGCATCGGCCTTTCGGGCCGCAGCATCGTGCCGATGCTCATTGGCTTTGGCTGCACGGTTCCGGGCGTCATGGCCAGCCGCACCCTGCCCTCGGAGCGCGACCGCAAGATGACCATCCTGCTCACCCCGTTCATGAGCTGCTCGGCCAAGCTCCCCATCTATAGCTTGTTTGCCGTTACTTTCTTCCCGGACCACGCGGCGCTGGTCATGGTGGGGCTGTACTTCCTCGGCATCATCGTAGGCATCCTCGCGGCGTTTGCGCTCAAGGGAACCCTCTTCCGGGGCGAGGCTGTGCCCTTTGTGATGGAGCTGCCCAACTACCGCCTCCCCGGCCTGAAGAATGTCTGCCAGCTGCTCTGGGAAAAGGCGCGGGATTTCTTGGAGCGTGCCTTCACGGTGATCTTTATCGCGACCATCGTCATCTGGTTCTTGCAGAACTTCGATCCGCAGCTCAGCTTGACGGCGGACCCGCAGGAGAGCATTTTGGCGCTGGTGGCAAGCTGCATCGCGCCCCTCTTCGCGCCGCTGGGCTTCGCGGACTGGCGGGTGTCCACGGCGCTGATCACCGGCTTCATGGCCAAGGAGAGTGTGGTTTCGACCCTGACCATTCTGTATGGTTCCTCGGCTGCGCTGGGGGCAGCGCTTTCCCCGGCGGCAGCGGCTCCCCTGCTGGTGTTCTGCTTGCTGTACACCCCCTGCATTGCAGCGGTGGCTTCCGTCAAACGGGAACTGGGCAGACGCTGGGCGGCCGTCATGGTGCTGAATCAGTGTGTTGTGGCGTGGATTGCGGCCCTGATCGTGCGGCTCATCGCACTGGTGGTCCTCTGAACGAAACTCTGATTTGAAAAGCAAACGCTCCTCCCTGCGCAGAAATCGGCGCGGAGAGGAGCGTTTTTGCGAGTGAGCCCTTGACAAACGGAGCGGTCTATGCTAAAATGCTTCAAAAATGAACAATTCAAAGATGGAGTGATAAAGATGCGAGAGATGAACCCCAGCATGGAGTTTGCGAATAAGACCGCCCTCGCCTACAGCACCGTCTGCAAGCCGCTGTGTCAGGAACTGGGGCTGCCCCAGACTGCCTTCGACATTCTGCTGTTTCTGGCCAACAACCCGGCCTACAAAACGGCCAGCGACATCGTGAACGTCCGCCGCATCAAGGCGAACCTTGTCTCGGTGAACGTGGACAAGCTGGTGCAGGAGGGGCTGCTGGAGCGCTGCCCGGTCCCCGGCGACCGCCGCAAGACCGAGCTGCACTGCACCGAAATGGCGCAGCCCATCATCCAGCGCGGCCAAGCGCTGCAGGAAGCGTTTTTTGCACGGCTGATGCAGGGCGTTGACCCGGCCCAGCTTCGGGCATTCTACGATACCATCGCGCGGATGGGCGAAAATCTGGATGCGATTCTGGAGGGAAATCTATAAAATGAATGTGTTGTTTACGATCGTTGTGACCTTTTTTGCCGGGATGGGCGCGGGCCTTGGCACCGGCTTTGCGGGGATGAGCGCCGCCGCCGTCATCAGCCCGATGCTCATCACCTTCCTCGGTATGGACCCGTATATGGCTGTTGGCATCGCCCTTTCGTCGGACGTGCTGGCCAGCGCAGTATCTGCCTACACCTACCATAAAAACAAGAATCTGGACGTCAAGAACGGCCTCATCATGATGGCAAGCGTGCTGTTGTTCACGGTGGTGGGCAGCTACATCGCCAGTCTGCTCCCCTCGGCCACCATGGGCAGCTTCTCGGTCTTCATGACCTTCCTGCTGGGCATCAAGTTCATCGTCCGCCCGGTCATGACCACAAAGGAGACCATGCAGGGCGTCTCCGCAAAAAAGCGTGCCGTCCAGTCCATTGTCTGCGGCGTGATCATCGGCCTGATCTGCGGCTTTGTCGGCGCGGGCGGCGGCATGATGATGCTCCTCATCCTGACCAGCGTGCTGGGCTACGAGCTGAAGACCGCCGTCGGCACCAGCGTTTTCATCATGGCCTTCACGGCCCTGACCGGCGCAGTCTCTCACTTCGCCATCGGCGGGATGCCGGACCTGTTCGTGCTGGCCCTCTGTGTGCTGTTCACCCTTCTCTGGGCCCGTATCGCAGCGGTGTTTGCCAATAAGGCCGACCCCAAGACCCTGAACCGTGCTACCGGCATCGTCCTCGTTGTGCTCGGCATCGTGGTCATGGGCTTCAACTTCCTGACAAAATAATCCGAAACGGAAAAAGACCCCCGGAGAGATAGCACCTCTCCGGGGGTCGTTTTGCGTGTGTCGTATGCAATTTTGCAAACTTATTGCACCTTTAGCATATGCAATTCTGGAAAAAAGTCAAGAGGTTTCGCAAAAAATTCAAAAATGAGTTACTTTTCCTCGATGGTCGAATGCTCGATGACCCAATCGGCGGCGCGGCGGATGGCTTCGTTGCGCTGCATAAGGGGGACGTTCACATTGGCCTTGACCTCTTCGAGGGTCTTCTTGGCGCGGTCAGCGCGCTCCTGCAGGTTCTTGTCGATCTCCTCTTCGGTGGGAACGAGGTTTTCGTTCTGCGCGATCTGCAGCAGAGCCATCCGGGCGCGGGTGTTCTTCTCGGCGGCGGTGTGGACGTTGGCCGTGAAGTTCTCGCGGGTCTGGTGGATCTGGCTCAGGTAGCGGTCGAGGCTCAGCCGCTGCATCTGAAGCTGCTGCTGGATGTTCTCCATCTCATGCTGGTAGGTGCTCTCCACCAGAACGCTGGGCAGCTCGCCCTCGGCGGCGGCCGCCAGCTGGGTCAGGATCTGATCCTTGGCGCGGTTCAGGGCGCTGGAGTGCTTGCCGTCATACAGCTGCTTGCGAACCTGCTCCCGGAACTCCTCCATGGTGTCCACCTTGCCGACCTTCTTGGCAAAGTCGCTGTTCAGGGCGGGCAGCTGGCGGACGCAGACGTCCAGCAGCTTGATCTTGAAGACCGCGGGCTTGCCGGCCAGATCCTTCACGTGATAATGCACCGGGAAGTTGACCGTGATCTCGAACTCTTCGCCGCCCTTGTGGCCGAGGATGCCGTCCTCGAAACCGGGGATCATCCGGCCGCTGCCCAGCTGCAGGGTCTGGTTCTTGGCGGAGCCGCCCGCGAAGGCTTTGCCGTCCAGCAGACCTTCGTAGTCCATGTGGACGATGTTGCCTTTGACGGCGGGACCCTTGTGGGGTACCAGCTCGGCCGCAGCGGCGCGGCGGCGCTCCAGCACGGCGTCGATCTCCTTGTCGGTGACAGCCGGGGTGACGCACTCGACCTTGAAGCCGGTAGTCTGGGTCAAGGTCAGCTCCGGCTGCAGGGCGGTGGTGGCAGTGGCCACAAAGCCCTCGTCCTTCTTCACGCTGACCAGATCATAGCTGGGCTCGTCCACAGGCTTGAAGCCGTGTTCTTTCATGGCGGCGTCGTACAGAGCGGGCACATCCTTGTCCATCAGGTCGTTGATGGCGTCATACCAGAAGGTGTGCTCGCCGCGGTCGGCTTCGATCTGAGCGCGGTCAGCCTCGCCCTTGGCAAAGCCTTTGATGGTGTAGGAAGCACGGGTGCGCTCGTACACCGCGTTGGATGCGGTCTCCAACTCTTCAGCCGTTGCGCTGAAGGTCATTTTGCAGACACTCTTTTCGGGAGTTTCCACGCTTACCAGTTTCATAGAAATCGAACCTCCGTGTTGCCCCAAAAGGAGCGAATTCAAACATTAGCAAAGTTATTATAGCACAAGTGGGGCAAAAGCGGTATAATAAAAATGCAGAAAAAGTGCGAAGAGGATGGATTTTGCCGGTCCGGGCGGGCCGGAATGCAGGATTTTTGCGGGAAATACGAAAGGATGTGCATCGTATGCGCTTGTTTGACGTTCTGGGACCGGTGATGATCGGCCCCTCCTCCAGCCACACGGCGGGTGCAGCCAAGATCGGATATACGGCCCAGAAGCTTCTGGGTGACCTCCCGGTGGAGGCCGACATCGGCTTGTACGGCAGCTTTGCCACCACCGGCAAAGGCCACGGCACCGACCGCGCTTTGGTGGCCGGTCTGCTGGGCCTCCGCCCGGACGACCCCCGTCTGCCGGATAGCTTTGCGCTGGCCCAACAGCAGGGCATGAAGTTCCGTATCCACCCGGTCGAGCTCCGCTCAGGCCACCCGAATACCGCCGTCCTGACCCTAAAAAGCCGGACAGGCCGGGTCCTTTCCATGAAGGCGGCGTCGGTGGGCGGCGGACGCATCCGCGTCACCGAGATCGACGGCGTGCCCGCTGACTTTGGCGGCGACAGCAACACTCTGATCATTCACAATGAGGACACCCCCGGCTGCATCGCCGAGGTGACCGCTTCGCTGGCGATGCGGCGGATCAACATCGCCTCCATGCAGGTGTTCCGCGCGGGCACCGGAAGCTATGCCGTCATGGTGCTGGAATGCGATTCCCACATCCCGCACCCGCTGGTGCAGCAGCTGGCTGTGATGCCCGGCATCCTGAAGGTGACCTGCCTGAACGTTGACGAACCCGAAGAAAGTGCGGAGGAATGAGCCATGTCCTTTTTATCCTGTGAAGAAATGCTGGCGGCAGCCCGCACCCAAAAGATCTCGCTGGCCGAAGCAGTGCTGCGCAGCGACTTAGCCGAGAGCCGCCTGACCGAGGAGCAGAGCCGCCACACGATGCGGCATCTGTGGCACGTCATGGAAGCCACCAGCCGCGAGTATGACCCCGCTCAGCGCAGCCGGAGCGGCCTGTCCGGCGGCGACGCCGCCAAGGTGGAACAGGCCCACAAAGCGGGCAGGAGCTACGGCGGCGATTACCTTGCCGAGGTGACGGCGGAGGCCCTGAAGACCGCCGAGTGCAATGCCTGTATGAAGCGGATCGTCGCCGCCCCCACGGCGGGCAGCTGCGGCGTCCTCCCGGCGGTGCTGCTCCCCCTCGCCCGCGTGGGCGAGGGGGATGAGGATGCCATCTGCGAGGCCCTCTACGTGGCCGCCGGGTTTGGTCAGGTCATTGCAGCCCGCGCCACCCTTGCGGGCGCGGAGGGCGGCTGTCAGGCCGAGGTGGGTGCCGCCAGCGCCATGGCCGCTGCGGCCCTCTGCCACCTGAAGGGCGGCACGCCGGAGCAGTGTGCCGCGGCTGCTGCTATGGCGCTGGGCAACCTGCTGGGCCTCGTCTGCGACCCCGTGGCCGGTTTGGTGGAAGTCCCCTGCGTCAAGCGGAATGTTGTCGGCGCAGTGAACGCCGTCGCCTGTGCCAATATGGCGCTGGCGGGCGTGGACTACGCCATCCCCTGCGATGAGGTCATCGACGCCATGGGCCGCGTGGGCAGTCTGCTCTCCCCCGACCTCCGCGAGACCGGCCAAGGCGGCCTTGCCGCCACCCCCACCGGCGTCCGCATTGCGGAGCGTCTGGCTGAGAACGACGGTTGATGAACGGATAAACGAAAAGACGTATTTTTTTGAAGCACTCGAAGAAAAAACGAGAAACCACAGAAGATTTTTTCAAAAAACAGTTGACAAAACCCCGCCTGAGTGATAAAATACATCATGTTCCGACCGGAACGTATGCGTTGGTAGCTCAGCTGGATAGAGTGACTGACTACGAATCAGTAGGCCGGGGGTTCGAGTCCCTTCCATCGCACCAAGAAAAACCAGTACACGTTGTGTGCTGGTTTTTCTTTTTTGTTTGCGCGATGGAAGGGCTCGAACAGGGCGGCGGCGCATAGCGCCGCAAGCAATCAGCCCAGTGCAACAACGACGACCGCAGCCTGCGGCTGAAACAGGGAGGAGTTGTTGGGGCCGCGTTCTGATTTTTCAAAGCCCTGCCAAGGGGCTGCGGAAAAATCAGCTAACGCAACTCGTTGCTGTTGCTTAGCCCGCGGGTTCCAACGCGTAGGAATGTCTACCGTGGAAGCTGTAAATCGAAAGATTTCATGGCTTTTTTGTTTTGTAAGCCATGGGTGCACGGTTTCTGCACGGTTTTTGCACGGTCGGTGTTTTCCGTGTCCGATTATGTAGGGCGCTGTATTGCATTGCAATCAGTGCCCTTTTTTGCATCAGGTGAGCAGGGCCAAGCGGAGCTTTGCCTTCATTTCCGGGTCGGTATCCTTGAGCAATTCCAAAAGAGCCGTCATGGAGATGGTATGACGATATGAATAGTGCGAGAATATATTATTGTTTTGCAGGCTCTCGGGAGGGACTGCTGAATCAAAAGTTTGTCTACATTTGGAAAAAGCAGGGAAAACCCCAATTTCCAATCAAGGAAGATCTTCTCCGCTGTGCAATCGAAGAATACCTTGTACATTTGTCAGCACTTGGCTTTATTGATATTCGGTATTATTTTTACCCATAAATGCAAAACAGACCAAACCTATTTGTATCGGTTTGGTCTGTTTTGTCGTAAATTCAGAACGGAGAAAGATTCTGAAAAAGTGGGATTTGTCGGTAAAGATGAAAATCAGAAAGGGCGAAATCTGCCACAGAGACGTCCTGACGGATGGAGCTGCCGGTATAGCCCAGCACGGTACAGCCGGCGGCCTTTCCGGCACGGATGCCTGTGGGAGAGTCCTCGATGACCAGACAATCGCCGGGGGCAAGCCCCAGAAGCTGCGCTGCCCACAGATAAGGTTCCGGATCGGGCTTGCGCCGAGTGACCATGTCGCCACAGACCACCACATCGAACTGTGAGACCAGATGCAGGCGGTCGAGCGCGGTCAGAATGAGCTGTGACCGGGTAGAGGAGACTACGCCGGTGCGAATGCCCTGTGCGCGAAGCGCAGAGAGAAACTCCCGCAGACCGGGCTGTGTGTGCAGGTCGGCACCGTTTTCGTAGTAGTTGCCGTGGCGTGTGCGTTCGGCCTGCAGCTGCTCCAGAGTGACCGGCGTTTCTGCCCGCTTCAGCAGTGTCTCAAGCAGAGAGGGATCATTGATGCCCACCAGTGCGCTCCGATCTGCGTCTGTCAGCCGGACCCCGAAATGCGCAAGAGCAGAGGCAAGATAGTCGGCGTTCCGTTCCTCGGTGTCGGCGATCACGCCGTCAAAGTCAAAGAGGACGCATCGGATCGGCATAAAAAGCTCCTTTTCACTCTGCGAGGATCTTGCGTGCACGCTCCTGAATGTCGGCGATCTGAGCAGCGGTCAGGTCGGCAAGGTCGCTGTTTTCCATAGAGCAGTTGGAGTCCTGCACATAGATCACCTTGGTGTCTTTCTGCGTGATGGAGTAGAACCAGCACTCAGCGGGAACATTGTATACCTTGCCCTGCTGCATGGGGGTCAGCTCGATATTCTTGAAGCTGCCGCCCTCGCGCTCGGCGGTGATGAGGATTGCCTTACCAGCGGCAAGGATGAACTGCTCGTCGGTGGAGTGATGGATCTCCAGATGAGCGATGCCGGCAATGTCGTTGTCAGGCTTCCAGTTCTTGATGCAAACCAGCCATTTGGGGTTCTTATAAACGCAGAGGATGCCTTCCGCGTTGTTTTCATACTGATCAGGTCTCATGAAAATGCCTCCTGTTTTATTTTACAGTTCGGTGCGTCCCACGATGGGGGTTCCGTAGCCGAAGGCGCCTTCCTTGGCGCACATTTTTGCAGCAAATGCTGCGCCGATCTGCATGGCTTCCTGCAGATGCGCGACATTTTCTTCTTCGGTGCCGTCCAGCAGAGCGCCGCTCTTGGAAGACTTCAGCAGCGAGCAGAGGAAAGCGGCAAAGTAGGAGTCGCCGGCGCCCATGGTATCAATGACGTCATCTGCGTGCACGGCGGAGGCGTAGTAGGTCTTGCCGTTGTACAGCACATAGGAGCCGTCCTCACCGATGGTGCCCAGCACGATGGAAACGCCGTGGTCGGCGGCCTTCTGCATCTCGCGGGCGCGATCCTCGGCACTCAGGTGTGCGCAGGACAGGATGGCCACGGTGACATAGGGGCAGACCTTTTCCAGATAGGCGTCGGTCCATCGGGTAGAAAAGTCATAGGCGATGGGCACGCCGGCCGTGTGCAGGAAGGGAAGGTCCTCTTCGATATAGCTGTTGAGGTTGGTGTAGATCAGGTTGAAGCCTTTGATGTACTCCAGATCTTCCTGCGTGAAGTCGAAGCTGTGCTCTTTGGCGATGCCGCCCTTGTTGGAACCAAGAAAGACACGGTCGTTGCCCTTGAGCGTGACCATAGCAAAGCCGTTTTCGCCCTCAAAATGGCGACAGTGGCTGGTGTCGATGCCCAGCTCGTGCAGGATCTTCTGGTTGTAGGCGGCGACCTCATCGCTGCCAAACTTGCCCAGATAAGCGGAAGGCACACCGTTTGCTGCGGCATAGGCGCAGGTGTTGACGCACTGGCCGCCGGGGTACATCTTCCCACGGGAAAGGTATTTGTCGCACACATTATCGCCGATGGCGATGATCTTGACTGCGCTCATCGTATCAGATCCTTTCCGTCTATATCAGTATGCGACCTTCCACATATAGCGGCGGGTGGTCAGCGGATGCTGGCGGGTCTCAGCGAGGGCGTGATTGTAGATGGGATAGACATTGTTGAACAGAGAGTGGTTGAAGTAGTCCACGACAGCGGGATCGATGACCGACAGGCCCAGCTCCTTGGCGTCCAGCACCTCGATGCGCTTTGCATAGGTGTGCAGGAACTTGAGGCAGCGCTCGTCCAGCTCACGGGTAGAACCCTCGGACACCTGAATGACGAAGGGGGTGTTGGCGTCGGTGACCTCGAAGGGGCCATGGAAGAACTCACCGGTGTGGATGGTGCCAGAGTGGATCCACTGCATCTCCATGAAGATGCAGATGCTCTCCATGTAAGCGGCACCGTAGCCTGCGCCGCTGCCCATGGTGTAGATGACGGAGTCGTTCTTGTACTCCTCGGCAAAGTCCAGAGCGCGCTGGGCCACATGAGCGCGGGCCTTGCGGATCACGGTGGTGATCATGCCGGCACCCTGCTGGAACTTATCGTAGTTGCTGTAGCCCTCGGTCTGATTCAGCAGCTCCACGGCGACCTGCAGGGCGCACATGGTCTTTTCACCGGCGTAGTCGATGTCACCAGCGAGGTGATCCGGGCTGGCGTCGAAGGAGTAATGGATGATGTAATCGCCGAACTCGATGATCTCAGACTCTTCCAGCCAAGTCAGGATGATGACAGCAGCGCCCATCTCCTTGCCCAGCTTTGCAGCGGCAATGGTTTCGGGGGTGTTGCCCTTGTGGCAGGCAAGGCAGATGATGGAGTTCTTGCCGAAATCGCGGGGCGTGCTGTGGACGAACTCGTTGCTGCTCACCCAGCCGGACTTCAGCGTCAGGCTCTCACGCTCCATAAAGGTCTTTGCAGGGTACAGAGCACCCAGAGAGCCGCCGCAGCCCACGAAATAGATGTTCTTGACGCCGCCCTCGTCCTTCTTGTTCTCCAGAATTTCAGCGACGATGGCCTTGATGTCAGTGTACTTGTAATGCATTGTATTAACCTCCTGCATTTCATATTAAACTGTCTCGATTCCTTCCGGTGGTTTCCGGAAGAACTTTCCTTGCCATGATGATAATACAAAGCAATACAAATGTCAATACCGAAAATAGGGCAAAAAAATTGTGCATTTCTTACAAGGAACGAAACGAAATGTGGCGGGCTTCCTATATAAATAGGGGGCGCTGGAAAACAGCCCTGCACAGACGCAAGGGAGAAAAAATTTGTTTTTCCTCTTTACGCGCGGATAAAACTTATATATAATAAGTTTGTATTGTGACATATTTGCGGGGCACGCAAAAAAGCAAATTGAAAATGAACCGTATTTCGTGATAAAAATAAGAACGGGAGAATATACCATGAGTTTGGATAATACAATTTCAACGCCGCTGTTTCAACAGCTCGCCGCAACACTGCGTGCGGCTATTGATACGGGCGAGTATCCCCCGGGCAGCCGTCTGCCAACGGAAAATGAACTCTGCGAGCGCTATTCGGTCAGCCGCGTCACGGTGCGTAAAGCACTGGATGAGCTGTCTCAGGGAGAATTTCTGGTGCGCAAGCCCGGCAAGGGTACGTTTGTTGCGGAAAAGAAGATCCAGCGAAAGCTGGATGGCGTGCTGAGCTACACCAATATGTGTCATATGATGGGATACCAGCCCGGCGCAAAGACGATCAAGATCGCACTGGAACAGCCCACGGAGGAAGAACGGGGGCAGCTTGGACTGAAAAAGGACGAACAGACGCTGGTTGTGGAGCGTCTGCGCCTTGCGGACGGCAGACCGATGCTGTTGGAGACCTGCAAATTTCCGGAGAGCTTTTTCTTTCTGTTCAATGCAGATCTGACCAATGCCTCTCTGTATGAGACGATCCGAAAGGAAACGGGCATCGTATTCACACGCTCAGATAAAGTCCTTGAGATCGTGTTTGCGAACCATCAGGAGGCCAAGTATCTGGGTGTGGTAAAGGGCTACCCGCTGCTGTCCATCAAGAGCGTGGTGCACGATCAGAGCGGGGAACACTGCTATCTGAGCCGTCAGCTCTGCATCGCGGATAAGTTTAAGCTCATGGTCTGAGCTGTCAAAGATGGGTACAACAAAAAGACGTACCTGTGTATAAAAATAAAAAGAGAGCGTCCCTGAAGCAGAATTTCAGGGGCGCTCTCTTTTTGTATTATAGAAGTAAGAGACAAAATGGGAGCAAATGAGGGCAGAAGGATACAATGATTTGGTGGTGATTCACAAAACAATGGCACGTTGATAGGATGTTTTGACGAAAATGCTTGAATACTGTTGACAAGGCGGTGTTTGCATTGTATTATTGCACCATGATACAAAACAATACATTGACGATGACGGGAAGCCCTCCCGGTGTTCGGTGGTGTATTGCGGCGTGATCTGATGCAGGCGCGCAGCATTCGATCGGAATTGAACATTCACCCGAAGTTATGCCTGAAGGAGGTATATTTCATGTTTTGGATCGAGCTACTCATCGTTCTGGTGATGATCTTCATCGGAACCCGCAAAGGCGGACCTTTCATGGCACTTGCCGGCGGTATCGGCATGTTTATCCTGACGTTCTTCCTGCACGTTTCCCCTTCTGACCCGCCCATCACCGTCATCCGCATCATGATCGCGGTCATTCTGGCGGCATCTGCAATGCAGGCTGCGGGCGGTCTGGACTACATGGTCCGGCTTGCCGAGAAAATCCTGCGGAAACACCCGGAGCACATCACCGTCCTTGCTCCGGTCATCGCTTACATCTTCACCTTTATGTGCGGCACCGGCCACATCGTTTACAGCCTGCTGCCGGTCATCAATGAGATCGCCATGGATACGGGCATCCGGCCGGAGCGCCCCATCTCGGCTACCGTCGTCGCATCCCAGAATGCCATCACCGCCTGCCCCATCTCTGCGGCTACGGCAGGCATCCTCGGTCTGATGGTCTCCTACGGCAACATCAACCTGTTCAATCTGCTGCTGGTCTGTGTGCCCGCAACGCTGATTGGCTCTGTGGCGGCAGGCATCTCTGTGCTGCACCACGGCAAGGAGCTGAGCGAAGACCCGGAGTATCTGGAGCGCGTCAAGCAGGGCCTTGTCAAGGATTACAAGCAGAATAAGGCAGAAGAGAAGCCCGTTACCGGCAAGGCAAAGACTGCCGTGGTGATCTTCATTGTCGCAATGCTGGCGATCGTTATCTTCGGTGCAGTTTCCGCTCTGCGTCCCACCTTTGCAGATGGCTCCCAGCTGGGCATGACCACCATCATTGAGATCTTCATGATGCTGGGTGCAGCCCTCATCGTTCTGGTCTGCAAGTTCAACAGCAGCACCATGCTGGATCAGCCCGTTTTCAAGACCGGTATGTTCGCCGTGGTGCTTGCCTACGGTCTGTGCTGGATGGTCAACACCTTCATCGGCGATCAGGCTTCCTACATCTCTGATACCATGGGCGCGATCGCAAACCAGTATCCTTGGGTCTACATCATTGCCGTGTTCATCGTCGCAGCGATCACTACCAGTCAGGCTTCCACGACCATGATCATGGTTCCCATCGGCATGGCCCTGAATCTGCCCGTCTACATCATCATCGCAGGCTGGGTGGCATGCAATGCCAACTATGTGATCCCTGCCTCCGGCCAGTGTGTCGCCGCCATCGGCTTTGACTCTGCCGGAACCACCAAGATCGGCAAATATGTGCTGAATCACAGCTATATGCTGCCCGGTCTGGTCATGTCTGTGGTGACGATCGTGGTTGCCCTCGTTTTGGGCATGCTCGTATTCTGACGCGATCCCCCCCATTCGACATATACATCTTTCTCCGGAAAGCAGCTACGCCCGGTCCCTCTGAGCCGCACACTGATGTGGACAGGCGGCCGGGCGTAGTTGTTTTCTGACAAACTCCGTCAGCCATTGTAAAGGAGGTCTTCGTATGAAATTTGCACCGATGAATTACCACTATCTGCGCTACCCGCTCACAAAGTTTCTGGATAAAGTGGAGCGCTCTCCCTTCGACAGCATCGACCTGTACTGCTCGGCACCGCAGCTGAACCTGTTCGACCACCCCCTCTCCCATCTGCTGGAGCTGGATGGGGAGCTGCGCCGCCGTCATCTGTCGGTCGCGGCAATGACCCCGGAAAACTGCGTCTATCCCGTCAACTTCTGCACACAGGACCGGATCACCCGGGAATCCAGCCTGCGGTACTATCAGCGCGCCATCGACACGGCAGAGTTTCTGGGCTGTCCCCGGGTGCAGATCAGCACCGGCTTCGGGTACTTTGATGCCCCCCGGGAGGAGGCGTGGAACAACTGCCGGGAATCTATGGCACAGCTCGCCGCCTACGCAGAACGCAAGCACGTCACCCTGCTGCTGGAAGAGCTGAAAAACACGACCACGAATGTCCTCATCACCAGCAGGGATATTGCAAAGATGCTGGATGAGATCGACTCTCCGGCCATCGTGGGCATGGTGGATATGGATCAGATGACGTATGCCGGCGAGACGGTGGCGGATTACTTTGCAAATCTGGGCAGCCGGATGCAGTATGTCCATTTCAACGACCGGGGACATACGGTGCCCGGAGATGGAGATTTCCCCATGAAAGACTACTACGAGCAGATCAAAGCGCAGGGCTATGACGGCTGCTGCTCCTTTGAGATCTGCGACCGGCGCTACTACATCGACCCGGACAAGGCCATTGACGATACCGTGGCGTGGATGCGCGCCAACACGCACGAACTGGATTGAAACGGAAGGATATAAAGGAGAGCAATACCGTGTGGACTCAGGAAATGTTTGGTGTTGAAAAACCCATCATCGCGCTTTTGCATCTGGATGCCCTGCCCGGCGACCCGGGCTACTGCGGCAGCATGGACACCGTGCTGGAGCACGCCCGGCAGGATCTCGTGGCGCTGCAGAACGGCGGCGTGGACGGAATTCTGTTTGCCAATGAATTCAGCCTGCCCTACCAGCCGGTGGCGGATGTGGCAGTGATCTCGGCGATGGCCTATATCATCGGCGCTCTGCGCCCGCTGATCCGGGTGCCTTATGGCGTCAATGTGGTCAAGAATCCCATCGCGACCATCGACCTTGCTGCTGCCACCGGCGCAAGATTTGCCCGGAGCTGCTTCTCGGGTGCATACATGGGAGAATATGGTCTTTATACCTCCAACAGCGGTGAGGCGGTCCGCCACCGCAAGGCGCTGGAGATTCCGGATATGAAGCTGCTGTTCAAGGTGAACCCCGAAGCAGACAGCTATCTGGTGCAGCGGGATATTCAGGTGGTGGCAAAGTCTATCATGTTCGGTGGCTTTGCAGACGGCTTGTGCGTGTCCGGCGCTTCTGCCGGCAGCGAGCCTGATGATTCCATCCTGAACAAGGTCTACGAGGTGGCAAAGCCCCGCAATGTGCCGGTGTTCTGCAATACCGGCTGCCGCCACGAGAATGTGAGAGAGAAGCTGAAATACTGCGATGCCGTCTGCATGGGCACTGCGTTCAAGAAGGACGGCGTGTTCAACGGGCGTGTGGACGAAGAGCGAGTGCGCAGCTTTATGGAGATCGTGTACGACATCCGCGCCCGACTGTGAGAAAGGAGAGCAGGATGAAACGCTATTTTCTGGGCATCGACATCGGTACCTTTGAGTCCCGCGGCATCCTGATCGACGAAAGCTTCCGGGTGGCGGCGGATGCCTCGGTGCCTCATGGGATGGACAACCCGCAGCCCGGATGGTTCGAGCAGGAGGCCGAGGCGGTCTGGTGGGGCGACCTGTGCAAATTGTGCCGGATCCTGATAAAACAGAGCGGAATCCGGCCGGAGCAGATCGCCTGCGTGGGCACCAGTGCATTGGGCACCGACTGCCTGCCGGTGGACGAACAGTGCCGCCCGCTGCGCCCGGCCATCCTCTACGGCATCGACGCCCGCGCATCAGAGGAAGCGGCGTGGCTGACAGAACATTACGGACAGGCGCGGGTGCAGGAGCTGTTCGGCCATCCCATCTGCTCCGGCGACATGAGCCGGAGATCTACGCAAAGACGGCCTATTTCCTCACGGGCAGCTCCTTTTTGACGGCGCGCCTGACCGGGAAATATGTCATCGATCAGGCCCTTGCCAAAGGCTCGTTCCGACCGCTGTACCAAGCGGACGGCAGTGTAAACGAGACAGAGTGCGGGCTGTACTGCCGCCCGGACCAGATCGCGACGTGTGCATGGTCCACAGACATCGTGGGCACGGTCACGCCGGAGGCTGCGGTACAGACCGGCCTTGCCGCGGGAACGCCGGTCATTACCGGTACCGGTGACTCCACGGCAGAGGCCATCAGCGTGGGTCTGGTGGAGCCGGGCACGGCCTTTTTTCAGTATGGCTCCTCGATGTTCTATTACTATTGTACGGACCACTTCGTTGGCAGCTATGTTTCGCCGCAGGGCAACGGCGCTCTCAAGGGCGGGAAGGCGTTTACCGTGCCGGGCACCTATTGTCTGGGCGACGGCACCAATGCGGCGGGCACATTGACCCGCTGGGTGCGTGACCTGCTGTACAGCAAAGAGCTGGAAGCCGAAAAGCAGGGCGGCGAAAACGCCTACGCAGTCATGGCGCGGGAGGCGGCTGCTGTGCCGCCGGGCAGCGACGGGCTGATCATGCTGCCGTATATCTACGGTGAGCGAAGCCCCCTGCAGGACGCAGAGGCCACCGGAATGCTCTTCGGACTGAAAGGAACGCATGGACGGGCGCAGATCAACCGCGCTGCGCTGGAAGCCGTAGGCTATTCCACCTATCAGCACCTGCTGCTGTTTGAGGAGCTGGGGGTGCCGCCCCGGCGGATCATCACAGCGGGCGGCGGCACGAAAAACGCTGCATGGATGCAGATCATCTGCGACATGGCGGGAATGCCGCTGACCATTCCGGAGCCGTTCCAGTGCTCCAGCTACGGAGACGCCATGCTGGCGGCATTGGGCGTCGGTGCGCTGGAAAGTTTTGCCGCCCTGCGCGCCGCTTTACCGCAGGGCAGGATCTTGCAGCCGGACCGGAAAAATCATGAATTTTATCAGGAGCATTACCCGATTTTCCGGGATCTCTATCTGGAAAATCGGGACAGGATGCACAGAATGCAAAAATAAGGAGAAGACTGTCCTATGGTCATTGATACTCATATCCATCCGGCACTGTTTGCACCGATCTGTGAGGATCAGGAGCGCTTTCGCCGCCGCTGTGATGCCATGAACTATCATCTGATGAAGCCCTCCGACATGGCGCTGCTGCGCAAGCAGTATGCGCTGGCAGACATCGGACGGGTGGTGCTGCTGCCGGAGGACTGCTCTGTGGAGTCGGGGATGGTGGAGATCTCCAACGATGAGATCGCAAAGCTGGTGGCGCTGGATGTACAGTTCTATATCGGTATGGCAGCGGTGGACCCCCGCCGCCCCGATGCTGTGCAGGAGCTGGAACGTGCCTTTGCTGAGCTGGGGCTGGCCGGACTGGCAGTGAACACCGCACGGCTCAAAATGTACCCCATGGACGAGCGCCTTGTGCCGCTGTATGATCTGTGCCGCAAATACCACAAGCCGATCATCTTCCACGCCGGATTCTGTCTGGAAAATAACGCGCTGGCAAAGTATGCCCACCCGATGGAATTCGAGGAGGTGGCGCTGCGCTGGCCGGAGGTCAACCTCTGCCTTGCTCATTTCGGCTGGCCGTGGGTGCAGGAGACGGCGGCTCTGCTGCTCAAGTACCCCAATCTCTACGCAAACACTGCACTGATGAACTTTGATGGTCCCTACCAGCTGTTTGCCAAAGTGTTCAAGCAGGACATGGGCGAATACTGGCTGGATCATAATCTGGCCGATAAGGTCATGTTCGGTTCGGACTCGCCCCGCATTCGCCCGGTGCGCAGCAAGCGGGGAATGGACAGCGTGGAGATGCTGCCCGACACGAGGGAAAAGATCTACTGGAAAAATGCAATGCGCTTTTTTGGATGGGAGGGCCAGAACAAATGAGATTTGAGCTGAAGGAAGTAAGCATCTGCGCAGAGAAGGAGTTTGAGCTGATCCGCATCACCGACCCGGTGCGTGAATTTGTGGCACAGACCGGAGTAAAGAACGGCGTCGTCTATGTCATCACGGAGCACACGACCACCGGCATCATGGTGAACGAGAGCCTGCCCTGCGTGGAAAAGGATATTATGGAGACGCTGGACCGGATCGCGCCGGAAGATTATCCTTACCATCATAACCACTATCTGCCCACCTACGGCACCATCGGCGGCAATGCACCCGGCCATCTCAAGAGTCTGCTCACGGGGAACCACTGCGTTTTTCCGATCGCAGAGGGCAAGATCAAGCTGGGCAGCGCAGCGGATATTTATTTCTGCGAGTACGATGGCATCAAAAACCGCAAATATATGATCTACGTCATGGGCGAGTAAGGGGGCTGCGGAATGAAAAAAGCAATCGCAATGGCAGACAACTGCATTGATGTCTACTACCGGATGGACCGGTACTATCTGACAGGCAACAGCATTGACTTCGCCCTCAACTACAAGGCGCAGGGCGGCGATGTGACCGAAATGACCGTGCTGGGCAACGATGTCTTTGCAGATGCACTGGTGGAGCGGCTGAAGCAGCGCGATATTCCGCTGCGGGTGCTCAAAAGGATCGACCGCCCCACCGGTATGGCAAAGATGGACCTCGTAGACGGGGACAAAAAGCATCTGGAATTTCACGGCAACGCCATGGAGGAGATCGAGCTTTCCGCGGAGGATATGGAATTTGTCAAGGGCTTTGACATCGTGTATGCAGAGCGCTGGGCAAAGGCAGAGCGCTATATCGCTGCGCTGCGCCAGCCGGGGCAGATCTGGGTCTACGACTTTTCGAAACGACTGGAGCAGCCCTCCAACGACGCGCTTCTCCCCTATCTGGATTACGCCTTTTTCTCCTACGACAAGGATGATGACTATATCCGGGAATTTATGCGCCGCACGAAAGCGAAGGGCGCAGGCTGTGTGATCGCCATGCTGGGCGAGCATGGAAGCCTTGCCTACGATGGACAGAGATTCTATTATCAGGCGGCGGAAAACGTGCCGGTGGTAAACACGGTGGGAGCAGGCGATTCTTATATTGCGGCATTCACCTACGGTGTGAGCCTTGGGGAGAGCATCCCGCAGTGCATGGCGCGGGGCAAGGCCCTTGCGACCCGGATCGTGCAGCAGTTTGATCCTTATTTACAGGAAAAGGAGCAATAACGATGGAACTTTCACAGTTGTGTGCAGCAAATTATCATTACAAGCGCTATACGCTGGATTATTTTCTGGAATCTGCCGAGCGGCTGGGCTATCAGTCCATCGAACTGTGGGCATCCGGCCCCCACCTCCATCTGGAGGATTTCGACGCTGCCCGTCTGGCTGAGCTGAACCGCAAGATCAAGGCACATCATCTTGCTCTGCGCTGCTTTACGCCGGAGCAGTGCGTGTATGCCATCAGCGTTTCTCATCCGGATAAGGTCTATCGGGACCGCACCGTGGACTTTTTCAACCAGCACATCGAAGCGGCCGTGCAGCTGGACTGCGACCACATGGTGGTATCTACCGGCTTTGCTTATCTGGATGTGGATGCAGAGGACGCGTTTGGCTGGTGTGCAGAGGCAATGGGACGCATTGCCCGCAAGGCAGAGCAGGAGGGCGTGACGCTGGCGGTAGAGCCTTTTACCAAGTACACCACCCACATCTGCAATGAGGCAAGCCAGCTGCGCCGTCTGCTGCGCACGGTCAACAGCCCGCGCCTTACGGGTCTGGCGGATACGGATGTCATCGCCACCACGGCGGTGGATACCTTCTCCACCTTCCTTGATGTGATCGGCCCGGAGAATCTGGGACACGTCCATTTTGTTGACGGCAACCCCGGCGGGCATCTGGTGCCCGGCGACGGCAATCTGGATCTGGACGGGGCACTGGAAAAGCTCAAGGCGATCCATTATACCGGTGCGCTGGGTCTGGAAGTGCTGGACCGCCGCTATGTCTTTGCCCCCGAAGCTGCGATGAAGCAGGCGATGGACTGGTACAAGGAAAGGATATAAACGCGCAAAAACAGGAAGAAGCGTATTCTATGAGATGCAAATTGCCTCGTGGAAAAAACAATCCGGGATTTACGTTGAAAATACATAGATATATTCTTAAAATGATACCTTCTTCATCATACCATTCTCCTTAAAAGGCAACCTCCCTTCCGACGATCACAGTGTCAGAAGGGAGGTTGTTTTTTTAGCGGACTTCATTTCCATAAGTCTGATGTTTGGCGAAAGTGCCGCTAAGAAACCTTGTTTTTTGGGGGCGCTTTTTGTACAATAAAGCAAAGCGACTCACAACAACGATAAAGGACATTTGGAATGGAAAAAACAGAACTGCGATATCAGGCTTACCTTCAGATATTGAAGGAAGAACTCATCCCTGCCATGGGCTGCACCGAACCCATTGCGGTGGCCTATGCCGCCGCCGTGGCCCGGAAGACGCTGGGGGCCGTGCCGGGGCGTGTGTGCGTTGGGGCCAGCGGCAGCATGATCAAGAACGTGAAGTCAGTCATCGTGCCCAACACCGACAACCGGAAAGGTCTGGAAGCTGCGGCCGCTGCGGGCATCGTGGCGGGCCGCCCGGAACAGAAGCTGGAGGTCATCGCCGACGTGACGCCGGAGGAAACGAAAGCCATCCTTGCTTATCTGGACCAGACCGAGATCACGGTCGAGCATGTGGACAATGGCGTGACCTTCGACATCATCGTGACGGTCTGGAAGGGCGGGCACTCGGCCCAAGTGCGGATCGCAGTCTTCCATACCAACATCGTCCACATGGAAAAGGACGGCGAAGTGCTGCTGGACCTGCCCGTTCACGGCGACGACGAGGAAAACCTGACCGACCGCAGTCTGCTGGATATGGAGCACATCTGGGACTTCGCCAACACGGTGGACATCGAGGACGTGAAGCCCATTCTGGACCCCCAGATCAAATACAATATGGCCATTGCCGAGGAAGGCTTGCGGGGCGATTACGGCGCGAACATCGGCAGCGTCCTGCTGGACATGGAGGGCGACAACGTCCGTGTCCGGGCCAAAGCCTACGCCGCCGCCGGTTCTGACGCCCGGATGAACGGCTGCGAGCAGCCCGTGGTCATCAATTCCGGCAGCGGCAATCAGGGCATCACCACCTCGGTGCCGGTCATCGTCTATGCGCGGGAGCTGAAGGCCAGCGACGAGCAGCTTTACCGGGCCTTGACCCTCTCCAACCTGACCACCATCCACGAAAAGACCCCCATCGGCCGCCTGTCGGCCTACTGCGGGGCCATCAGCGCGGGGGCGGGGGCCGGTGCGGGCATCGCTTACCTCTGCGGCGGCGGGTACGAAGCCGTCATCCACACCGTCGTCAATGCGCTGGCCGTGGTGTCCGGCGTCATCTGCGATGGTGCCAAGGCGTCCTGCGCCGCTAAGATCGCCACGGCGGTGGAAGCCGGACTGCTCGGCTATAATATGTACATCCGGGGCCAGCAGTTCCGCGGCGGCGACGGCATCGTGGCCAAGGGGGTCGAAAACTCCCTGCGGAACGTAGGCCGTCTCGGCAAGCAGGGCATGAAGGAGACCAACCGCGAGATCATCGATATCATGGTCGGCTGCAAATAAGCAGACAGAAAAACCACCGGAGCACCGGTGGTTTTTGCTTAGAATTCGTTTGCTTTCAGACGCTCCAGTACCACGGTCAGGCTCTTGCACTCTGCCGTGTACAGGCTGCGCATCTCGTCGTCGGCGGGGAGCAGGTCGGGCACCATCACGGTGACGAAGCCGCCCGCCGCCCCGGCGCGGACGCCGTTGTAGCTGTCCTCCAATACAAGGCAGCGGGCCGGTTCCACGCCCAGCTGCTGTGCCGCCAAGAGGAAGATTTCCGGGTCGGGCTTGGAGTGGGTGACCTGCTGGCCGGACGCCAGCGTCTTGAAGTAATGGGTCAGGCCCCAATTGTCGAGGTTGCGCTGGATGATGTGCATCCGGCTGGAGGAAGCCACTGCCATGGGGATGTGCTGCTCGTCCAGCCACGCCAGTAGCTCATCCAGACCCGGCTTTTTGGGCACCGGCTTCTGGAACTCTTTGTCCGCCACCCGGTGCAGACTGTCGATGATGGCGTTGGCGTCGCAGTCCTCTCCGTAGAAACTGCGGACGATATTCCGCGAAGTTTCCCCTGCGGTGCCCCGCTCGGCTTCCGCCAGCCCTTCTCTATAAGGAAGCCCCAGCGCCGCAAGCGCCGGTTCCCAGAATGTTGCCCACATCCGCTCCGTGTCGAACATCAGGCCGTCCATATCAAAAATGACACCTTGAATCATGTGTTTTGTCCTCTCTTTCAGCGCCCTCGCCCTCTCAGTCTGCTTCGCAGACAGCTCCCCCAGAGTGGGAGCCATTGGCAAACCGGGCCAGCCCTTTCCAAATAATATCACAATTCCCGGCAACTTACAGCCCCTAAACATGAAAGATTTTGTGTTTCCTTGAAAAATGTGCTCATGTTATTATAATAGAAGACAACATTCGGCATTTTCAGGCGCGGGAGGAGCCGCGCGTGTCAGCTGTGTGAGATCAGAAAAGAGGGAAAATTTATCATGTTGGATATCAAGATCACCCGGACTACCCATCCGAAGGAGAAGCCGCAGGACGAGACGAAGCTCGGCTTCGGCAAGAAGTTCACCGACCATATGTTCGTTATGGACTACACCGAGGGCGAGGGCTGGCACGATGCCCGCATCGTCCCCTATGCTCCGTTCCAGCTGGACCCGGCCACTGTCGTGTTCCACTACGCACAGGAGATCTTTGAGGGCATGAAGGCTTACCGCACCGCGGACGACACCGTGCAGCTGTTCCGCCCGGAGTGCAACGCAAAGCGCTTCCAAGATTCTGCCGACCGTCTGTGCATCCCTAAGATCCCCGTGGAGGATTACATTCAGGCCGTTGAGGCTCTGGTGGATGTGGACCGCGACTGGGTGCCCCACTCCGATGGTGCCTCCCTGTACATCCGCCCCTTCATCTTTGCAAACGATGTGGGTCTGGGTGTCCACGCTTCCAAGCACTACATCTTCTGCATCATCTGCGCACCGTCGGGCGCTTACTATGCCGAGGGCATCAACCCCGTCCGCATCTATGTGGAGGACGAGTACATCCGTGCCGCTCCCGGCCTGACCGGCTTTACCAAGTGCGGCGGCAACTACGCTGCTTCCATCAAGGCTGGCGAGCTGGCCGAGGAGCAGGGCTATGCGCAGGTGCTGTGGCTGGACGGCGTTGAGAAGAAGTACGTCGAGGAAGTCGGCAGCATGAACATCATGTTCAAGATCGACGGCAAGGTGTACACCGCCGCTACCGTTGGCACGGTTCTGCCCGGCGTCACCCGCCGCAGCTGCATTGAGCTGCTGAAGGATTGGGGCTATGAGGTCATCGAGGGCAAGCTGGCCATCGCCGACATCATGCAGGCTGCCCGCGAGGGCAAGCTGGAGGAAGTCTTCGGCACCGGCACCGCCGCTGTCGTCTCCCCCGTCAAGGAGCTGGTCTGGAAGGGCGAGCACGCTTACATCGGCGACGGCAAGATCGGCGCTGTCACCCAGAAGCTGTACGATACCATGACCGGTATGCAGTGGGGCAAGATCCCCGATACGAAGGGCTGGATCGTGCCCGTGGAGAAGAAGTACTAAGCAGCTCCTCTCCCCCGACCGTTCGAAATTTTTGCAAGCGCCGTCCGGCAGCTCACCGGACGGCGTTTGCTGTATAACCCCAACGGCTTTGCCTGAGAGGGCAAGCCCGCTGGCGGAATGGATTGCGTTCCATACAATTGCATTTCTTCCCTATTGGTGCTAGACTAAAAGCACAGTAACAGGATTGAGAGGGAACTGGAAATGATCAAAAAATGGAGCGTGAGCTACCCGGCAGTGAACGGCACGGAGCAGCGGCGGGTCTATGTCTACCTGCCCACCATGTACGAGGCCGATCCGGACCGCCGGTATCCGGTGCTGTATATGTTCGACGGCCAGAACGTCTTCTTCGACGAGGACGCTACCTACGGCAAGAGCTGGGGCATGGCGGATTATCTGGACTACACCGACACGCCGCTCATCGTGGCGGCGGTGGAGTGCAACGCGGGGCCGAACAACGAGCGGCTGGTGGAGTATTCGCCCTACCGCTTCGATGACCCCCAGTACGGCCATTTTGACGGCAAGGGCGCGGCCACGATGAGCTGGTTCATCCACCGGTTCAAGCCCTTCATCGACCGCAATTTCCGCACCTTGCCCGACCGGGGGCACACCTTCATCGGCGGCAGCTCCATGGGCGGCCTGATGAGCCTGTACGCCCTGCTCAACCACAACGACGTCTTCAGCCGGGCGGCGGCGCTGTCGCCCTCCATCTGGGTCTCGCCGGAAAAGCTCGACGGCCTTGTGGGCCGCGCCAAGCTCGAACCGGGCACGGTGCTTTACATGGACTACGGTTCCCGCGAGATGGGCAACCACGACGGGATGCGCAAGGGCTTTGCGGAGATGTGCAGCAAGATCATGATCCGCGGCATCCATCTGACGTCCCGTCTGGTGCCCGGCGGCACCCACAGCGAAGCCAGCTGGGAAAAGCAGCTGCCCTTTGTGATCCACACCCTGATGTACGAACTGGATTGACCCTACAAAAGGAGGAATCAACGATGGAAATGCAGTATTTTAAGGATTACAGCCCCGCTCTCGGCCGCGAGATGGAGTGCAAGGTCTACGGCCATGCGGGCCGCCCGATGCTTTACATCCCCTGTCAGGACGGCCGCTTCTTCGACTTTGAGGATTTCCACATGGCCGATACGCTGGCCCCGTGGATCGAGTCCGGTCAGGTGATGGTCATTTCCATCGACACCATCGACAAGGAAACGTGGTCGGACACCAGCGGCGACCCCTACTGGCGCATCCGCCGCTACGAGCAGTGGATCCGCTACATCGTGGAGGAGGCCGTGCCCAAGATCCAGCAGATCGCCCGCGAGCGGAACGGCTGGGACGGCGCGCCCGGCGTCATCGCCTTCGGGTGCAGTCTCGGCGCGACCCATGCGGTCAACCTGTATCTGCGCTTCCCGAACATCTTCTGCGGCTGCATGGCCCTCAGCGGCATCTACACCGCCCACTACGGCTTCGGCAACTATATGGACGAGCTGGTCTATATGAACTCCCCGGTGGATTACATGGTCAATTTCCCGGAGAATCACCCCTATATGGAGCTGTTCCGGAACCAGAAGGCCGTCATCTGCTGCGGTCAGGGCGATTGGGAGCAGCCGGACACCACGTGGTATCTCAAGCGCATCTTCGAGGCCAAGCACATCCCCATCTGGGTCGATCTGTGGGGCCACGATGTCAACCATGACTGGAACTGGTGGTATCAGCAGGTGGTGTATTATATGCCTTATATTTTAGGCTAAACAAAGAGGAATCAACAAAACCATGAGCAATTTTATCTTTATCTCCCCGAACTTCCCGACGAACTACTGGCAGTTCTGCCGGGAGCTGAAAAACGACGGCATGAACGTCCTCGGCATCGGCGACCAGCCCTACGATGAGCTGAAGCCGGAGTTGAAGGACAGCCTGAACGAGTATTACAAGGTCGGCAGCCTCGAAAATTATGACGAGGTCTACCGCGCCGTGGCCTTCTTCACCTTCAAGTATGGCCGCATCGACTGGCTGGAGTCCAACAACGAATACTGGCTGGAGCGGGATGCCGCTCTGCGCACCGATTTCCACATCACCAGCGGCTTCCAGACCGAGGACATGCCCCGCATCAAGTACAAGAGCAAGATGAAGGAGTATTACCAGAAGGCCGGCATCGCCACCGCCCGTTATCACATGGTGGATGACTTTGAGGGCTGCAAGAAGTTCATCGAAGAGGTCGGCTACCCGGTGGTCGTCAAGCCCGACAACGGCGTGGGCGCTTCCGACACCCACAGGCTGTCCGATGAGGAGGAGCTGCGTACCTTCCTGACCTACAAGAGCATCCATCACCCGGATGTTTCCTACATCATGGAGGAGTTCGTCCGCGCCGAGGTCAACAGCTACGACGCCATCATCGACGGCAGCGGCAACCCCATCTTCGAGGCGGGAAATGTCAGCCCCATGTCCATCATGGACATCGTGAACGACAACGACAACTCCATCTACTACATCATCAAGGACCTGCCCGACGACACCCGCGCCGCGGGCCGCGCCGCCGTCAAGAGCTTCGGCGTCAAGAGCCGCTTCGTCCACTTCGAGTTCTTCCGGATGAGCGAGGATCAGGCCAGCATGGGCAAAAAGGGCCAGATCGTTGCGCTGGAAGTCAACATGCGCCCCTGCGGCGGCTTCACGCCCGACATGATCAACTTTGCACGCTCCACCAACGTGTACAAGATCTGGGCCGACATGATCGCCTTCGGCGGCACCGATATGCCCGTCGGCGAGCACTTCTACTGCCCCTTTGCGGGCCGCCGCGACGGCAAGCACTTCGTCTACAGCCACGAGCAGCTGATGCAGAAGTATCAGGACAATATGCGGATGGTGGACCGCATCCCCGACGCCCTCTCCGGCGCCATGGGCAACCAGATGTACGTGGCCACCTTCCCCACCTTTGAGGAGATGGAGCAGTTCTACGCCGACGTCCTCGCCGTCACCGACGAGAACAACGCCGCCGTTCAGAAAGAACTGAGCGAGGTGCTGGCCCTCGGCGAGCCCGCCGCCAAGGCTCTCATCCCAAAGCCCAACCTCTCCCCTGCCGTCAAGCCCACCACGGCCGTGACTAAGACCACGACCAAGGCCGTCACCAAGACGGACAGCCGGAAGAAAAAGTAAATGATAAAGAGACCAGCCCCGGAAACGGCCTGAACGGCATCGTTTCCGGGGCTGGTCTGCGTTTTAGGAAAGGCTCGTTATATTCTGAAGCTGTTTCAACTGGTCGCGCCGCGCATAGACTACAGCAAGGATCTGCACACGGTAAGCGCTGGTATCGACCCAAAAGTAGATCAGAAAGTTCCTGCACAAAAGCTTTCGGATGCCCTGCGTATGCCACGGTTCTTCTTCGACCAAAGGTGTACGCTGCGGCAGAATATGGAGCGATGCCATTGCCTGTTCAAGGGCAGAGAGAAGGGCGGCTGCGGTGTCAGGCTCCAACAGCTCGTGGGAGATGTGATGCACGATGGCGCGGAGCTGCTGTTCCGCTTGCGGAGTAAGCTGGACAAGATATTCTTCCATGGCTTAAATCTCCGCGCGGAGCCGGGCGAAGGCTTCGTCCAGCGGTGACGACTCGCCGCGCTTGGCTTGGTCGAGGCCGGTCTGCATCATGGCGTCAAATTCGCTGCGGGTCATGGTGTCGCGGGTGGGAAGTTTTGCGGATAGCTCCAGCGAGAACGGAATGCCGTCCCGCAGGATGACCTGCCGGTAGGCCATGTCGATGAAGACGGAAACCGGGATGCCGAGCTGGGAAAGGATCGCTTCGGCCTGATCCTTGATCTCTGGCTGGATGCGTGCGGTGACATTTGCGGTTTTTGCGGACATTGTGATCGCCTCCTGTTTCCACTATTGTACCACGTTGTATGGTGGAATGCAATACATTTGAGAAGGGGCAAAAAGCGGGGTTTGTCCCGCTCGGCAGAATGTGCTATACTGTCCTCAAAGACACTGTTGAGAATGAGGTACAGATATGAAAATTCCTGCAAATGGTTTTACACATGCGGGCAAGTTCCACGCGGATGATGTCTTTGCGACGGCGCTGTTACAGATCATCCGCCCGGACATCAAGATCACCCGCGGCTTTGTGGTGCCGGACGATTTCGACGGCATCGTGTACGATATCGGCTTCGGTATGTTCGACCACCATCAGGAGCCGCGGGAGATGCGGGCCAACGGCGTCCCCTACGCAGCCTTCGGTCTGCTGTGGAGGGTGCTGGGGCCCGGCCTTGTGGGCGAGCGTCAGGCGCGGCTCATCGACGAAAACTTCATCCAGCCTCTCGATCTGAACGACAACACCGGCGAGCAGAACAGCCTGTGCGACGCCATCGGCTTCTTCAACCCGGTGTGGGACTCGAAGGAAGATCAGGATACCTGCTTCTTCAAGGCGGTGGCCGTGGCGAAGCAGATCTTGGAAAATCAGATCGCCAGCGCCAACGCCGTGAACCGTGCGGATGAAAAGGTCCAGCAAGCCTACAAAAACTCCCGCGACGGCATCGTGGTCCTGCCCTGCTACCTGCCGTGGAAGAACGGCCTGTACCGGACGGACGCCCTCTTCGTGGTCTACCCCAGCCAGCGCGGCGGCTGGAGCGCCCAGTGCGTGACCGACCACAAGACCAAAAAGCCTAAGCTCCCCTTCCCCCAGTCGTGGGCGGGCCAGCCGCAGGAGGTCATCGAGCAGAAGAGCGGCATCGAGGGAATCAGCTTTTGCCATGCCAGCCGCTTCCTCATCACCGCCAAGGACAAGGAAACCGCCCTTGCGGCCTGCCGTCAGGTGCTGAAAAACAACGGGAGACTGTAAGATGAGCGGCGGAGCGGAACACGAAGAACGGGCCTACGTCTATATGGTGCGGTGCGCGGGCGGCCAGCTCTACACGGGCTGGACCAACGACCCCGGTGCCCGGCTCCACGCCCACAAGACCGGCAAAGGGGCCAAGGCGACGCGGGCCATGGGGGCCAAGCGGTTCGCCTACTTGGAGCGCTGTGCCGACAAATCCGACGCCCTGCGCCGCGAAGCGGCCCTGAAAAAGCTGTCCAAGGCGAAAAAAGAGGCCCTGTGCGCGGAATGGGAAGGGAAGAATCTGCCCCGGCTGTCGGTGGCGACCCGCGCGGATGCGGCAGACATCCTTGAAATTTACAACTGGTACGTGCTGAATCACACGGCGACCTTTCAGGTCACGCCCTCCACGCTGGAAGAGTACGAGGACTGGGTGGACAACACCCGGAAGGTGGCCCCGCTGCTGCTGGCGCGGGACGCCGAGGGCAAGCTGCTGGGCTACGCCTGTGCCCACCGGTGGCACCCGCGGGAAGCCTACGACTGGTCGGTGGAGAGCACCATCTACTGCGCCCCGGACGCCCGCGGCCTCGGTGTGGGCACCCTGCTCTACCGCGCCCTGCTGGAAGTGCTGGATACCTGCGGCTACTGGAACGTCTACGCCCTTGTGGCCGACCCCAACCCCGCCAGCGAGCACATCCACCAGCGGCTGGGCTTCTCCTGCGTGGGGCGCACCCCCCACACGGCCTATAAGTGGGGCTGGCTGGGGCTTTCGACGTGGTGGCTGGCGCTGCGCTCCGGCAGCGAAAAGCCCGCCCCCGTCCGGCTCGCATCCCCCGAAGAGACCGCCGCCATCCTGAAAAAATACGGCAGCATATAACGCAAGAGCCTCCCGGTTTTCACGCCGGGAGGCTCTTGCGTTTGTAAGGGGGACTCCCTCAGGCGCTCACGCGCCAGCTCCCTCAAGGAGGGAGCCATCGAAGAGGACTGGGGGAGTTATTTCAGCATCTGCTGGACCTTGAACCACGCCCGCGCCACTTCATACTTGGAAACGCTGCGGTCGGGGTCAAAGCGGGAGGCGTCGGTTTCGTCGGCGGGCTTCACAAGGCCGTTGTCGATGGCCCAGCGGGTCGCCTTCTGCAGCTCGCCGTCCTCGGCGGAAACATCGCCGTACAGCGCCGGGAGCACCACGTCGGGCTTGCCCGCCGTCTCCCACAGCAGCTTCACCAGCTCACGCCGGTTGGTGGGCACCGGCACGCCGCCGGGCAGGGAGAGCTGCAAATAGCTGTCCACACCGAGGCTCACGCCCTGCCACACCAAGATGCCGGCCGCCGCGCCGCCCACGGCCACGGTGGCCATGGTGCCCAGCACCGACGGGCCGTCGTCATCGTCCGGCAGCTCCGCCGGGCGGATGTCCAGCCGGATGGTGAAGCGCGTGTCTTCGGTGTACCCGCTCAGGTCGGGCATGGTAAAGGTCAGGGGCTCGACCTTATTGCTGAAGCCGCCGGAACTGCTGTCCGTCAGCGCTTTGATCAGCGCGGTGGGCAGGTCCCAATAGTTGAAGCTCATGCCCTCCTGCATCTCGCCCACGGTCAGGCACACTTCGTCGCCAGCCTCCACCACCGCGCTCGTCTTGCCGTTCACAAGCCCGCCGCCGGTCACGGTGAGGGTGTAGGCGGGGGTATCTTTCTGGAACACCGCCTCAGCGGTGGCGCTGGCGTTTTTCATTGTGATGGTGATCGTTGTGCATTCGGGGTCGTTCAGCGTGCCGTCCTTCAGCAAGCTTTCGTCGCTCAGCGTCCAGCCGAGGAAGGTTTCATTTTCTGCCGGTTCGTCGGCTACCAGCGGGAGTTCCGTACCCGCCGGAACGGCGACAGAAGTGTTGCCCCACATAGTGCCGCGGATGATGTCGAGAGTATACAGCGTGTCGTTCAGCACCACGGGGCCGTCGGGCATTTGGAAGCTGACAGTCTTTTTGTCATCCTCGCCGTTCGGGTAGCTGCTACCGCGGAACCTGCCGACGTCCCAGCCGTTGATGTTGGTAATGTCAGTGTCGGCTGTGACGGTGACAATGGTGCCCTCATAGGAGTAAAGGTTCCATTCGGTGCCGGTGGTCAAATGGCGAGAACTATCCAGCACACGCGGTTCGGTGTCATTCACTTTCCGAATGCTTCCGCCATTCACGGTAACTGCATGAGCTCCATCACTCAGGCCGTCTTTACCGTTGAATGCGCCGCCAGTCACGGTGCCCTGTTCAGTGGCAGACCTGTCGAGCAAACCCGCAGCAAAGGTTCCGCCGTTGATGGTGCCGCCATAATTCTCGACAAAATTCTTGAAAATGCCGTCTTCGATGGTCGCACCGCTGCGGTTTGTGATATCGCACGTTACAGCCGCAAGCTCGTTGCTGATCTTGTTGTTGAGCGGGTCGCAATGACGGAAATTGTAAGAATGGGCTGTTAGCTCCAAATATTTGGAGGTGCCGTCAACATATCTCCAGCCATCACCGGTATAAATATCCGCGAGATACTCGCCGTTCCGATCATATGGGATGCCTTCGAGATCCGGAGAACCATCTTCCTTCATGATGAGATTCGTGCGGGAAGACTTGTTCAGGATCAACTCAGGTCCACCATAAGTATCAAGGAAGGAAAAGCTTGTCGTGAAACGGAGGGCGGTTTTGTCGTTGTTATCAAGATAATAGCGAGAATTGATCGCGCGGCAGTTGATATCCGTAAGGGGAACACTGGCTTTGATCTCCACCTGACTGTTTTTGATGGCGTACAGTTTTTTGCTCCACTTTGGGGAAGAAAGGCCGTTCACGGCTTCAATCGAATCGGAACCGTTCAGGATGATGGGTTGGACATTATCGGCGGTTAAGCCTTCGGGAATCTGGTTGAACGCGCCGCCTTTCAGGGTAGCACCCGTAACCACAAGCTTCACATCGGGGTCAAGCTGACCAAGGCCATCCTTGGAATTGGAAAAGTTGTATTCGCCGCTTTCCAGCGTCAGCGTGCCGTTTTCATACTTCCAGCCGTTGCCCTTGCAGCCGATGATATCGTTCCCAGCGCCATAGATCGGCTCACGCCCGGTCGTTACGGGGATGCCGTTGCTGATTGCAAGGTCGGTAACGTAATGCTCTTGGTTCAGCACGATATCTTCTTCTTGTTCGGGGGTAAACGTGTAGTGACCATACGTATCCGGGCCGGTCAGGCCGCCGTAATTGATTCTGCCGTTGATGTAGTGAAGTTCGTTAAAGCCGCCGAGCTTTGCAAGCTGTACAACAAGTGTGGGGGTTCCGGTAAAATAGTAGGTTTTCCAACCCGAAAAGGCCTTCGGGGCGTTTGGAAGAGAGACAACAAACACGGCGCCGTTCACTTCGGTCAATTTGTGGCAGTTGGCAACACCCTCCGGCGGGGTTGTGCGGCAAAACAGACAGTTTGTCATAGTGCCGCCGTCACAATTTATAATGTCATTGGTGCTGAGCAGAGAGTTTTCGACGGTGCCATAATTGAGCATCGCATGAAACCGACCGCCCGTGATGGTGGCACCGTTTTTCACAACTACCGTGCATTGAACGAGCGTTAAAACTGTACCATCCTCGGTGGTAGGCTTGGTGTTGTTGAAATTATAGCTCCCGCTTTCCAGTATCAGAGTCGTGTTGTTTTTGTCATACTTCCAGTCTTTGCCCTGATAAACACCATCCGAATTCGGATTTATTTTAGAAACATCGGGCATTCCGGTGTCGCTGCCCATTACGAGGTCTGGCAAAGGTTCATTACTCGCATAACCGGCTGAACCGATACCCCCCCCCGTATCTGCGAGGGCAGATACCGGCAAAAGGGAAAGCATCATGCTGAAGGCAAGAAGCAGGGCGAGAATGCGTTTTTTCATAGGAGCCTCACTTTCCGTTTTGTAGCTGCATAGAGACGACGATTTCCTTAAACTGATTGTACCATAAAATGCGTCAAAAAGAAACAAAACCTGCGTGAATGGGGGTGTTTTGTGCGTGAACGGCGGTTCCGGGGCGCGAAGGGGCCGAAAAGGCCCGGCAAAAGCCTCCGCATATATGCAGTATGAATGCATAAAAATTGCATAATTTACAAAATATTTGCATAAACATACAAATTGACAGAAACCGCACCGGAAACGGGCAGAAGGTTTGGCGGTTTTCAGCATTGACGGAAAAACCGCACGGCGTATAATAAAAAGCGTGATAAGCAAGCGATGAATCGAGCGTGCCGGGAGGGATGCCCGGTGCAGAAAAACAAAAGTGTAATCATGAAAATAAAGGAGCGTTCATCATGAAAAAGGAAAACATCAAAAAAGTTGTTCTGGCCTACTCCGGTGGTCTGGATACCTCCATCATCATTCCTTGGCTGAAGGAAAACTACAACAACTGCGAAGTCGTCGCCGTTTCCGGCGATGTGGGTCAGGGCACCGAGCTGGACGGTCTGGAAGAGAAGGCCAAGAAGACCGGCGCTTCCAAGCTGTACATCCTCGACCTGAAGAAGGACTTCGTGGAGAACTACATCTTCCCCACCCTGAAGTTCGGCGCCAAGTATGAGGATTATCTGCTGGGCACCAGCTTCGCCCGCCCCTGCATCGCAAAGGCTCTGGCCGATATCGCCATCAAGGAAGGCGCAGACGCCATCTGCCACGGCTGCACCGGCAAGGGCAACGATCAGGTCCGTTTTGAGCTGACCCTGAAGGCCCTCTGCCCCGATATGGCCATCATCGCTCCGTGGCGTGAGTGGGACATCGAGAGCCGTGACGAGGAGATCGACTACGCCGAGGCGCACAACATCCCCCTGAAGATCAACCGTGAGACCAACTACTCCAAGGACAAGAACCTGTGGCACCTGAGCCACGAGGGTCTGGATCTGGAGAACCCCGCCAACGAGCCCCAGTACAACAAGCCCGGCTTCCTCGAACTGGGCGTGTCCCCGGAGCAGGCTCCCGACACCCCGACCTACCTCACCCTCCACTTTGAGCAGGGCATCCCCACCGCCGTGGACGGCAAGGAGATGGGCGCTGTGGAGCTGGTGGAGTACCTGAACAAGGTGGGCGGCGAGAACGGCATCGGTCTGCTGGACATCGTCGAGAACCGTCTGGTGGGCATGAAGAGCCGCGGCGTCTACGAGACCCCCGGCGGCGCCATCCTGTACAAGGCCATCAACGTGCTGGAGACCATCACCCTCGATAAGGAGAGCGCACACTTCAAGGCACAGCTGGCGCAGAAGTACGCCGATATCGTCTATAACGGCCAGTGGTTCACCCCGCTGCGGGAGGCGCTGGATGCCTTCGCCAACAGCCTTGAGAAGACCGTGACCGGCGATGTCAAGCTGAAGCTCTACAAGGGCAACATGATCAACGCCGGTGTGACCTCTCCGTTCACCCTGTACGATGAGCAGACTGCTTCCTTCGGTGTCGATAAGGACTACGACCAGTCCGATGCCACCGGCTTCATCAACCTGTTCGGCCTGTCCATCAAGGAGCGTGCAAAGCTCTCGAAGAGCTGGCCGAAGATCGAGGGCTAAGCGGTACACAAAGCCAACTTTCCCCGCTGCGTGTTTTCTACACTTTCACACAGCGGTTCTAAAACCGGCATGGTTGCCGGCGGCACCGCCGCAGGAGCGTTTTCCCCTGCGGCGGCTTTGCCGTTTTTAGGAAGAAACCTCTCCGTCAATGCTTCGCATTGCCACCTCCCCTAATAGGGGAGGCCTTGGCAGCCGGGTGAAGCTTGATGGATACGCCAGAGGCTCCCCTACTAGGGGAGCTGGCGGGCGCAAGCCCGACTGAGAGGTTGTACGAAGGATAGCTTTATAATAGAGATAAAAAGGACATAACTATGGCAGAACAACTCTGGAAAGGCCGTTTTTCCAAGGCGGTCGATTCGCGCGTCAACGACTTCAACTCTTCCATCCGCTTTGACCAGCGGATGATCGCGCAGGATATGCGCGGCAGCGGCGTCCATGCCGCCATGCTGGCAAAGCAGGGCATCATCTCCGAGAAGGACTGCGAGGACATCCTCAACGGTCTGGCTTCCATCGCGGATGATCTGGCTTCCGGCAAGCTGGAGATCGACCCCAACGCCGAGGACGTCCACACCTTTGTGGAGCAGACCCTGACCGCCCGCATCGGCGACGCGGGCAAGCGGCTGCACACCGGCCGCAGCCGGAACGATCAGGTGGCGCTGGATATCCGCCTGACCCTGCGGGACTACAGCAAGATGCTGCAGGGCCGCATCGTCGAGCTGGTGCAGGTCATCTGCAAGAAGGCGGCGGAGAACACCACCGCCGTCATGCCCGGCTACACCCATTTGCAGCGGGCCCAGCCCATCACCTTCGGCCACGCGCTGATGGCCTACGCATGGATGCTCCTGCGGGACTTGCAGCGCTTTGAGGACGCCACCGCCCGGATGGACGCCCAGTGCCCGCTGGGTTCCGGCGCGCTGGCCGGCACCACCTACCCGCTGGACCGTCAGTTCACCGCCGAGAAGCTGGGCTTCGCGGCTCCCTGCGCCAACAGTCTGGACGGCGTGTCCGACCGCGATTTCTGCATCGAGCTGGCCGCCGCCATCTCCACCTGCATGATGCACCTGTCCCGCCTGTCCGAGGAGATCATCCTCTGGTGCAGCTGGGAGTTCAAGTTCATTGAGCTGGACGATGCCTTCACCACCGGCTCCTCCATCATGCCCCAGAAGAAGAACCCGGATGTCACCGAGCTGATCCGCGGCAAGACCGGCCGCGTCTACGGCGACCTGAACACCCTGCTGGTCATGATGAAGGGCATCCCCCTCGCCTACAACAAGGATATGCAGGAGGACAAGGAAGCCATCTTCGACGCCGTGGATACCCTCGACCTCTGCCTGAAGACGGTGACCCCCATGCTGGACACCATGAAGACCCTGCCCGCCAACATGCGCCGCGCCGCCGCCAAGGGCTTTATCAATGCCACCGACTGCGCCGACTACCTGACCAAGAAGGGAATGCCCTTCCGCGACGCTTACAAGCTGACCGGCTGCATGGTCTCCGACTGCATCGCCAAGGACAAGACCCTCGAAGAGCTGACCCTCGACGAGTTCAAGGGCTACAGCAGCCTGTTCCAGCAGGATATTTACGACGCCATCGACCTGATCAAGTGCTGCGAGGGCCGCACCAGCTACGGCGGCCCCAGCGAAGCCAGCGTGAAACACCAGATCGAACTGGCCGCCGCACAGTTGGACGCATGGGAGGCGAACAACGCATGAGCGTGAAAGTTTTTATTGACGGCTCTTCCGGCACCACCGGTCTGCGCATCGCCGACCGTCTGGCCGTCCGGCCGGAGATCGAGCTGCTGAGCATCTCTGCCGAGGGCCGCAAGGACGTGAACGAGCGGGCGAAGGTCATCAACTCCGCCGATCTCGCCTTCCTCTGCCTGCCCGACGCGGCCTCGAAAGAGGTCATGCCCCTGCTCCGCCCGGATGTCAAGGTGCTGGATACCTCCACGGCCTTCCGCACCGACCCGGCATGGGATTACGGCTTCCCGGAGCTGAAGGGCCAGAAAGAGAAGATCAAAAATTCTTATCGCGTGGCCGTGCCCGGCTGCTACGCCAGCGGCTTCATCAGCATTGCCCGGCCTCTGGTGGAGCTGGGGCTGGCCCCGGCGGACTATCCCTTCAGCTGCACCGGCATCTCCGGCTACTCCGGCGGCGGCAAGAAGATGATCGCCGAATATGAGAGCGCCGACCGCCCGGCCCATAGCAAGATCGACGCCCCCAAGAGCTACGGCCTGACTTTGGCCCACAAGCACCTGCCGGAGATGCAGAAGATCAGCGGCTTGGCCCACACGCCCGCCTTTGTGCCGGTGGTCTGCGATTACTATTCCGGGATGCAGGTGCTGGTGCCGCTGGACCTGAAGCTGGCGGGCACCACCGCCGAGGCTGTGGCCGAGGGCATCGCGGATTATTATAAGGACGGCGCAACGGTCTCCGTCCACGCGCTGAATGAGCCGCTGCCTGAAAACGGCCTGTACTCCAACGCCCTCTCCGGCTCCGACCGGATGGAGCTGTACCTGACCGTGAACGCGGCGGGCGACCAGATGATGCTGATCTCCCTGTTCGACAATTTGGGCAAGGGCTCGTCCGGTGCAGCGGTGCAGTGCATGAATCTGATGCTGGGGCTGCCGGAAACGGAAGGATTGGAGTAAAGGACTCCCTCAGCCGCCTCCGGCGACAGCTCCCTCTGGGAGGGAGCCTTTTACAGAGGACGATTACGCAAAGGCTCCCTCTTTGAGGGAGCTGGCACGGCGAATGCCGTGACTGAGGGAGTGTTTCCTGTGGGAAAGGAGAATCTTTATGCAATATAAGGAAGTAGCGGGCGGCATCTGCGCGCCCAAGGGTTTCGCGGCGGCGGGCGTCCATTGCGGCATCCGCGCCAACCACAATGAAAAATACGATCTGGCGCTGATCAAGGCGGACGTCCGCTGCGCAGCGGCCGGTGTGTATACCACAAATAAAGTCTGCGGCGCACCCATCAAAGTGGACCGCGCCCACCTGACCGACGGCTATGCACAGGCCATCCTCGTGAACAGCGGCAACGCCAACACCTGCGCCGCCAACGGCGTGGCGCTGGCCGAAGAGTGCTGCGAGCTGGTCGGCAAGGCGCTGAACATTCCGGCAGAGGATGTTCTGCCCGCTTCCACCGGCGTCATCGGGCAGCCCATGGTCATTGACCCCTTTGTCCGCGGCATCCCTGCCGCCGCCGAAAAGCTGGCCGCCACCGCGCAGGGCAGCACCGACGCGGCAACGGCCATCATGACCACCGACACCCACAAAAAGGAATACGCCATCCAGTTTGAGCTGGGCGGCAAGACCTGCACCGTGGGCGCCATCGGCAAGGGCAGCGGCATGATCGCCCCCAACATGGCCACCATGCTGGCCTTCTACACCACCGATGCCGCCGTCTCCCCCGCCCTGCTGGAAAAGGCGCTCAAGACTGTGGTCCCCGGCACCTACAACCAGATGAGCGTCGATCTGGATACGTCCACCAACGATACGCTGATCCTCATGGCGTCGGGTCTGGCGGGCAACCCGGAGATCGTGGAAGAAAATGCGGACTATGACGCCTTCGTGGCGGCCCTGACCGCCATTGCTGAGCACATGTGCGCCGAGCACGCCGGTGACGGCGAGGGCGCGACCCACCTCATCACCTGCGAAGTGACCCATGCGCCCGACCTGAAGACGGCGCGGGCGGTCTCCCGCAGCGTGGTCTGCTCCAACCTGTTCAAGGCGGCGGTCTTTGGCCGGGACGCCAACTGGGGCCGCATCCTCTGCGCCATCGGCTACACCCCCGGCGATTTCTCCATCGATAAGGTCTGCGTCTGGCTGTCCAGCCCGGTGGGCGAGGTGTATGTCTGCGAAAATGCCGCCTACCACCCCTACAGCGAGGAGGAAGCGGCCAAGGTTCTGGCGGAGCACGATGTCCTCGTCAAGGTGGATATGGGCACCGGCGACGCCAGCGCAAAGGCGTGGGGCTGTGATCTGACCTACGATTACGTCAAGATCAACGGCGACTACCGCACCTGAGAAACGTGTATAGAGCGGGAAGAGGAAACATATGAAAAACGAAGAAATGGCCCTCCTGTTTTCGGAGGCGACCCCTTACATCCAGAAATACCACGGCAAAACCATGGTCATCAAATACGGCGGCAACGCCATGATCAACGAGACGCTGAAGAATGCCGTCATGAACGACCTCGTCACCCTGACGCTGCTGGGCGTGCGGGTGGTGCTGGTCCACGGCGGCGGCCCGGCCATCAACGAAATGCTGAAGAAGGTCGGCGTGGAGAGCCATTTTGCAAACGGTCTGCGGGTGACGGACGACGCTACCATGGAGATCGTCCAGCAGGTGCTGGCCGGTAAGGTGAACAAGGACCTTGTGGCCAAGCTCCGGGGCCGCGGCGTGGGCCTGTGCGGCATGGACGGCCAGATGCTCCGCTGCACCGAGCTGGACCCCCAGCTGGGCCATGTGGGCGAAATCATCCATGTGGACCCCACCCTGATCCAGAACCTGTTGAACGGCGGCTACATCCCGGTCATCGCGACGGTGGGCATGGACGACCTCGGTCAGGCGTACAATGTCAACGCTGATACCGCTGCCGCCCAGATCGCCATTGCGCTCAAGGCGGAAAAGCTCGTTTCCATGACCGACATCGCGGGTCTGCTGCGGGATAAGGACGACGAGTCCACCCTCATCCCCGAAGTGGAAGTCTCCGAGATCGAGGGCTACAAGGCCGCAGGCATCATCGCGGGCGGCATGATCCCCAAGATCGGCGGCATGGCCGACGCCATCTATCAAGGCGTCCACGAGGCCGTCATCATCGATGGCCGCGTTCCCCACTCCATCCTGCTGGAGCTGTTCTCCAACCGCGGCTCCGGCACCCGTTTCTACCGGAGAAGTCATCAGGAGTAAGACTTGCTGAAATAGGCACAGAACTGTATAATAAAAAAAAGACTTTCCCATTTTGCCAAGGCCTCCCCTACAAGGGGAGGTGGCATTGCGAAGCAATGACGGAGAGGTTGTACAGAGGAAAAGCTGTCCTTCATACAACCTCTCAGTCTCGCTCACGCTCGACAGTCGTCTACCCTTTGTCGCTTGCGCGACATCTCCCTCCGGCCGGAGGGAGTCTTTCCTAGTAGGGGAGCCTTTGGCATAACGGGTGAAATACAGCTTCAAGATAAGGGAGGTCAGCAACCATGGATTCCGAAAAAGTCATCAAGCGGGACAGCGAATACGTCCTGCACACCTATAACCGCAATCCCATCGTGCTGGAAAAGGGCCACGGCCTGTACGCCGAGGGCCCGGAGGGCCAGAAGTATCTGGATCTCACCAGCGGCATCGGCGTCAACAGCCTTGGCTACTGTGATGTGGACTGGGCCGAGGCCGTGGCCGAACAGGCCCACAAGCTCCAGCATACGTCGAACCTCTACTACACCGCTCCCTGCGGTAAGCTGGCCAAAAAGCTGTGCAAGCGCACCGGCATGAGCAAGGTCTTCTTCGGCAACTCCGGCGCCGAGGCCAACGAGGGCGCCATCAAGGCGGCCCGCAAGTACAGCTTCGACCACTACGGCAAGGGCCGCGATACCGTCATCACGCTGGTGAACAGCTTCCACGGCCGCACCATCGCCACCCTGACCGCCACCGGTCAGGAGGTGTTCCACAACTACTTCGGCCCCTTCAACGAGGGCTTCCTCTACGCCCCGGCGGGCGACTTGGAGGCGCTGACCGAGCTGGTGGACCGCCATACCTGCGCGGTGATGCTGGAGCTGGTGCAGGGCGAGGGCGGCGTTGTGGCGCTGGACCCGGAGTATGTTCAGGCGGTCCGGAAGCTCTGCGATGAAAAGGATCTCGTCCTCATCGTGGATGAAGTCCAGACCGGCGTTGGCCGCACCGGCACCTTCCTGTGCTGCGAGCACTACAACCTCAAGCCCGATGTGGTGACGTTGGCCAAGGGCCTTGGCGGCGGTCTGCCCATCGGTGCGGTCCTGATGAACGCGAAAGTGGCCGAGGGCATGGGTGCGGGCACCCACGGCTCCACCTTCGGCGGCAACCCGGTGGTCTGCGCCGGTGCCAATGTCGTGGTGGACCGGATGGACCAAAGCTTCCTTGCCAACGTGAACGAGCGCGCAGTCCAGCTGCGCACCGGTCTGGCCAAGCTCCCCATGGTCAAGAGCATCTCCGGCATCGGCCTGATGGTGGGTATCGAGTTCTTCGGCAACGTCAAGGCCGCGGATGTCCTTGCGGCGTGCCGCGAAAAGGGTCTGCTGGTGCTGACGGCCAAGACGCGTCTGCGTCTGCTGCCGCCCCTGACCCTGACGGCTCACGACGTGGAGATGGCCCTGACCATCCTGAACGAGGTGCTGTCCGAAATGGCTCAGAAATCGCCGGAGGAACAGGCATGAAACATCTGCTGAAAATGGGCGACCTCACCCCCGAAGAGCTGACCCACATCCTCGATGTGGCGGACAAGCTCAAGGCAGACCAGAAAGCCGGGGGCACCGCTCCCCTGCTGAAGGGCAAGAGCGTGGCGCTGATGTTCTCCAAAAACTCCACCCGCACCCGCACCAGCTTTGAGGTGGGTGTGTATCAGTTGGGCGGCCTTGGAAATTACATGAACGCCGCCACCGAATTGCAATCCGGCCGGGGCGAGCCCCTCAAGGACACTGCCCGCGTGCTGGGCCGCTATTACGACTGCGTGGTGTGGCGCACCTACCGCCAGCGCGACCTCGAAGAGTTCGCCGGGCTGGCGGGCGTGCCGGTCATCAACGGCCTGACCGATTACGCCCACCCTTGTCAGGTGCTGGCCGACCTGATGACCATCCGGGAGCGCCGCGGTGCGCTGGAAGGCCAGACCCTCTGCTTCATCGGGGATGGCTGCAGCATGGCCAACAGCCTCATCGTGGGCTGTCTGCTGGCGGGCATGAAGGTCCGCTGCGTCTGCCCGCAGGGCTACCGCCCCGCCGCCGACGTGCTGATGTTCGCCCACGAGTACGGTGCAAAGTTCCAGCTCCTGACCGACCCCGCTGAGGGCGTCAAGGACGCCGACGTTGTGGTGACGGCGGCATGGAACACCGCCCCCGGCACCCCGGAGAGCGAGCGCCGTCTGCGGGATTTCGCGGGATTTCAGGTCACGAGTCCGCTCATGAGCAAGGCAAGATCCGACGCCCTGCTGCTCCACTGTCTGCCCGCCCACCGCGGCGAGGAGATCTCCACTGCCGTCTTTGAGGAGCACGCCGACGAGATCTTCACCGAAGCCGAAAACCGCCTCCACGTCCAGAAGGCTGTTCTGGCAGTGCTGCTGGCGAACCAATAACAAAGAAAACTGCCGCATCGGGGAACACACCCGGTGCGGCAGTTTTTTGGTTGGGCGGTTTGAAAACGAAAAAATTTCAACCAGCTATTGACAAAAAGATTGGGAGAGGGGTAGTATGGGAAAAGTGGTTTGTTAAAATTGAGGAAATGAGGAAACAGCAATGCGGAAAAGGAATAAGCCGTTCGATTCGTTTGCCAAAGCAGCAGCGGCAATGCTGCTGGCAGGTGTTCTGCTGACGTCCTGTGACGGCGGAGGAGAACCCGAAGCACCGGCGTCCCCTCCGGCACAGGAAATGCCTGCACCATCGCAGAAACCGGAGGAAAAACCCGCAGAATCTTCGTCTACGGCCTCTTCCGTACCGGCGTCTTCTTCTGCTGCATCGGAGGCCGCAGGCTCGTCGGAAATGGTGTCGGAACCAGAAGGAACGAGCAAAGAACAGTGGAACTATGAAGTAACTGGCAAGAACACAGCAACGCTCACAGGCGTAACAGAATCGGATGCAGGGATGAAAAACGGGACTCTAACGATTCCTGCTGTATATAAAGGTTATCAGATTACGGCAATTGGAAAACAGGCGTTTTATCAAAGAGATGATATTACTGCCGTGGTGATTCCGGATGGAGTTGAAACAATTGGAGACGAGGCTTTTATGTGGTGTAGGAATCTCCAAAAAGTATCATTTGGTGATAACATCCGGAAAATTGGAACAGATGCGTTTCAATATTGCACTTTGAAATCGCTTATTTTGCCCAAGAATTTGGAAGAAATTGGTGGGTGGGCATTTTGTAGTGCTGGTTTGAATGGAAACTTGGTTCTTCCGGCAAGTCTGAAAAACATAGGGTCGGGTGCATTTGCAAACACCGGAATCACAATGGTGCGGTTTGAAGCCAGTGTCAACACGATGGGAAGCGGCGTATTTGCATCGACGAAGCTGGAAAAGGTAGTTCTACCCGAAGGAATGGAACGAATTGAAAAGCAAACTTTTAACAACTGTGAAAAGCTGACAAGTATTTACGTGCCGGGAAGTGTTCGGTCTGTGGGCGAGGATGCGTTTTTGACGCTTCAGGGAAATACGCTTCAAGAGGTATACTATGGAGGAACAAAAGATCAATGGAACTGCATCACGGTGGCCCAAAGCGGAAACGATGTTTGGAAAAACGCAAATCTGCATCTGCTGGCAAGTGTAGAAGCGTTTGAGTCTGCGGCGAGACCGACGGAGCGCCCGGCGGAAAAAAGCTACTGGATTACGGATGGCGAAATACTGATGGGATACAGTACGGACGGCCCTACACTGACCGGAACAGTAACTCTTCCAACAGGGGGAGACCGGCAATTGAACTACAGCAGTGGTGGAGATTATGTGACCCAGACAAGGTTGGTCAGTGTGGGCAACAGCACGGGCTCCACTTCTCTCTTTGAAAACTGTCTGGGTGTGACAGAATTTGTGATTCCGAGCAGTTATACATCCATTGGCGATGGGGCGTTCTATGGCTTGAATCTGAAACGCGTGAATATCCCCAAGAATGTGACTTCTGTCGGAGCACTTGCTTATTATGGAAATGATCAGATGCTGGAACTCACAATCCAAGGAAATGTGACCTTGGGAATGGGGGCATTTGACGCATGTTACGAGTTGAAAAAGGTGACGTTCAACGGCAGTGTTTGGACGATTCCAAGTCTTGGATTTGCAAACTGCACGAGCTTGGAAAGCATTTGCTTGCCGAAAAATCTGCGAGTGATCGAAGAAAGCGGATTTGAAGGCTGTTATAATTTGAAAAGCATCGTGATGCCCAGAACTGTAAAGACGATTGGGCGGGGTGCATTTAGCATGTGCAATCAGCTCACGGAGATCTATTACGAAGGCAGCGAAGAAGACTGGGATAAAATCGTGATTTCAAAAGAAAATGATACGTTGACCCGGCTGAAGGACTGGGGGCAAATCCATTTCAACTCCAAAATGGCTTCCTGAAAAGAGCAAAAGGCGGCTGCCTCAGCACGAGAGTGTTGAAGCAGCCGCCTTTGTGATTGTACGGGTCTTACACGCCCGAATAGGCGGAGAAGCCGCCGTCCACGGGGAGGCAGATGCCGGTAATGAACCCGGCGGCGTCGTTGTTCAGCAGGAAGAGCAACGCGCCCACGAGGTCACGCTTGCTGTCGCCGAAGCGGCCCATGGGGGTGGCGGCAAGGATCTTGCCGGTGCGGGCGGTGGGGGTGCCGTCCTCGTTGTAGAGGAGCTTTGCATTCTGGTCGCTGGCGAAGAAGCCCGGCGCAATGGCGTTGACCCGGATGCCCACCTTGCTAAAGTGGACGGCCAGCCACTGCGTGAAGTTGGTCACGGCGGCCTTGGAGCCGGAGTAGGCCGGGATCTTGGTCAGGGGCAGGTAGGCGTTCATGCTGGAGATGTTCAGGATGTTGCAGCCCTCGCGGCCGACCATCTGGCGGGCAAAGGCTTGGGTCGGCAGCAGGGTGCCGATGAAGTTCAGGTTGAACACCATCTCCACGCCGCTCTCGTCGAGGTCGAAGAAGGTCACGGTGTCGGTATCGAGGTCGCCCATCTCGAAATATTCCTTGTTGGTATTGGCGCGGGAATTGTTGCCGCCCGCACCGTTCACGAGGATGTCGCAGGGGCCGAGGTCAGCCAGCACGTCCTCGGCCACCTGTAAGCAGTTGGCCTTGTTCATGACGTTGCAGGTGTAGCCCTTGGCCACGCCGCCCTCGGCTTCGATCTCATCGGCCAGCGCCTTGAGCTTGTCCATGTTGCGGCCCAGCAGGGCAACTTTCGCCCCCGCGCGGGCCAAGGCCTTGGCGAAGATGGAGCAGAGGGTGCCGCTGGCACCGGTGACAACGGCGACTTTGCCGGAGAGGTCGGTGTTCAGAACGTTCTTTTCCATGGTGTACCTCCGTTCAATCAGACTTTGCCCGCACCCTTGTCCAAGATCTTATTGAACCGTGTGAAGAAGGTGAAGGCGGTAACGGCTGCAGCAAGGATGTCGCTGACCGGCTCGGCGAGGAAGACGCCGAAAACGGGTTCAGAAACCAGATGCGGCAAAATGAAGATGAGGGGGATCAGCAGGATGATCTTGCGCAGACAGGCCAGCAGCAAGCTGACTTTGGCCTGCCCCAGCGCCATGAAGCTCTGCTGGCACGCGATCTGAACACCCATGGCGAAGATGCCAGCCATATAGATGCGCATGGCCCACGTGGTGTACTCGATGAGGGCGGCGTCCGAAGTGAAGATGCCCGCCACCGCGCCGGGAACCAGCATCATCAGCAGCCAGAACAGGGTCGTGTAGCCGAAGCAGAGGGTCAACTGGAAGCGGAAGGCCTCCTTGACGCGGCTCTTTTTGCCCGCGCCGAAGTTGAAGCTCATCACCGGCTGGCCGCCTTGGCAGATGCCCTGAAGGGGCAGGGTCGCCAGCTGGGAAGCGCTGGTGATGACCGTCATGGCGCCCACGGCCACATCGCCGCCGTACCGGGCGAGGCTGGAGCTGAAGCTGATGGAGAGCAGACTCTCGGTGGAGAGCATGACGAAAGAGGAGATGCCCAGCGCTACGACGGGCAGGATGGTCTTCTTCTCCGGCTTCAGGTACTCTTTTTTCAGCTTGAGAGTGGTCTTGGGGCCGGTGAGGAAGCGCAGGATCCAGATGGCACCCACGGCCTGACTGAGCACGGTGGCGATGGCCGCGCCCTGCACGCCCAGACCCAACGCGAAGATCAGGATGGGGTCGAGAATGATGTTGATGACTGCACCGATGACGGTGGTGAGCATACTGATTTTGGCGAAGCCCTGCGTTGTGATGAAGGGGTTCATGCCCATCACGATGAGGACGCAGACCGAGCCGAGGATGTAGATGCGGCTGTAGGCCAGCGCGTAAGGCAGGGTGGTATCGCTGGCACCGAACAGGCGCAGCAGGGTGGGTGCGCTGGCGTAGAACACGGCCGTCAGGAGCACCGCGAAGATCATCAGCATGGTGAAGCTGTTGCTGATGATCTTTTCCGCCTGCTCCTTATCGCCTTGGCCCATGGCAATGGCGGTGCGGGGGGCACCGCCCGCACCGATGAGCATGGCAAAGGCGTTCAGCAGCATCAGGATGGGGGTGAACAGGCCCACGCCCGTCAGCGCCGCCGCACCGATGCCGGAGATGTGGCCGATGTAGATGCGGTCCACGATGTTGTACAGCAGATTGACCACCTGCGCTACGACCGCCGGGATCATCAGCTGGAGCAGCAGCTTCTTGACGTCGCCGGTGCCCATATCTTGCTTTTTCTGTGTCTGAGGCATTTGATTCTCCTTGTAAAAATCGATAATCAACACCCCGGAAGGGGTGTTGATTATTGATAAAAGCTTAGTAATTCAAACCGAAGTTCATCTCATAGTAGTTGCCGGCGGCGTCGCGGTAGGCGTAAGCCTTGCCGTTCTCGTCCTTCATGCTGTCGGGCATGTAGGCATCCTTGGCGTAGCCGGGCACGTCGTTGGGGCTGACGCAGACGCCGTCCGCGTTGACAGCCAGAACCTCATCGCCCTTGGGCAGGGTCAGCGGCAGCTTGCCGACCGGGGCAAAGCGGCCGAAGATGACGTCCAGCGTAGCGGAAGGATAGGTGTCGAAGCCGACGGTCAGCGCGTCGGAGACCTTCTCGATGCTGCCGACTTCCCAAGCTAGCGGGCAGTTGATGTTGGAGACGACCTTGCCGCCGTGTGTGTGGACCGCCTCGGCGATGCCGGGGATGCGGTTGGCACCCACCAGCGTGGTCTCCTTGTGGGTCTCGGCGGTGGGCTTGCCGCTCTCGTCCACGTTGCAGACGGTCTTGTCCTCGCAGATGTCCAGCTCCAGATAGCCGGGGGTAGCGTTGAAGTACGCACCGGACTGGGGGCTGACCATCAGCAGGGCGATCTCGGCTGCGGCGGGGTCATCCACCAGAACCACATCGCCCAGCATCTCCCGCAGGGCCTTGGTGGCAGCCCCGCTGGCTTCGGCGCTCTTGCCGAAGGCCTCGGCGTAGACCTTGCAGCCCTTCTTCAGGGGCAGGGTGCCGTCATTCTTCAGCAGGACGACGCTCTCGCGGTGGACGCGGGCAGCCTCTTCCCAGTCGGCCTTGGTGGCTACGACCTCGGCGGCCTTCTTGGGGTTGGCGTAGGGGTCCTCGAACATGCCCTGACGGAACAACTCGGTCAGGGTGCGGCTGACGGCGCGGTTCAGGCTCTCGTCGGTCAGGACGAGGTCCTCCTTCTTGAAGCCGGCGGGCACCTCGTGGGTGTCGTAGTAGCCATTGGTGGCGCGGGCGTAGCTCTCCTCGCCCAGCTCGTTGTCCAGCAGACCGGAGATCAGGTCCACGCCGCTCTGGGTGACGGCGTAGCCGATGCGCTCCGGCTCGTCCAGCATATCGACGCCCCAGCACATGTTGTGGACGATGCCGGTGTCGGAGTTGATGTAGCCCTTGAAGCCCATCTGGCTGCGGAGCATCCCGTCGATGAACACCTTATTATAAGCAAAGCCGTAGGGGTTCAGCGCAATGGGGTTGCCGTTGAAGTCCTCCTGCGGGGCGCTCTTTTCGGCGCAGGGCTTGGAGTAGTAGGGCATGATGGACTCGGCGTTGTGGCGGATGGCTGCACGGAAAGCCGGGATGTGATACTTCTGCAGGGAGCCGGGGGTGGCGTAGATGTTCCACTGACCAGCGGCATAGTGGGGATCAAAGCCGTTCTCACGGGCACCGCCGCCGGGGAAGTGCTTCACGGTGACGGATACGCCCTCCGGGGTGACACCGTTGCTGCCGCCCTGAATGCCGGGGATCAGGTGGTCGAAGATCTCCTCGATCAGCTCCGGGTCCTCGCCGAAGGTGCCGAAGGTGCGCTGCCAACGGGGGTCGGTGACGCAGTCGGCCATGTACATATAGCCCTTCTTCAGGCCGCATGCGTTCCACTCGCGGCGGATGGTGTCGGCGAACTTGTCGATGATGTCGATGCGGGCGGTACCCTTGACGGCGGCTGCGATGCCCAGAGTGCCGGGATAGGTGGCGAACACGCCGGTGGCGTCGTTCATGCCGAAGACCACCTCGCCGTTCTCGTTGCGGCTGTTGGACATGACTTGCATGGGCACGAAGTGCTCACAGGTCTCGGTCAGGTACTGCAGCTGGTTGAGGTAATCGGCCAGATCTTCGGGCGAGGGGCTCTCGCGGAGAATGACGTGGCGGTTGAAGCACTTCTTGACCATGTCGGTGGTGCTGGGCAGAGCCTGATGGCCGAAGATGCTGTCGGAGACATCCACCGGGGCCTCATCCAGCAAGCCGGTCTCGTCGCCCACGGGCTTGTGGCCGTTGGCGGCGAGACGAGGAGAGGGATACTTGGGGCCCATCCGCCAGTCGGAGGTGAAGAGCTGGCCGATCTTCTCGCTGGTGGTCAGGGTCTTGACGTAAGCCTGTGCGCGCTCTTCGGGGGAAAGGCGCCAGTCGTTGACGGCGCTGACGGTGCCGGTGCCATCGATATCCTTGAAGTACAGGCCGTCCTGCGAAAGGACCTTGCGCTCCACTGTGCCGATGGTGGGGCCGTTTGCATTGACGTAGCGCTGAACGCGCTCGGAAGCTTTTACTGCCATTTGTGTTTCTCCTTTTTCATTTTTTACAGGGATGCAGAGATGCGTTTTTATGATACCTATATTATAATGACGCGGCTCCAAACGGAGTAGAAATATTTTTGGATAAATCCGCAATTTCCCCACATTCTTTTCAGGACGTTTCGCGCAGATGGGCAATGTGCAATACTAGTATATCACTTGATTGTGCAACCTACCCAATAGCTTTTTTGAAAGTTGTGAAAATCTTCTCAAAATAGTAAAATCGTCCTGATTCACCTCAAAATTTTACTAACAGAATTTTCGAAATGTGTTCATAATAATGACATAAAGTCCCGCAGCCCGCACAGTGGCAGGTGCGGTTTTCTAAACGGGGCAAAACGGAGAACGCCTATTCACGAATTAAGGAGAGAAAACGAAATGGCAAAAACGAGAACTCTGCCGGACAAGTTCTATGACAAGAACTATGAGACCAACGGCATCCACCGCGTTCCGCTGTGGCGTATCGGCTGCTTTGCGCTGAACAACACGGCCACCAACCTGTACCTGTTCCTGATGAACTACGCCACCTACTACCTGATGGGCTGGGTCGGCGTTGGCATGATGGTCGCTTCTTCCCTGACCATGGCCATGCGTATCTGGGATGGCGTCACCGACCCGTTCGTGGGCTTCATGGTCGATAAGACCAACGGCAAGTTCGGCAAGAACCGCCCGTTCATGGTCATCGGCAACATCCTTCTGGCCGTGACCAGCTTCGTCGCCTTCCATGTCACCCACAACCTGCCGCAGGCTGCCCGTTTCCCCTTCTATGTGGTCGTGTTGATGGTTTACTACCTCGGCTACACCTGCCAGTGTGTCGTTACCAAGTCGGCGCAGTCCTGCCTGACCAACGACCCCAAGCAGCGCCCCCTGTTCGCCTCCTTCGACGGTGTGTATAACACCGTCCTGTTTGCCGGTCTGGCTGTCATCACCGCCAATATCGCAAACAGCTACAAGGACGTCGGCGGCTATGCTTCCACCCAGTTCTTCCACACCTTCTGGCTGCTCACTGCCATCGCTTCCGGCATCTTCACCCTGCTGGCTGTCATCGCCATCACCCCGAAGGATCGTCCGGAGTTCTTCGGCACCGGCAAGCCCGTCAAGGTCGGCCTGAAGGATTACTGGGATACCCTGAAGAACAACCGCGCCATTCAGATGCTGGTCCTGTCTGCCTCTACGGATAAGCTGGGCAATACCGCAAGAACCAGCGCCGTTCAGGTCGCTCTGTTCGCCTGCATCGCCGGTTCTACCCTGCTGCAGGGCAACGTCACCGCTCTGACCACCGTCCCCGTCTGCGTCCTGACCTTCCTGTGCATCTCCACTCTGGCTACCAAGTTTGGCCAGCGCAAGGGCATGATCATCGGCTCTGTCGGCGCTCTGATCGGCAATGGCGCTCTGATCGCTCTGTGGCTGCTGGGTGACCCCACCACCATGACCTCCAACCCGGAGACCGGTGCTCTGAACTGGGGCTACTTCCTGATCCTCTACATTGTCCTGACCGTTCTCACCGGCGGCTTCCAGAACCTCGCCGGCAACATCGTCATCCCCATGACCGCTGACTGCGCTGACTACGAAGTTTATCGTTCCGGCAAGTACGTCCCCGGCCTGATGGGCACCCTGTTCAGCTTCGTGGACAAGCTGGTCTCTTCCTTCGCTCCCATGATCGCCGGTGCCATGTTCACCGCTTGCGGCTTCGCTGACCACAACCCCGTCATGGGCGACCCCGTCACCATGAAGCTCCGCATCGGCACTGCACTGTGCGCTTACGGCGTCATCATGATCGGTCTGGTCTGCAACCTGATCGCGATGCACTTCTACCCCCTGACCAAGGAAAAGATGGCCGAGATTCAGGACGAAGTCGTGAAGATCAAGATGAAGGCTATGGCTGAGAACGCCTGATCCCAAGCTGCATTCTAACCCTTAACACTGCGGAAAACATTCTCATCAGAAACCAATAAGGAGGACCGCTCACCGGGCTGACTGCGCGGTGGGCGGCTTTCCTGATTTTATGAAACAAGAGACAGAGGTACAAAACAATGGCAAAGACCCAATGGCAGAAAGACCCCAACCACGGCTTCATCTGGAACTGCATCGATCATCTGGCCACATGGTATGATGGCCGCGAAAAGCACGCCGTCAACCGCAAGACCTACCTCCGCCTCTGCATTCTGGGAATCTTTGGCGCACACCAGTTCTACGCGAAGCGGCCCATTCTGGGGGTACTCTATCTGGCGACCTGCTGGAGCGGCTTTTCCATCGCAATGACCCTCGTGGATGCGATCATCGCCGTCCCCATGAAGCCGGACGAGAACGGCCTCATCCTGCTGTGAGCCACCCCCTATTGAGCGGTTTCGCAAAACCGGAAAGGTACATGTTATGAGCAACTTCCTGCAAACGCTGTTCAATACGAACCACGACCAGCCCAGCTTTCTGGTCTTCGTCGTTCTGGCGTTCATCGCCATCGTGGTGCCCAATCTCTCAAAGTATCTGTATGAGTCCCGCCGGGCCCGCAATGCGCCCCATACAACGAGCAGTGCGGCTTCCTCCGGCCCGAAAAAGAAAAAGAAGAAAAAGCGCTGAGAATCTGGTTTCATAAAAATGCCCCGGCGGGCACTGCATTTGCAGCATCCGCCGGGGCATTGTTCTGCTTTTGAGGGGGAATTACTTCTTGACCTTGATGAGCTGTGCGTTCAGGCTCTCGATGAAGCCCTCCGGCATACCGGAGATCATGTTGCTCATGGCTTCGGGGGTCATCTTCTTCATCATGTCCCACATGCCGACGCCGGGCTTGATGTCGAAGTTGGTGGCCAGCTTGACGGCCTTTGCAGCCAGAGCCAGAGCCTCTTCGTTCTTAGCAAGGTCTTCCATGGTGTCCTTCACGCTGTAATAGCCTTCAGGGAACTCCATGGGCGCGGTCAGATCCATGCTGCCGACCTGCTTGAACCAGTTGGCGACGCCTTCCTGACGCTCGTTGAACTCCGGCAGGGTGTAGTAGCCGGGCTCCTCAGCAACCTTCTCCAGCGTGATGGAATCCTTCACATCGCCGGCAACGGCCACGATGGTGTTGAAACCTTCGTTCAGAGCAACGTTGAACTTGAAGACGCGGTGTGCGGTCTGCTGGCCGACTTCCTTGCCGTTGACGTACAGAACGACGGTGTCCTGATTGGAGTAGACCTTGATCTCGGTGGTCTCGCCTGCGCGCTGAGCGTGGCGGCGGCCAGCGATGTGGACCATCGGGGTCTGGGTCCAGTAAGCCTGATAGACAAAATAGCTGTCCTTCTTGGTCTTGCGGTCCATGGTGATGAGGCCCTTGTTGTTGCGGCCGCTCACGCCGCCCTCGTTACGGGCAGCGCAGCCGAAGTCGAACATGTTCCAGACGTGGGAAGCCCAGACCCAAGGACGATCCTCAAAGACCTGCGCCATGTGCTCGTGGTACAGAGCCTGATACTCCTCGGTGTAGTCCTTGCACTGGGGGGTGTTGCTGTGCCAGTTGATGATGCCCTCGCAGCCATACTCGGAGATGCCGATGCAGATGTCGGGGTGCTCTGCGTGGAACTGATCCAGCCACGGGCCGTTCTGCTCCATCTTGCCGCCGTACCAGCCGAAGTAGTGGTTGTAGCTCTCCAGATCGGTGATGTGGTGCATGGGGCCGTTGACGGGGGTGGTGGAAACGTGAGCGATGGTGGTCAGGCGGGTCGGGTCGAGCTCCTTGCAGAGCTTCTCCAGATCGTGATGAGTGTCCACCAGCTCCTGAGAGATGCCGCCGATGAGGATCTCGTTGGAGATGCCCCAGAACATGATGGAGGGGTGGTTGTAGTTCTGGATGATGAGTTCCTTCATCTCCTCCATGACATGCTTGTGAGCGCCCTCGCCCTTCTTGAAGACGCTGATGAAGGGGATCTCAGCCCAAACGGCGAAACCGATCTCATCGCAAGCGTCGTAAAAGTCCTGACTGTGCTGGTAGTGTGCCAGACGGATGGTGTTGGCACCCAGCTCCTTGATGAGCATGGCGTCATCATAGTGCTCCTCGGCGGTCAGAGCGTTGCCCTCGAACACGCGGTCCTGATGGCGGGAAACACCGCGCAGCGGGGTGGGCACGCCGTTGATGGAGAAGCCCTCGTCGGGAGTGACCTTGAAGGAACGGACGCCGACGTTGGCGGCGATCTCGTCCACTTCCTCGTTGTTGCGCTGCAGAGTAGCGATAACGGTGTACAGGTTGGGCTCGTCCATGCTCCACAGCTGGGCATCGGGAACGTAGATGGTGACCTCAGTGTCAGCAGAGCCGCGGACAGCAGAAGCGACCTCGCGGCCGAAGCAGTCCTCGATGCTGTACATGACGGTCAGGTCGTCAGCGGGGTTGGTGACGAAGCTCTTGATGGTGAAGTTTGCGCCGCCGTCCTCGGTGGGAACAGGGGTGACCATCATGCCGGGGCCGCCGTAGTAGTCCAGATCAAAGTGTGCGTCGGGCACGCTGATCAGGTTGACACCGCGGTACAGGCCGCCGTAGAAGGTAAAGTCGGCGGAAGAGGGGTACATGGACGGGGTGTCCTCGTTGGAGACCTCGATGGTCAGCTCGTTCTCACCCTCGTGGCACAGGTCAGTGACGTCCGCACGGAAGATGGAGAAGCCTCCCTCGTGGGTGGTAGCGACCTGACCGTTGACCTTCACGGTGGAGTTCAGGGCAGCAGCCAGAACTTCCACGTAGGTGCGGCCGCCCTCGCGGGGCTGCTTGGGTGCGGTGAAGGTGCGGGTGTAAACGCCGGTGGTGCGCAGGTAGCTGCCATTGCCGTCGTTGCCATCCACAGCGTTCCAAGTGTGGGGCAGGTTGACCTGCTCGGTGGCGTGGTCGCCCTTGGGGAAGGACAGGGTCCAGTTTTCGTTCAAAGAAATGATCTCTCTCATTGATACGACTCCTTCTCAGATTTTCAGTGTGTGGGTCCGCAGCGCAGACCTCGTTGTAAAACTAGTATATCACAGCGAACCCGGCAGACGTTTGTACAAAATCACTTTAAAATAGTAATATTTTGCGAAAATTTCAACGACCGGCGGAAATTTGTGTGGGAGATCTGCCGCAACCGGTTGACCAACTCCTATAATGTGGGCGTGTTGGTGCTGCGTGCGCCCCCCTCTTCTGCAATGAAAACCAGTTGACGGAAGGCGGGATTTTTGGTATAATAACAAAGCTGTAGGATTATCAGTGTGAATGTTTGCACTGCGCTCCACAGCATGATTTGAATATGGAGATGTATCGAAGTGGTCGTAACGAGAACGACTCGAAATCCAAGTGGATGCTTCGCCGAATGTCTCCATATCACACGAGAAAACGTCAATTTCGATGTCCTGACAGGCTTCAGAACCTGTCTGAACGATGCGTTTTCTAACAATATTCTAACAGCAACTGTTCCAAGTTTCAAGGCCGATTTGCGATATACAAATTGTAAATTTGCCATGAAAATATACTTGGAGATGTATCGAAGCGGTCGTAACGAGAACGACTCGAAATCTAACTGGCTTTTTGGAAGTGGATTTCCGATTTTGCTAGGTTTCATGCGGGTTTTCCGACTTCGAGAGTGAACGATTTTCGGTCGGTCTCTCCTGAAATTCTCTCCAAAGTTTTCCCAGAATGCACGGAGCATTCTAAAATTTAATATGTGGAGCATTACTCAAGTGGTCGTAAGAGGTCGCACTCGAAATGCGATAGGCCGGGAGACCGGTGCCAGGGTTCGACTCCCTGATGCTCCGCCAAATCGAATGGACAGATGAATTTTATTCGTCTGTCCATTCTTTTTTGCCGAAACATCGCCCGTCCACCCTGTCTTTGGGGCGTATGGCATTATGCTGACGCACTGCCATAGCCCAGCCCTTCCAGCATCGCCTGTGCAGACGAGAGCTTGGAAGCGTAATCGAGGTGGGCGTAAATGTTGGCGGTGGTGGAGAAGTCGCTGTGCCCCAGCCATTCCTGAATCTGCTTCATGGGAACGCCGTTTGCCAGAAGAAGGCTGGCGCAGCTGTGACGCAGGTCGTGGAAGCGGATAGGACGCAGACCGTTTTTCTCCAACAGCTTCGGGAACTGCTCGGAAACGTAGTTGGGGCGGATGATGTTCCCGATCTCGTCCACACACAGATAGCCCAGATAATCCCGGTTGTAGCTTTTACCGCACAGGCGGCGGTAAGTTTCCTGCTGACCTTTCAGCATCAGCAGGCGGTCACGGATGGGCGGCACAAGAGGCAGCGTCCGCAGGCTGGACTTCGTTTTTGCACGGTCTGCCTGTACCAGAACCTTTTTGCCGTCGATGGATGCCTGCGTAACGATGTGCTTGATCTCCAGAGTGTTTTCCTCAAAGTCGATCGCATCCCACTTCAGCCCCAGCACCTCGCTGCGGCGCAGGCCGTAGAAGGATGCCAGCAGAACCGGGATCTCCAGCTTGGTGCCCTCTGCGGCCTCCGTCAAAGCATGGATCTCTTCGGCACTGTAATAGCTGCCCTTGAACTCATTCTTCTTCGGACGCTCGACCTTATCTGCCGGATTGGTGGGGATCAGGTCGATCTTGACCGCATACTTCAATGCCTTGTGGATGTTTGCATGGTAATGGATCACCGAATTTGCCTTGACCCGTTCAAGCTGTTTCGTATAGAAATCCTGCAAATCGGTGGCTTTCAGGTCTACCAGCTTGATGCCGCGCTTGCGGAAATAGGGAGCGATGATGTGCTCCACCATTCCCTGATAGCTGGCATAGGTCGTGATTTGGACAGAGCTTTTCGTAACTTCCAGCCATTTCAGCATGAAGTCCGAAAAGAGAATGTCATCGTCTAAGCGGATCTCCGCAGGTGCGGTGGGAACCACGAAGTTCCTCCGACGTTCCAGCAAAAGAGCCTCGGCTTTCTTCTTGTTCCTCTTGACGGACAGCCCGGTGGCTTCCCACTTGGTCTTTCGCTTTCCGTCTGCGTCCTTGTAACTCAGAACGATGTAGTAGAAGTCATTTTTTTCTTGCAGATGCCCTGCTACCATAGTGTTTCCTCCTGTCTTTTTGCATCCACTTGAATATGTAACTTCTGCCGCTGACACCATCAGTGTACCCAACGGCAGGAGAGAATGCAAGGATGTCACGCCCGGATGGTGTGACCGGGTGCGAATCCGATAAGATAAGTCAAAAGATGTGCCTTGGGGATGCGGTAGGAGCGTCCGACCTTCAAATGCTGGACGCTCCCCTTTTTCAAAAGCGCATACCCGGTTTTCGTGCTGATGCTCAATATCTCGCACATCTGGTCGATGTTCAGCACATCCGGGTAATCCCGGAGCATCACACGGTATGCATCACGGGGATTCAGAGTTTCTTCGCCCAAACAGATTCCCCCCCTCTCTATAATGGAGTGTACCGCTCCGTCTTGCGGTCGGGCTCTTCCTGAATCAAAGTGCAGGCTGCGGTCTCGCTCATTCCTGTCCTCTCCTTTCAGTTCAATATGTCAACTATTCAAAGGAAAATACTATATGTAAAGGGCGATGGTCTTTTTCGGGTACCATCGCCCTTGCCAAAGGAGATATTTGAGCTTAGAACTTCATCGGCAGTGCGTCTTTCCTACACTTGCCGTTGTAGGTGGTGTAGATGGGGTAAACGTACCGCCGCCAGCCCGGGAGCTTGGCGGGGTTATCCCGGCTGACACGGTAGATCTCCATGGGGTGGACGCTACCAAGCGCACGGACAAGCCGCTCCGCACTGTACTGCCCATGATACAGCTGCACAAAATACATCACGCCCCGCAGGACAGCCGCCCGGAAGGAATCCGGTCTGCCCTCCCACGCTTCCACGATGTGCCGCAGGGCTTCGCAGTAGATTTCTTCGCCCAGCTGGTCGTACAGCTTCAGCGCCGTGCCCACGCAGCTGATGCGGTAGTCACTCAGCTGCATACTGTCGTAGTTGAGGGAAAGCCCCACCCGGTTGGTGGCTGCGACAAACGCCTTGGAAGGCGCATCGCCGCCCACCACCTTGGCGCGCAGCTTGATGCCCGCCGACAGGGGTGCGGCGTGACCGTTCTGCTCGGCAAAGAGCAGGGCTTCCTGCTCCATCG
>OJKW01000024.1_pt1 | contig 155828 bp, 131 predicted proteins | sample 1596591 | NCBI WGS metagenome assembly OJKW01 (sample SAMEA4350166, study PRJEB24818) | metagenome | biome: human; feature: gut; material: faeces | place: Denmark | collected 2013-09 | reverse complement strand
ACATTCTTCCATTCCGCTGCAGTGCGATCCGCGCGGAGCGTTTATTATCGTATGGAAACGAAGTTTCCTATACGATAATAAACGCTCCGCGCGGATCGCACTGCAGCGGAATGGAAGAATGTCGCTTGCGCGACCCGCCGCAGGCGGAGAATCCTGCTTCGCAGGATTCTTTTTTATATATTCATAGAAAAAACATCCTGCGTCATATATTGGAAAAGAAAAAACGACTGTGACAGCCGGGTACCGGAACGTGCGGCGAAAGGCTGTCTGAAACGGAAATCAGGATGGAACGATTCAATGACGCGGTGCGGACAGTCTGCGACCTTTTGTGGAATTTTCCAATGCTGGTGCTGCTTGCCGGGACACATTTGTATTTTACAATTCGACTGGGCTTTATTCAAAGGAAGCTGCCGGATGGACTGCGCCGAAGCCTGTCCTCTGCCGGATCAGGAGGGCTGTCACCCTATGAAGCACTGTCAACCGCCCTGGCGGCGACAATCGGAACCGGAAATATCATCGGAATTTCGAGTGCAATTGCGCTCGGAGGACCCGGGGCGGTTTTCTGGTGCTGGATCAGCGGCTTTTTCGGGATGGCGACCTGCTATGCGGAAAGCGTGCTGTCCGCAGCGTGCCGGAAAAAGCGGGCAGACGGAAGCTTTTATGGCGGACCGATGTATGTGATGGAGCAGCTGTTGCACAATCGGTTGCTGGCGGTTCTTTTTTCCGTCTTTACCGTGCTGGCGGCGCTGTGCGTCGGAAGCGGTGTGCAGGCGCATTCCTTGACAGCGGTAATTTCTCGCAGGCTTCCGGTGTCTGTACACTGGATCGGCATCGCAGCGGCGCTTTTGGCGGGCAGCATCCTGATCGGAGGAGCGAAAAAAACGGCGAAGGTTTGTACCTGCCTGGTTCCGGTGATGAGCGTGCTGTACCTGGGTAGCTGTCTGTTTTTGCTGGTAAAAAATGCAGCATGGATTCCGGCGGCGCTTCAGGCGATTTTTGTGTCTGCTTTTTCGAAAAAAGCGGTGATCGGAGGCATTGCAGGGACTGCAGTGAAAATGGCGGTTCGCACCGGAATGGCGAAGGGACTTTTTACAAACGAGGCTGGAATGGGCTCGATGCCGATGACGGCGGCAGCGGCGGAAGGGCTATCTACGCGGGATCAGGGGCTGGTTTCGATGACGGGAGTGTTCTGGGATACACTGGTGATGTGCGCGGTGACGGCGCTTGCAATTTTGAGCGATATGGTAAAAAATGCCGCTCCTTACAGGGCGGCCGCTGTAGATGAATATTGTTTTGTTGCATTTTCGAACCTGCCGGTTGCGGGAGAGGATCTTTTGTCGCTCTGCCTGGTGCTGTTTGCATTTGCGACGATTATCGGCTGGAGCTTTTATGGGGAATGTGCGGCGCGGTATTTGTGGGGCGAGAGAGGTGTAACGGTATTTCAGGTGATTTACATGGTGTTTGTATATCTCGGATCCGTCTGCTCGCTGGAGCTGGTCTGGAACCTGTCGGACCTATGCAATGCCTGCATGGCGGTTCCAAACCTTTGGTGTCTGTGGAAATTGAAAGAGCTGATTGTGGAAAAGACCCGGAACTGATCAGAGGTTCGGGTTCTTTTTATGGATTTTGGTGCTGGTAAAGCCGGAGCCTTTGACCTCGTTTGCATCACTGATGATCAAAAAGGCATGGGGGTCGATTTCCATGACAATCTGATTCAGGGAAGCCATTTCGCGGCGGGAAACGACGGTCATCAGGACGGGCTGATCGGTCTGCAGATAGCCGGTCGTCGCATTTAAAAGGGTGCAGCCGCGGTCAAGACGGGTAAAAATTGCCTGCCGGATTTCTTCATAATGACTGCTGACGATGTCGGCGCGCGCCTGATGGGTGCCGATGACTAAAACCTTGTCCAGCACAAAGGTATAGATCATGACGAGCAAAATGCCGTAAAGACTTTCTTCGATGTCGGAAAAGAACATCTGCAGAATCAGGATGGAAAAATCAAACACATAGAGCGTTGCGGAAACAGGGAGATGGAATAGTTTTTTTAAAATCAGGGGCGGGATGTCCATACCGCCGGTGGATGCGCCTGCACGGATGACAATGCCGATGCCGGCACCGATCATCATTCCGCCGAGGATCGTGCAGAGCATTGCGTCCTCCGTCAGGGAGGACAGCGCCGGGAACTGCTGCCAGAATGCGAGCAAGATCGGGTAAAAGAATGTGGACAAAAGCGTAGTTGCGGCAAACTTCCAGCCGAGCACGAAAAGCCCGAGCAAAAAGGTCAGGACATTGAAGCACAGTACGAACGCTGTGATCGGCGTGTGGAACCAGTGCGCAGATGCGAGGGCCAGACCAGTTGTGCCGCCGGTGATGATGCCGGATGGAAGGATAAAGGCGACGACCGCAAGGGAATACAGGGCGTTTCCAAACAGAATCAGGAAAATCCGGAACAGATTTTTTAACGTATGGTGCAGCTTGGGTGACATGGCAGTTTCCTTCTTTCATTGTGATAATATAGTAAAGCGTCAAAAAAAAGCGGGATATGTGAACCCCACACATCCCGCTTCCGAAAATTCTTTTTGTATTATAGCGTTCGAATGCAAAAAAGTAAACAGATTATGACTTTGTTATGGAAAAAAGTACAATTTGTGGATATACTGATATCAGGGTCAAAAGGTCGGAAATCCGACGCAAGTGTGCTTGCAGGAGGTTGTTCGAACTGTTGACTCTGGTATCATAAACAGAATAGAATAAAGATTGAAAAATAGTAACTGTTCCGTAGGTCTGCGCATTTACTGCGCTGACCGTAAGAAAACTTAGGCTGGAAGGCAAAAATCCTATCGGCACAGCCGATTTGGAATGGATTTTTGCGTGTAACTGTGAGGAGACTGAACAGCTACGAAAAATAGAATTTTTCAATCGCGAGATTTGTGTCTGTGCGCACTTGACACAAACTCGGCATGTACAAAAAAATGTGCGCAGAAATGAGAGGAAAATATGGCTAAAAATATTACCGTGGACAATTTTGAAAAAGAGGTACTGCAGGCGGCAGGCCCCGTTTTGGTAGACTTCTGGGCAACCTGGTGCGGACCCTGCCGGATGCAGGGACCTGCAGTGGAAAAGCTGGCAGAGGAAGGCTATAACGTCGGCAAAATCAATGTGGACGACGAGGGTGAGCTTGCAGAGCGCTATCATGTGATGAACATTCCGACTCTGATTATTTTCAAAAACGGCGAAGAAAAAGAGCGCATGGTCGGCGTACAGAGCAAAGATCTGCTGGAAAGCAAATTGAAGGCGCTGGCATAAGGCGTTGTGACAAAGCATTTGTTACAGGAAACGGCTTGCTTTCAGCCGCTGTCGTAGTACAATGAAATGGCATCACGCAAAGCGGCAGGATATGCCGCATAGATACAAAGGGGAAAGAGGGAAATAACATGGAATTGGGAATTAACACAGATTTTGCAAACGAGCCGTGGGAACTGGAAGAAATCAAAAACAAGCTCCGCGAGATCGCAGAGGCTGGCTTTACGCACATTCACTGGTGCTTTGACTGGGATGGGGATTATCTGTACGCCCGCAGCGAAATGGAGCAGATCCGCAGCTGGATGGACGAGTTTGGATTGAAAGAAAAAGGACTGCATGCTTCGAAGGGCAGCCGCCGATTTGTAGAAAGATATGCAGAGGCACCTCATGGCAGAAAAGACTACCTGTCTGAGCTGGAGCCGAACCGTATCGCGGGCGTCGAGCAGATTAAAAACCGTGTGGAGCTGGTTCATGTGCTGGGAGGCAAGGAGATCGTGCTGCATATGTATCTGCCGACAAAGAGCTTTGAAGAAAAGCCGGAAACCAAAGAGCTTTTCTATCAGCAGGCATGCAAGTCTCTGGATGAGCTGCAGCCCTATTGTAAGGAGCTTGGGGTAAAGATCTGTCTGGAGAACCTGTTTGAAGCTTCGGCAGAAGCACAGATCGAGCAGTTTGATTATCTGTTTGGACGTTATCCTGCAGATTTTCTGGGACTGTGCATCGATACCGGACATGCAAACCTTGTCGGCGGCAACGAGTTCATCAAGCTGCTGGCAACCCGCTATGCAGACCGTTTCTTCTGCCAGCACCTACATGACAACAGGGGCTGGGGAAAAGAAGATGGCTGCGGAGACGCACACCGTCTGCCGGGGGAATGCAGCATTGACTGGAAAGAAACCATGAAGCTTGTCCGGGCGTCCGCTTACGAGCAGCCTTTCGTGATGGAAGTTTCCAAGCCGGAAGGGGAAGACTGCGCACATTACTTAAAGCGCGCCTATGAAGCAGGCGTTTGGATGGCAAATTTATAGAATTGATAAAGATTGTCCGGAAAGGGGGATCTGTATGCACTATGCGGAAGAAGAAATGCAGTATCATCTGCAGATTCATAACGGGCAGGTTGGAAAATATGTCATTTTGCCGGGAGACCCTAAACGGTGTGAAAAAATCGCCGCATATTTTGAACATCCGGTTTTGATTGCGGACAGCCGGGAATTTGTGACGTATACCGGAACGCTGGAGGGCGAGACCGTTTCTGTGACCTCGACAGGCATCGGCGGTCCCTCTGCGGCGATTGCGATGGAAGAGCTGTTCAAAGCGGGCGCGCATACGTTTATCCGCGTCGGAACCTGCGGCGGCATTGACACAGAGGTACAAAGCGGCGATCTGGTCATTGCAACCGGCGCGGTACGGGCTGAGGGGACGAGCCGGGAATATGCTCCGATCGAATATCCGGCAGTCGCAAACCTGGATGTGATCTGCGCACTGCGGGAGGCAGCCCGGGATCAGGCAATCCGATTCCATACGGGCGTTGTGCAGAGCAAGGACTCCTTTTACGGACAGCACGAGCCGCAGGTTATGCCGGTGGATTACATGCTGCAGCAGCATTGGGGCGCGTGGAAAAAGATGGGATGCCTTGCATCGGAAATGGAATCCGCGGCGCTGTTTATCGTGGCGCAGTATCTTCGGGTGCGCTGCGGCGCGGTATTTCTGACGATGGCAAACCAGGAGCGGGAAGTGCTCGGACTTTCTAATCCGGTCGTCCACGACACGGACATGGCGGTGCGCGTCGGCGTGGAGGCACTGAAAAAGCTGATCGCACAGGATCGTATGACGAAGCTGTGAGCCTGGGATCTGTCTGTTGAGCCGCGTAATCAGGGATGGATGTTGTCCTGCACAGAGCAATTTCCTTGTCACCATAACAAAAAGAGCAGTTCCCGTGACGGTGGGAACTGCTCTTTTTCATACAGAATTTTTTAATTCTGTTTCATTCGTTTCAAAATTAAGCGATTTCGTTTACTGCTTTAGCCAGACGGGAAACCTTTCTGGAAGCGGTGTTTTTATGATATACGCCCTTGGAAGCAGCCTTGTCGATAACTGTGGTTGCGTTCAGCAGTGCAGCCTTTGCAGCTTCCTTGTCCTGTGCTTCGATTGCAACACGAACCTTCTTAACAGCGGTCTTAACAGAAGATTTGATTGCCTTGTTTCTTTCAGCCTTGGTCTGGTTTACTAAAATTCTCTTCTTTGCAGATTTAATATTTGCCACGATGATACCTCCAATGAATTAACCCAAAAATGTGTGCTGTATCGTATTACATTAAAGCCGGACACGGACGTTCTAATGCAAACATACATATGTATTCTATTGGATGAAAAGAATTCTGTCAATAGATATTTTCTGGATTTTTGGAAAAAATGGGAATATAGTTCTTACAGTTCACTCGTACCGTTTGTAAGCAGATTTCATGCTCGCATGAAAATCTGCTTACAAAAAGGTACGAAGGGAGAGCCACTTTATGAGTAAAAATGAGCTGCGAAGCAGCGGAGAGCGTCGAAGACGCGGTTCATGACAATAGAATGTTCGCGGAGCGAGCATTCTATTGTATTGTGAATGGCGCGAGTGAACTGTAAGAAACACAATCTTAGAAGGAGGGAATGCGAATGAGCGTTTTTGTCGTTCGAACAGATCTTGCACTGGAAGAGGGGGAACGGATTCGGGAGTCCGGCGTTGAGATTCACGGGGTAATTCTGGAAGAGGAAACCAGACCGGAAACGGGAATTTTGGTGACGCGGGTAAAAATAGAGACGAAAAATGGCGCAAAAATTATGGGGAAACCGATCGGAACATACGTTACACTGGAAGCCGGACAGCTTGGAAACGACGAGGAGGAGTATCAGCAGGAGGTGGCGAAGGAACTTTCGATGCAGCTGCAGAAACTGATTCCTGATCTGGAGACTGAAAAATCCGTGCTGGTCGTGGGGCTTGGAAACCGGCAGGTGACGGCGGATGCGCTGGGACCGCGGGTGGCGGACAGACTGTTTATTAACCGGCACATCATTCTCGAGTTTGGCGCTGCAGCGTATAACCGGAAAAAAATGAACCGCGTCAGCTGTCTTGTCCCCGGAGTAATGGCGCAGACAGGCATGGAGAGTGCGGAAATCGTGCGGGGCGTTGTGAAGGAGACAAAGCCGGATCTGGTGCTGGTTGTCGATGCGCTTGCGGCGCGTAGTACAAAGCGGTTAAACCGGACGTTCCAGATCAGTGACGCAGGAATCTATCCGGGTTCAGGGGTCGGCAACCACAGAAATGCGCTGACCGGGGAATCTCTGGGAGTGCCGGTGCTTGCGATTGGTGTGCCGACGGTAGTGGATGCTGCGACAATCGTCGGAGACGCGCTGCGGGAGATGGAACAGGAAAACGATTCTGCGTTGCTTCAAAATCGCGAGCATCCGCAGGCACTGTCCGGTCTGAACAATATGTATGTGACCGGAAAGGACATCGATGAGACAATTTTGTATCTGAGCGAAATCGTGTCGAATGGAATCAACCGGGCGCTGAACCCGGAAGGGTGATTGCGAACCAATCAATCAGGTACTGAGCCGGGAAAAGTGATTCCAGCCTTCCTGTGCGCATATATTGCAGCATGGGGAAAAAAGACAGACCGAAAAAAAACAGATATCGGGCAGTGATTGCCATTGTGATAGCGGGAATTGTTTTTCTTACGTTTCCGCGCGCAGAGGAACGAAATTTCAGGGAGCTTCTGACGGAGAATGCAGAGCTGGAGCTTTTAAATGCCTTCTGTCCGGTGATCGCAGCGGCAGGGGACAACGGCAGGATCTCTGTGTCCGGATGGATTTTTCCGTTTCTTGGTTATCAGAGCAAAACAAAAACTGCGCAGCTGGCGCAGGAAAATTCTGATATGGTGGAAAAGATTCTGCTGGCGGAAGGGAGGGACGAATACACCGGGATGAGTGGTGACAATACAGAAAAAAATGCGCCGACGGATGGCAGGAACCTATCACTTGAAGAGCTTGCGCGGTTGGAAAATGAGCAGGCGGGCGGAGGAAAAAGCGGACAAAACGGCGTGGCGGACGGCAGCGAAACCGACGGGAGCAGTGTTGCATCCGACCGCGAAGGGCAAAGCAACGGCGGGATCGAAACCAGACCTGGCGATAGTCAAAACGAAACCGGCGACACAGCAAATAGCTCCGGCATCGGCGATTTTACAGCCTCTCTTCCGGAGAAGCAGCGTACCTACAACTGGTCGGAGCTTACGAGTTATGATGCGCTGGTGCGGGAATTTTATGCGATCGATCCGGCAACCGCGGCGGACGAGACGCAGCTGAATCAAAAGGCGCTGCTTGGCAGGGTGCTTTCCGTACAGAAGCGGACGGACGACCAGCCGCAGATTTTGATTTATCATACCCATTCGCAGGAAGCCTTTGCCGATTCGATTCCGGGAAACGCGCAGACCGGAATTATGGGCGTCGGGGAGGTGCTGGCGGAAATTCTTCGCAAACAGTATGGCTATAACGTGATGCATCATATGGGACAGTATGACGTGGAAAAAAGGGATTATGCCTATTCCAATTCCCTTCCGGCGTTGGAAGCGATTTTGAAGGAAAACCCGTCGATTGAGGTGGTGATCGACCTGCACCGGGACGAAGTGGCAGAAGGAACACGGCTCGTGACGGAGATCGGCGGCAAAAAAATGGCGCGCTTTATGTTTTTCAACGGACTGTCCAGAACGAGGCGGCTCGGGGATATCGATTCGCTTCCAAATGAAAATATTGCGGATAATCTCGCATTTTCGTTCCAGATGCAGGTGCTGTGCAACGAGTATTATCCGGGGCTGACCCGCAGGATTTACTTGAAAGGCTACCGTTACAACATGCACTTAAAGCAGAGGTATCTGCTGATTGAAATGGGGGCGCAGACCAACACCTATGAGGAGTGTATGAATTCCTGTGTTCCACTGGCGCAGATGCTGGATCTGGAATTGTCGGGAAAAACAGATTTTACGCTTGATCCGGAGAAAGGATGAGAGTAAAATGAAAACAATAGTCTCCCGTTTTGCAATGTCCGGCGGATGGGCGCAGAACGGCATTGGAGTTTTCATTCTGATGATATACTGAGGGGATACCATCGACAAAAATACGACAGATAAGGGGTATTAGATGAGAGAGAAAAGAATCAGATGGAACGTATTTGCACAGGCAGTCTATACCATTGCGCTGCCGATCGCGTTTCAGAATTTATTGTCCACGACGGCGAGCATGGTGGACACGATCATGATCGGAAGCATGGGAGAGCTATCGGTCGCGGCGGTCGGCATCTGTTCGCAGATTTCGTCGCTGTTTTTCTCCTGCTATTTCGGATTTGCAGGAGGCGCGCTTTTGTTCTTTTCCCAGTATTGGGGTGCCAAAAGTGAAAAGGGTATCAACAAAACCTTTGGGCTTTCCATGAGCTTTATGCTGCTTGTCGGTCTTTTGTTCGGAGCAGTAGCGGTGACAAGACCGGAGTTTCTGCTTGGAATTTATACAGATAAGAAAAATATTATAGAGGTGGCGATTCCCTATATCCGGATCGTTGGCTTTGCTTATCCGCTGCAGGTACTGGCGGTGATCATCAGCTTTCTGATGCGGGCGACGGAGCGCGTCAAGATTCCCCTCGTTTCTTCCGCAGTTGCGCTGGTAGTCAATTTTGTCCTGAACTGGATCCTGATCTACGGACGGTTCGGCATGCCGCAAATGGGAGCGGCAGGCGCGGCGGTAGGCACGCTGGTTTCCGGCATTGTCAATCTGATCATCCTGACAGTGTTTTTGCTGAAAGATAAAAAGACGGTTACCCTGCATGTACAGGAAATGTTCCACTGGGGAGAAGGATTTGCCGGAACCTATCTGTCCAAATGTTTTCCGATTCTGTGCAATGAGCTGTTTTACGGCATCGGTCAGATGCTGATCAATATCGTGATCGGAAGACAGTCGGAGAGTGCGATCGCAGCAATGGCAGCGTTCCGTGTTCTGGAGGGCTTTGTTTATGCCTTCTTCGGAGGATTGGCGGATGCCAGCAGCGTTGTGGTCGGCAAGGAGATTGGTGCAGGACGGCATATGAAGGGCTATCAGTATGTGAAAGGCTTCACAATCCTCTGCCCGGCGATCACATTTGGTATCTGTCTGGTTGGTGTGATCTTCAACCGCCCGCTGTTGTCTTTGTTCGGATTAGGAGCAGAGGCTATGGAATATGGAAAATATATGCTGCTCATTTATCTGGCAGCGGGAACCGTGCGAACCTGTAACTACATTATGAATACCTGTTACCGCGCAGGCGGCGAGGCAATTTTCGGAACCGTTTTGGAAATTATCTGTCTGTATACGATCAGCGTACCTGCAACCTGGGTTGCAGGCATGGTTCTGCATCTGCCGTTCCTTGCAGTATTCGCCTTTTTGTATACAGATGAGCTGATCCGTCTGGTGTTCGAGCTATGCTATACTGCAAGCGGCAAATGGGTTAAACCGGTTACGCAGGAAGGGCGTGCGACTCTCGAAGAATTCCACGAGCAGATGGCGCAGCGCAGGAAGAAAAAACAGACGGCATAGTGCACCGTCCCATTTAATAGAAACAGACCAAAACAGCCGCCCGGCAGATATTTACCGGACGGCTGAAATTATTTTTTATTCATGAAATGATCTTTATTTCATGAAATGCTTTTTATTTCATGGATTCTTCCTGCTTCTTGATCATTCTGCGAACCATCTCGCCGCCGATGGAGCCGGCTTCCTTGGAAGTCAGGTCACCATTGTAGCCTTCCTTTAAGTTGACGCCCAGCTCGGACGCAACCTCAGTTTTGAAGCGTTCCAGTGCGGCCTTCGCCTCAGGAACTTCCACTCTGTTGGATTTACCAGAATTCGTTGCCATGATTAGTCACCTCCATTATTTTCTGCTGTTGGGTTTCAGATAAGCTGCAGAGACTCTGTCATCGGATGGAACGTTGGCTCTGCAGCTGCCTGTCCGGTCGATGTATCAGTGTCACATTTGCTTATCTTGAGCTTAGTATGTTCCGGATACAGGGAATTATAATGGAAATTTTTGTCATTTTAGTTCCTTTGGAACGACTGATTTACACAGAACAATAGGAATCGAACGGGCAGAGAATTTCTGCACCCAAAAGTGCAGCGTCCTCTTGTGTATGGGCGGCAAACAGAAGAATTTTGTCCTGTGCGCGGTTGCGGACGAGCGCAGCTGCTTTTTTGCGGTTTTCGCTGTCCAGACCGTTGAAGGGTTCGTCTAAAATCAAAAGGTCGAAGGGAACGAGCAGGGCGCGCAGCAAAGACAATCGGCGCTTCATGCCGCCGGAAAATTCGCATACCGGCTGGAACAGGGCATTTTGCGGCAAAAGGGCTGCAGCGTAGGCAGAAAGTTCTGCGTCGGAAAGGCGCTGCCTGCACACAAAACGGAGATTTGTCAGGACATCGTAGCCCTCCAGCAGCCGATCCTCCTGAAAAACAGCGGAAATTTTGAGATTTTTTAGTCCATCTATTGTGCCGCTGTCCGGTGTTTCCAGACCCATCAGGATGCGAAAAAGCGTTGTTTTTCCTGTGCCGGACGGAGCCATGAGACAATAGGCGTTTCCGGGAGAAAGCGCAAGGCTTAGATCGGAAAAGACGACCTGTCCGTGATAGGATTTGGAAAGCTTTTGCAGAATCAGATCATTGTTTTTCATGAACAGTGTTCCCCTTTCCGCCGGCAGCAGTCATGAGCCGGAGCAGAATTTTTTCAAAACAGGAGGCGATAAGAATGATCGAGAGCGTCCAGGCAAACAAAGAAGCCGTGTCGAGATAAATTTTTGCTTCATAGAGGTTTGCACCGATGGAAAAGTCGGGGACGCCGATGACCTCGGCGGCGATGCCGGATTTAAATGCCATGCCGAGCGCCGATTTGCAGGCGCTGATCAGATAGGGCGACAGCGCCGGACGGTACAGGTAAAAGATTTTTTTATGGAAAGGAACGCGAAAAACCTGCGCCATTTCCAAAAGTTTCGAGGCGGTGCTTTTTAAGCCGCTGACCGTGCTGATGTGCAGGATCGGATAGGCGACCAGAAAAGAAATCAGGATCGAAAGGTTTTTCGAACCGGTCCAGATCAGGGCGAGGATGACAAATGACGCGACCGGGATAGATTTCATAAACTGAATTGGCGGTTCCAGAAATTCCCCGACAATCCGGAAGCGGCAGGAGAGCGCCCCGGTCAGGATGCCGAGCAGCATGGCTAGAAAAAATCCAATGCAGATGCGGGAAATCGAAAACCAGATGGAACGCCAGAACCCAGCGGTGATCAGACATGAAAAAAAGGTCCGAAGCGTTTTTGACGGGCCGACGAGCAGGATGTCATTGTGAAAGAAAACAGCGAGCAGCTGCCAGACGAGCAGCCAGAACGCGTATATGCCGAGCTTTTTGAAAAGCTTCGGGAATCCTTTTTTTCTATTCATAAAAAATGCTCCATATCAAAACAGCTGCAGCCGCACGCAAAAGCGCGGGATGCAGCTGTAACTTCTTATCATATGGAAACTTTGTTTCCATATGATAAGAAACGCTCCGCGAGGATGCGCACTCGGCGCAAGAATGTGCCGAAGCACATTTTTTTACCGCAGATAATAGAAATCATCCTCCGGCAGGGAACCGCCAACGGACTGCGGGTTCTGCGAAAGCAGTACGGACAGATAGCCGTTTAACGCATCCTTCATGTCCTGTCCGTCGAGATAGGTGATGTTGCAGGCGGGCAGTGCTTTCTGTGCGATGGCAGCTTTTGCGACGATGCCTGCCTTTTCGATCAGGGCAGCAGCACCTTCAGGATCGGCTGCAGTATAGGCGATCGAAGCCTCGTGCTCCGTTAAAAACGTATCTACAAGATCTTTGTGTGCGGCTAAAAACTCGTTGTTGACGATTGAAACGCCGGTCACGAGACGGCTGTTGGAACCATCCTCCTGCAGGCTGTCCCATACTTTTGTCAGATCAAGGACAACGGACAGGCTGTCGTTCTGCGCGATGGCAGCAGTTACAAAAGGCTGTGGAAGCAGACCGATCGCATTGGGATCTTCTGCGAGAACTGCGGCAACCTCGGATGCTTCGGACTTAAATTCGAGGGTCACGGCATCGTCGGAAAGACCGGATGCAGAGATCAGATAGCGGAGCACATATTCCGGGGTTGTGCCTTTGCCGGGCAGATAAACGGTTTTGCCGGACAGGTTTTCGATCGAGCTGATAGAAGAATCGCCGGATACCAGATATAAAACGCCGAGGGTGTTGATATCGATCACGGAAACCTTACCTTCTGTCTTGTGATACAGGACAGAAGCGACGTTCGCGGGCAGCAGGGCGATGTCCACCTTGCCGGAAGCAACCAGACCGGTCAGTTCGTCGGCGGCGGTCACCATTGTGAATTCGTAGTTGTTTGCGGCAGTGCCGTTTTTGGCATCATCCATGAGTTTGACCAGTCCCATTGTGGTAGGACCTTTGAGGCCGCCTACGCGGACAACGGTGTCATCAGAGCTTTCCTCCAGGGCTTCGGTCGAGGTCTCTGTTTTAGCAGCAGTCATTTCTTCTAAAGAAACTTCCTCGGAGCCGGTTTCGATAGCGCCTTCGGCAGTGCTGATGGTTTCGGGAACAGTGCTTTGCGAAACGGAAGCGGAAGATGAGCAGCCTGCGAGCAGGGATGCGCACAGCAGGGCGCTCATCAGCAGGGAACCAAACTTTTTCATAATCATGTCTCCTTTTTCAGACTTTGATAGATGGTTTTCGTACTGATGCCGTCCAGCATGCCGAGCTTGCCGGACAGGCTGCTGATCTGGTTCATAGGCGCGTCGAGAACAATGCTGATAATAGAAAGACCGCGCTCCCGGTAAGGCAGTCCCATCCGTCCGATAATATACTGTCCGTATTCATGCAAAATACGGTTCATCGTTTCGATCGAATCGGGATTTTCCACCATAATTCCAATCAGGGCTACGCGGTTGTCCATAAAATTTCCTCCTGTGTACGCCTTCTCCCGCAGAAAATCAGCCCGCAATCCGAAAAACTGCGGCAAAAATCTTTAGGGTCAGCACGAATTGTCTTAACAATAGCATAAAATCGGGAGACTGTCAAAAAAAACTGGCATTTTAAAACACCTTATGATATAATCGTACAATGACTGTAGTGAGTTTGATGCGGTTGTGCGTCTTTTTATAAAAACGCTTTTGTACCGGCGGCTCACTGGAATATCCGTCAGACGGACAAAAGCAACACGAGGAGGACTTATACAATGAGTTTACAGGTTGAAAAACTTGAAAAGAACATGGCGAAACTGACCATTGAGGTTTCCGCAGATGAATTTTCCAAGGCACTGGAAGATGCTTACCAGAAAAACAAAAGCAAAATCTCCGTACCCGGTTTCCGTAAGGGCAAGGTTCCCAAGAAGATGATCGAGCAGATGTACGGCAAGGGTGTATTTTACGAAGATGCTGCCAATGCCCTGATTCCGGAAGCATACGAAAAAGCGCTGGAAGAATGTGAAGAGACCATCGTTTCTTCTCCTAAGATCAACGTTACCCAGATCGAAGAAGGCAAATCCTTCATCTTTACTGCAGAGGTTGCATTAAAGCCGGAAGTAACCCTGGGCCAGTATAAGGGCGTTGAGGTTGACAAGGTAGAAGTTTCCGTAACCGACGAAGAGGTTGAGGCTGACTTAAAGCAGCAGCAGGAAAACAACTCCAGAACTGTAGTTGTGGAGCGTCCTGTACAGGATGGCGACATCGCTGTAATCGACTATGAAGGCTTCATCGACGGCGTAGCCTTCGAAGGCGGCAAGGGCACCAACTACAATCTGACGATCGGTTCCCATTCCTTCATCGGCGACTTCGAAGAGCAGCTGATCGGCAAGAACGCAGGCGAAGCGTGCGAAGTAAACGTAACTTTCCCTGAAGAGTACCATGCAAGCGAGCTGGCTGGCAAGCCTGCACAGTTCAAGGTAACTGTTAAGGAAGTAAAGGAAAAACAGCTTCCTGAATTAAACGACGAGTTCGCAGGCGAGGTTTCCGAGTTTGAAACCCTGGCTGAGTACAAAGAAGATATCAAGAAGAGCCTGCTTGCAAAGAAAGAAGCAGACGCTAAGGGCGCTAAGGAAGACGCTGTCATCGACGCAATCGTAGAGAATGCGCAGATGGAGATCCCGGACGCTATGGTAGAGACTCAGCAGAGACAGACCATCGACGAGTTCGGTCAGAGACTGCAGATGCAGGGCCTGAACCTGGAGCAGTACTTCCAGTTCACCGGTCTTACCTACGAGCACATGATGGAGCAGGTAAAACCTCAGGCAGAGCGCAGAATCAAATCCAGACTGGTTCTGGAAGCGGTTGCAGCTGCTGAGAATATCGAAGCTACGGAAGAAGATTTTGATGCAGAAGTAAAGCGCATGGCAGAAGGCTACAAGATGGAAGCAGACAAGATCAAAGAGCTGATGGGTGAAGCCGGCAAGAAGCAGATCATGGAAGATCTGGCTGTCCGCAAGGCTGTAGATTTCGTTGTAAGCGAAGCAGTAGAGAAATAATTTCAAACTGCGAACGATTCGAACATGATCTAAAATATTTCTTAAATATCAGCTGGATTTGTTGCAAAAGACAATGCCATGGGATAAGATTGGAAACAGATCAAATCCGACAGCGGGGCAGTTTCCTGCTGCAATAAAAAAAAACCGCAGGGTTTTATGTATGCCAGAGCAGGGGCGTTTAACTGCTCTGGCATACCCCTTGTGAAAGGAGAGTGCTCAGATATGAGTTTAGTACCTTATGTAATCGAACAGACAAGCCGCGGAGAACGTTCCTATGACATTTATTCCAGACTGCTCAAAGAAAGAATTATTTTCCTGGGTGAGGAAGTAAACGATGTAACGGCGAGCCTCGTTGTGGCTCAGCTTCTTTTCCTGGAATCTGAAGACCCGGACAAGGATGTCCATCTGTATATCAACAGCCCCGGCGGCTCTATTCCTGCCGGTATGGCAATTTATGATACGATGAAATTTATCAAATGCGATGTCTCTACGATCTGTATCGGTATGGCGGCAAGCATGGGAGCCTTTTTGCTGGCAGGCGGCACGAAAGGCAAGAGAATGGCCCTCCCGAATGCGGAAATCATGATCCATCAGCCTCTGGGCGGCGCACAGGGACAGGCGACTGATATCGAAATCAACGCGAAGCATATATTAAAAACAAAAGAGAGAATGAACAGAATTCTTGCGGAGAATACTGGAAAAGAGTACGAAGTGATCGCTGCGGACACCGAAAGAGATAACTGGAAGACCGCAGAAGAAGCCAAAGAATATGGCCTGATCGATATGATTATCACTTCCCACGAGGATTATTTGAAATAAGAAATAGATAGGAGAACGATATGGCAGGCAGATTTTCTGATGACCAGGTGAGATGTTCCTTCTGCCACAAGACACAGGATCAGGTGCATAAGCTGATTGCTGGTCCGGACGGCGTATATATCTGCGATGAGTGCGTGGACATCTGTGCCGAAATCATCGAAGAGGAAAATGAAGAAGAACCGCAGGAGGAAGATCCCAAACAGATCAACCTGCTGAAACCGGTGCAGATCAAAGAATTCCTCGATGATTATGTGATCGGTCAGGAAGAGGCCAAAAAGGTACTGTCCGTTGCTGTATATAACCATTATAAAAGAGTGACAGCCGGGGCGGACGACGATGGTGTTGAGCTGCAGAAGTCCAACATTATTATGCTGGGACCTACCGGCAGCGGCAAGACATATCTTGCACAGTCTCTGGCGAAGATCATCAACGTACCGTTTGCGATCGCAGATGCGACGACGCTGACGGAAGCCGGATATGTCGGTGAGGATGTTGAAAACATCCTGTTAAAGCTGATTCAGGCGGCTGATTATGATATTGAACGGGCACAGCTCGGTATTGTATATCTGGATGAAATCGACAAGATCACGAAGAAAAGTGAAAACGTATCGATTACCCGCGACGTTTCGGGAGAGGGCGTACAGCAGGCACTGCTGAAGATCATGGAAGGCACAGTAGCGAGTGTTCCTCCCCAGGGCGGACGGAAGCACCCGCAGCAGGAGCTGATTCCGATTGACACGACGAACATTTTGTTCATCTGCGGCGGCGCCTTTGACGGCATCGAGCGGATCGTGGAATCCAGACTGGACAAAAAGAGCATCGGCTTCAACGCACAGATTTCTTCCAACGTAGAGCGCAAGGCAGGCGAGCTGTATGCGGATGTAACTCCGCAGGATCTGGTGAAGTTCGGACTGATTCCGGAGTTCGTCGGACGCGTGCCGATTACGGTAGCGCTGGAGGGACTGGACAGAGAGGCATTGATCCGAATCCTCATGGAGCCGAAGAATGCGCTGATCAAGCAGTATCAGAAGCTCTTTGGATTCGACCATGTAAAGCTTTCCTTTGAGAAGGAAGCGATTGAAAAGATCGCTGACCTCGCGCTGGAGAGAAAGACAGGCGCCAGAGGACTTCGCTCCATCATGGAAAAGACGATGATGGATGTGATGTATCAGATCCCTTCCGATCCGAGCATTACACAGTGCGTAATTACAAAAGAAGCGGTAGAAGGAACCGGAAAACCGATGGTGGTACGGCGTGAAAAACAGGGACTTCTGGACGGCTTTAAAGAAGCAAAATAGAATGACAGTAAAAGACGCCGCCCGCGACAGATACGGACGGCGTTTTTATCGTATAGGAAACTTCGTTTCCATACGATAAAAAATACTCCGCAGGATTTTATCCTAAACTCCGCATCAATAGGAGATAGCATACGATGGAAAATTTCAAAAAACTTCCGGTGATCGCCCTGCGCAGCATGACGATCCTGCCGGATACGATGATACATTTTGACCTGATCCGCAAGAAGTCCATTCTGGCGGCAGAACAGGCGATGAGCGAAGATCAGGAGGTATTTCTGGTAACCCAGTGCCATGCTGAGACGGAGGACCCGCAGGCAGAGGATCTGTACCAGATCGGCTGTATTGCAAAGGTAAAACAGGTCACGAAGCTGCCGGACAATCTGGTTCGCGTTCTCGTAGAGGGCGTTTGCAGAGGACGTCTTAGGACGCTTTTTGGAGAGTGGGAATGGCTCGGTGGCGACATCGAGGTGCTGGAAGTGCCGGCAATGGACGAAAGCAGGAAAGAAGCGATGCTGCGCAGCGCGCGCGATCGTTTCACAGAATATTGCAAATATTATCCCAGAACGGGACGGACGCTTCTGCGCCATATGGAGGAAATTCACGATCCTGGTAAGCTGATGGATCAGATTATCGAAAATATTCCGGCAGATTACACCGTAAAGCAGAAAATTTTGGAGCAGGTGGATCTCGAAAGCCGTTTCGAAGCGCTGGCAGAGGTGCTTGCGACGGAGGTAGAGGTTGCCAGAATCCGCACTGATCTGACGGAAAAAGTGCGGGAACGTGTGGATAAAAACCAAAAAGATTACATTTTGCGGGAACAACTGAAATATATTCAGGAGGAGCTGGGGGAGGACGATGCGTCGGATGCAGCATTGTATGAAGAAAAGCTGCAGCAGCTCAAAGCCTCTAAAGAAGTAAAGGAAAAGATCGCAAAAGAAATCTCCAGATTCAAACGGCTTTCCACAAACAGTGCAGAGTCCGGTGTGGAACGTGCCTACATCGAGACACTTCTGGAGCTTCCGTGGGACAAAACCTCCCGCGAAACCTCCGACCTGACCCGCGCGGAGGAGATTCTTGACCGGGATCATTATGGTCTGGAACAGGTAAAGGAGCGTATGCTGGAATTTCTGGCGGTGCGCGCGCTGACCAAGCAGGGAGAAAGCCCGATTATCTGTCTGGTAGGACCTCCCGGAACCGGTAAAACCTCGATTGCACGCAGCGTTGCAGAGGCGTTGAATAAAAAATACGTCCGCATCAGCCTTGGCGGTGTGCGGGATGAGGCGGAGATCCGGGGACACAGAAGAACCTATGTCGGCTCAATGCCCGGACGGATTGTCAATGGTTTGAGACAGGCAGGCGTGAAAAACCCGCTGATGCTGCTGGATGAGGTGGATAAGGTTTCGAGCGACTATAAAGGAGACACCGCTTCGGCGCTTCTGGAAGTGCTGGATGCCGAACAAAACTGCAATTTCCGTGATCATTATGTGGAAATTCCGATCGATTTATCGGAGGTTCTGTTTGTTGTGACGGCAAATACGACCGAGACAATTCCGCGTCCGCTTCTGGATCGTATGGAAGTGATCGAGGTCAGCAGTTATACCGCTGCGGAAAAGTTCCACATCGCACGGGAGCATCTGATGCCCAAGCAGCTGAAGAAAAACGGTATGCAGGGACGGCTGATCGTCAGTGATAATGCACTGCGCAGCGTGATTGAGGGTTATACAAGAGAAGCCGGTGTCAGAGGTCTGGAGCGAAAGCTTGGGGAGATCTGCCGGAAAGCAGCGAGAGAGCTGTTAAAAGAAGATAAAAGCTGTATCCGCGTCAACGACCGGAACCTCGAAAAATATCTCGGCAAGCCCAGATTCCATTCCCTGAAAGCAAATCAGACGGACGAAATCGGAATTGTGCGCGGCCTGGCATGGACGAGTGTGGGCGGCGATACGCTGCAGATTGAAGTCAATATGATGCCGGGCAAAGGCGAGCTGGAGCTGACCGGACAGTTAGGCGATGTGATGAAGGAATCCGCTATGACTGGCCTGAGCTATATCCGTTCGGTCAGCGAGCGGTACCAGATCGATCCCGACGTATTTAAAAAGAATGATTTTCATATTCATATTCCGGAGGGAGCGGTTCCCAAGGACGGACCGTCCGCCGGTATTACGATGGCGACGGCGCTTCTGTCTGCGCTGACCCATACGCCGGTTCGCGCCGATCTGGCGATGACGGGCGAAATTACGCTGCGGGGCAGAGTGCTGCCCATCGGCGGCTTAAAGGAAAAGACTCTGGCGGCAAAGACTGCTGGAATCAAGACAGTATTGGTGCCAGAAAAGAACCGTCCGGACGTTGAAGAGATTCCGGCGGAGATCAAAAATGGGTTGGAAATTCTTTTTGTAGAAACGATGGACGATGTGATTGCACACGCTTTTGTGGGCGGGAAAGGAAACAACTGATATGGTAATCAAATCCGTTCAATTGGAAACGGTCTGCGGCATTACGAGTAAGCTTCCGGACAATATGCTGCCGGAAATTGCATTTGCCGGAAAGAGTAACGTTGGCAAATCCTCCCTCATCAACGGGATCATGAACCGGAAAAGCCTGGCGAGAACTTCTTCCCAGCCCGGCAAAACCCAGACCATCAACTTTTATAATGTAAATGAAGTGTTTTATCTGGTAGATCTGCCTGGCTATGGCTACGCAAAAGCCAATCAGGAAGTCAAGGCACAGTGGGGCAAGATGATCGAACGATACCTGCATTCCTCCAAGCAGCTAAAGGCGGTTTTTTTGCTGATCGATATCCGGCACGACCCGTCTGCAAACGATAAGCAGATGTATCAGTGGATGCGTCATTACGGCTTTGATCCGATCATCATTGCAACCAAGCTGGACAAAATCAACCGCAGTCAGATCCAAAAGCAGCTCAAGGCAATTCGGGTTGGCTTAGAGGCACAGAAGGATACGATCATCATCCCGTATTCCTCTCTTTCCAAGCAGGGACGGGAAGAAATTTATGATCTGCTCGACAGCATTCTCTCAGAAGACGGAGGCATTAAAGCATGTGGAGACAATCCAGAAAATATGTAAAAGCGGTGTTAAACCTGATCACTGCAGTAGTGATCTTGCTGTTTGTCGTATTTGTTGTGCCATCGGTCATTTCGTATTTTATGCCTTTTGTAATTGGCTGGATCATCGCGATGATCGCAAACCCGCTGGTGCGTTTTTTGGATGAAAAGATTAAGATCCGCAGAAAAGCAGGCTCTGCGATCGTCATTATTGCAGTTATCGCTGCGATCGTAGCTGGTATTTACGGGATCCTGAGCCTGCTTGCAGGACAGCTGAAGGGATTTGTGGAAGAGCTGCCGGGACTCTGGAAGGCAATGGAGTCTGATATTTCCAACGCGGGAAGCTCACTGGAAAGCTTTTCTCACTATTTTTCTCCAAACGTGCAGGAGCAGGTTGCCAGAATTCTGAATTCGCTGATGAAGCTGTTGAGCAGCGCAGTGGATCATATGGGCAGTCCGACGGTATCTGCAGTCGGCAATTTTGCCAAAAATATCCCGACGATCATCGTCGGTGTCATTATGTGCCTGTTGTCCTCTTATTTCTTCGTTGCGCAGCGGGAAGAAGTGATTGCTGCGTTTCGCAGATATGTACCGGAGAACTTCCGCAAAAAGTGGGATGTGATGTATCACAGTCTGACCGGTGCCATTGGCGGATATTTCAAAGCACAGCTAAAGATCGAGATCTGGGTATATCTTCTGATGCTGGTAGGCTTTTTGATCCTGCGGGTGCGTTACGGTGCGCTGATTTCGATCGGGATTGCGATCCTGGATTTTCTGCCGGTATTCGGAACCGGTACGGTTCTGTGGCCATGGGCAGTGATCAAGGTGCTTGGCGGAGACTTTAAAATGGCCATCGGGCTGCTGATCATCTGGGGAGTTGGACAGCTTTTGCGTCAGCTCATCCAGCCGAAAATTGTTGGGGATTCCATTGGCGTTCCGCCGCTTCCGACCCTGTTTCTGATCTTTATCGGTTATAAGGTAGGCAGCGTTGCCGGCATGATCCTGGCAGTTCCGGCAGGCATTATTGTTGCCAATATGTATCAGGCGGGATTTTTTGACACAACCATTGACAGTGTGCGGATCCTGGTGCATGGCTTTAACCGGTTCCGGCGCCTGACCCCGGAGGATAAGGCAGAGATTTCGGAGAAAAAGGAATAAAAAACGTTGTCGTGAGGTTCGGGGCGGCGCGCCAAAGTCTGAGGAAACGCTTGGTTGTTCGGGGGTTTTGGCGCGCTGCGCCCGCAGAGTGGAGGACGATTTGCGCAACTTTAGAATTGTGATTCAATACGAAGGAACCAGATATCAGGGCTGGCAGCGGCAGGGGACGACTCAGAACACGTTGCAGGGCAAATTCGAGGCGCTGCTTTCGAAAATTGCGGGGACTCCGGTGGAAATCCAGGCATCCGGCAGGACGGATGCAGGTGTGCACGCCCTAGGGCAGACCGCGAATTTCCATATGAATACGGAGCTTTCCTGCGAAGAGCTTCTGGATAAGCTGAACCAGTATCTGCCGGAGGATGTGGCGGTTATTTCCTGTCAGGAGGCTGCTCCCAGGTTCCACGCGCGTTTAAATGCGGTCGGTAAGACCTATTGCTACCGGATTCACAACAGCAAAATCCCGGCGGTGTTTGACAGACGGCTGGTATGGCAGATCGAACAGCAGTTAGATGTAGATGCGATGAAAACAGCGGCGAAGTATCTGGTCGGGACGCATGATTTTGCAGCGTTTACCTCCGCAAAAAACAAGAAAAAATCGACTGTCCGCTCGATAGAGTCCATTTTGTTCGAGCAAAACGGCGCGGATATCCGGATTTCTTTTCGGGGAGACGGATTTTTGTTCCATATGGTCCGCATTCTGACCGGAACACTGGTGGAGGTCGGTCTAGGGGTGCGCAGACCGGAAGAAATTGCTGCGATTCTGGACGGAAAAGACCGGCAGAAGGCGGGAATGCTGGCACCGGCGTCCGGACTTTGCCTGATGGAGGTTTATTATCAGTAGAGGATCTTTATGAAAAAGATATGGAATCAACTGGGACACAGTCTTTTTACAGAGGATGAAAGCAGTCGGAAAACAAAGCACATTCTCAAGACTGTGTTTTTCTTTTATATTCTTGTGCTGCTCAAGGTGATTGTTTTTAAGTATCCCCTTGCGCGGCTGGAGGCGATCGCTGCTTCCTGGACAAAGGAGGTTGTCTGGGAGGGACTTGGAACCGCCAACTTCACTTTATTTAAGACGATTCGGATGTATATCCGTTACTGGGGAAAATTAAACAGCTTTGAAAATCTTTTCGGCAACGTGCTTGCTTTTGTGCCGCTTGGCTTCTTACTGCCGTTTCTGCAAAAGGAGAGCCGACGATTCTGGATTCTGTTTCTGGACGCGTTCGTGCTTGTCTGCTGTATCGAGCTGTTTCAGCTTTTTACGGCATTCGGCGCATTTGATGTGGATGATATTTTGCTGAACTGCGTGGGTGCGCTGCTGGGATATGCGGTTTTTTCGCGCTGCCTGCGGGGCGCCCGTCGGACACAGGAGAAGCAGGATGCACCGGGTGCACCGGGCACCGTTGGATAAAACGCGGTATCTGGGATGGAAGCATAGAGCGCGCTGCGCGGAATGAGGTTGGTATTTGTAAAAAATTTCACTGCGCTACGCTGTCGGAACGCAGAATTGGCGCTGGATTTTTCTGTGGAAATGGAGTAACATGAAAACATGTTTGCTGCATAGCAGAAAAAACTACATAACAATTTGAAAAATGGGGAGATACAAAAGGAGGAGAGGGTCGATGCGACTGATTTTTATTCGACATGCAGAACCGGATTATTCAATTGACAGCCTGACAGAAAAGGGCTGGCGGGAAGCGAAGCTTCTTGCTGAGCGCACGAAGCGTTGGAAGGTGGATGAATTTTACTGCTCGCCCCTTGGCAGGGCGAAGGATACTGCTTCGTTTACGCTGAAGGAATGCGGCAGGGAGGCAGTGACATGTGATTGGATGCGCGAATTCGATGCCTGTGTCGTTGACCCGGAAACCGGAAAGAACCGGCTGAGCTGGGATTTAAAGCCCGCTTACTGGACAAAAGAGCCGGATTTGCTGAATATAGATCGTTTTCTGGAAACGGATCTGATGAAAAGCGGTCCGGTTGCAGAGACCTATCAGAAAGTCTGCGATGGCTTAGACGGCATCCTCGCAAAACACGGTTACCACAGGGAGGGACGCTTATATCGCACGAAGCAGCATAATGAGGACACAATCGTGCTGTTCTGCCATATGGGAGTGACATTTTATATGCTGTCCCATCTGCTTTCCATTTCTCCGGTGTGTCTGAATCATACAATGTTTCTGCCGCCGTCTTCTGTGACGGTTGTGAGTACGGAAGAGGTGGAGCAGGGCTATGGGATGTTCCGGACGCAGATGCTGGGAGACACGTCTCATCTGTACTGCGCCGGGGAGCCGGTGTCCCACATGGGATATTTTGCGGAGATTCTGCAGGAGCGTCCGTTATGATCGCACCGCGGGGCACGGCAGGTGCACAATCGGCACGTCAGCCTGCAGGCGCATCCTCTGCGCAATCTGTCATTCCGCCCGTTTACGCTATGCCGCAATCAGTAGTGCTTCCGATTGCGGATACTGCGCTCCTTACAGCACGGACGCTTGCACGCTATCATTTTCCGGAAGACGAGCGTGAGCAGCTCAAGCAGCTGTGCACCTGGCTAAAGGATACCTGCAGCGATCAGATCAGCTGCAGGTTCGCAGCGTGTCCGGAAAAAGAAGATCGACTGGCAGCGTCAATGACACTTGGAAAAGGAGTGGATGAGCTGCAGGAAAAGCTTCAAAAGCAGGATATGTTGCTGGAAAGCTATATGGTTGAAACGCTCGCCGGAGAAGCTCTGATGGAAGCCTATAGCCGGTTCCATGCGGAAATTCATCGAAGAACCGGATGGTTTGTGAAGCAGATGAGCTTTTTGGGAAGCAGCAGCGAGCCGATTGAACAGCTTCCGGCGCTGCTGAAACTGCTTGACTGCGATGGTCAATACACTGCTTCCTACATCACCTGCAACGAAAGCCTTTGCCTGATCCCAAAAAAAAGCGTCGTGTTCTGGGCAGAATTGACAAAGGAGGGCGTACGCTGCGCCGGTGTATGCGACAGCTGTGAAAATGTGCAGTGTGAGAACCGAATCCCGGATAATCCGGACAATCAGGAAGCGGCAGAAAAGACGGAAGGCGTGGTAGAGAGCATTCGATGGCCGGATCTGTTCGGACGGCCGCTGCCCTATGGCTATAATCGGATTTTTGGCAGATAAAAAGACCGAATGGAGGAAGACAAGACGTGAAGAAGCTGCTTTGTTATTTGAAGGGGTATGAAAAGGAAACCGTGCTCGCCCCTTTGTTTAAAATGCTGGAAGCGTTGTTTGAGCTGTTTGTCCCGCTGGTAATGGCTGCGGTGATCGATCAGGGTATCGGCGGATCGGACAAACCGTACATCGTGAGGATGTGCATGCTTTTGATTGCGCTGGGTGTCATCGGACTGGTCTGCTCGATTACAGCGCAGTATTTTGCGGCGAAAGCGGCGACCGGATTTTCCACCCGCCTGCGCCATGAGCTGTTTGCGCACATCCAGGGACTCTCCTATACGGAAATGGATACTCTCGGCACGTCTACGCTGATCACGAGAATGACGAGTGATATCAACCAGGTACAATCCGGTGTCAATCTGGTGCTGCGCCTGTTTTTGCGTTCACCCTTTATTGTGTTCGGCGCGATGATTATGGCGTTTACCGTAGATGCAAAGGCGGCGCTGATTTTCGTGGTGACGATTCCGCTGCTTTCCATCGTCGTGTTCGGCATCATGCTCTGGATGATGCCTCTGTACAAAAAGGTGCAGGCGGCGCTGGATCAGGTGCTGGGTCTGACCCGGGAAAACCTGACAGGCGTACGCGTCATCCGCGCTTTTAATAAAGAAGAGGAAGAATTAAGCCGTTATCAGGAAAAAAATGAAACGCTGACCGGGCTGCAGAAATACGTCGGCAGAATCTCCGGTCTGATGAACCCCATTACTTATGTGATCGTCAACGTTTCGATCATTGCGCTGTTGTATACCGGCGCGATCCGTGTAGATTCCGGCATCCTGACCCAGGGACAGATCGTAGCGCTTGTCAATTACATGTCCCAGATTCTGGTAGAGCTTGTCAAGCTGGCGAATCTGATTATCACGGTGACAAAAGCGATCGCCTGCGGCAACCGTGTGCAGAGCGTGCTGGAAGTGCAAAACAGTATGGAGCTGGCTGATGTGGAACAGAAAATTGAGACGGACAAAAATGCGCCTGCGGTTGTCTTCGACCATGTGTGTCTGACTTATGCGGGAGCGGGCAGCGAATCGCTGACGGACATCAGCTTTACGGCAAAGCATGGTGAGACGATCGGCATCATCGGCGGTACGGGTTCCGGTAAATCCAGTGTGGTCAATCTGATCCCCCGTTTTTACGATGTAACAAAGGGACGTGTCCTGGTAGACGGCGTGGACGTCAAAGAGTACAGCCCGGAAGTGCTGCGCAGCAGGATTGGCATCGTGCCGCAGAAAGCAGTGCTGTTTGCCGGAACCATTGTAGAGAATCTGCGCTGGGGAAAGAAGGACGCGTCCAAAGAAGAAATGTGGAAAGCGCTGGAAATTTCCCAGTCAAAAGAGTTTGTTGAGAAAAAAGACGGACAGCTCGAGAGCAGAATCGAGCAGGGAGGCAAGAATTTATCCGGCGGTCAGAGACAGCGTCTGACCATTGCCCGTGCCCTTGTCAGACAGCCGGAGATCCTGATTTTGGACGACAGCGCGTCTGCCCTCGACTATGCGACGGATGCGGCGCTTCGAAAAGCGATCCGAAATATGGAAGGAAATCCTGCGGTCTTTATCGTTTCCCAGAGAACGTCCTCCATTCAGCATGCAGACCGAATTCTGGTGCTGGACGATGGAAAGGCTGCCGGACTTGGAACCCATGAGGAGCTGCTTGAAACCTGTCCGGTTTATCAGGAAATTTATTATTCCCAGTTCGATGAAAAGGCGGCGAAGGCAGTGCGTGAAAACGCCGCCAATGCGGGTAAGGCAGAGAAAGGAGGATGCTGAGCATGGCAAAAAAAATGGAAGCAGGACAGACGCAGACCCTGAAAAAAGTGCTGCACTATATGAAGCCGTACCGTTTTTTCCTTCTTTTATCCGTGATTTTAGCGGCGATTACTGTCGCATCCACGCTGTATCTTCCACTGTTAATTGGTAAAGCGGTGGACTGCATCGTTGGAAAAGGTAATGTCAATTTTGACGGACTGATTGTAGTTCTGATCAAAATGGCGGTCATGATCGGGATCACCTCACTGGCACAGTGGATTATGAACGTCTGCAACAATAAACTGACCTATCAGATCGTGCGGGATATTCGAAACGAGGCATTTGAAAAGATAGAGGTCCTGCCCCTCAAATACATTGACGGACATGCCCACGGTGAGATCGTCAGTCGTGTCATCGCGGACGTCGATCAGTTTGCGGACGGTCTGCTGATGGGCTTTACCCAGCTCTTTACCGGTGTGATTACGATTCTGGGAACAATCGGCTTCATGCTTTCGGTCAACGTCGGCATCACGATTGTCGTGCTGGTGGTAACACCGGTTTCCCTGTTTGTGGCCTCGTTTATCGCAAAACGGACCTTCAGCATGTTCAAGGCCCAGTCCGAAACGAGAGGCGAGCAGACCGCTTTGATTGATGAAATGATCGGCAACCAGAAGATTGTGCAGGCATTCGGGCAGGAAAAGGATGCCATCGAAAAATTCGACGAAATCAACGGCCGTCTCCAGACTTGCTCGTTGAAAGCGATTTTCTTTTCCTCCATCACAAATCCGTCCACCCGTTTTGTCAATAGCCTTGTGTATACCGGCGTTGGCATCTTCGGCGCGCTGGCTGCGATCAACGGACGGCTGACGGTCGGACAGCTGAGCAGCTTTTTGAGCTATGCAAATCAGTACACCAAACCCTTTAATGAAATTTCCGGCGTCGTAACAGAGCTGCAGAACGCGATCGCCTGCGCGGGACGGGTATTCGAGCTGATTGAAGAAAAATCTCAGGTGCCGGAAGTGGAAAATGCGGTTTCACTGCAGCATGTGGATGGAAAAGTGGAGCTGAAGGACGTTGCGTTTTCCTATGTGCCGGAGCAGAAGCTCATTGAGAACTTCAATCTGCAGGTAAAGCCGGGTGAGCGCGTGGCGATTGTCGGACCCACCGGATGCGGCAAAACGACGGTGATCAACCTGCTGATGCGGTTTTATGATGTAAACAGCGGCTCCATTTCGGTAGAAGATGTGGATATCCGGGAAATGACCAGACACAGCCTGCGTGCGGGATACGGCATGGTGCTGCAGGAAACCTGGCTGAGAGCCGGAACCATCCGCGACAACATTACGGTCGGAAAGCCGGATGCGACGCAGGAAGAGATCGAAGCAGCGGCGAAGGCATGCCATGCGCACAGTTTTATTATGCGCTTGCCGGAGGGCTATGACACGGTTATTTCGGAGGACGGCGGAAGCCTTTCCCAGGGACAGAAGCAGCTTCTGTGCATCACGCGCGTTATGCTGTGCCGCCCGCCGATGCTGATTTTAGACGAGGCGACGTCCTCAATCGATACCAGAACAGAATTAAAGATTCAGAATGCTTTTGCAAAGCTGATGGAAGGCAGGACGAGCTTTATCGTGGCACACCGCCTTTCCACCATCCGCAGCGCGGACGTCATTCTGGTCATGAAGGATGGTCATATCATCGAGCAGGGCAACCACGAGACGCTGCTTGCACAGAACGGCTTTTATGCAACGCTGTATAACAGCCAGTACGCAATGTGAGCGGTATCGGGGGAAAATAGAACTCTATTTGAAAGGGACGAATCGGAAAACAGATTCGTCCCTTTTTTATCGTATAGGAAACTTCGTTTCCATACGATAAAAATGCTCCGCGAGGATGCGCACTCGGCGCAGGGGTAGATGGTTGCTAAAGCAACCGCGCCTCGGTGCGAGAATGTGCCAAGATGACAATAGAATGCTCGCAGAGCGTGCATTCTATTGTTGGAAAGCTGCGCAGACTATGACAGATTTTCCTGAAATATGAATTGTATATTGCAGGCTGCACTGCTATAATGGGAAACGAAACAAAAAAATAAAACATGCAGAGTAGGTTTGTATGCGTTAAGTGCCGACAGGACAGAGAGTTGCCTGTTGGACGAAAAGCCGGTTCGGCTTGCGGTATACAGACCGCATCTCGCTGCAGCAGAAGATAATCCCATTATCTCCTTTTGCGGCCCGATGTCTGTAGAAGGAGGAAATGCAATGAAAAAAATGGCAGCTCTTTTTACGGAATCCATGCGGGAGTTTCGCAATATCCGCACCATCACGGCGTGCGGACTTTTTGCGGCGCTTGCGTTGATTCTCAACTCGTTCACCGTTCAGATCGGGAATTACTTAAAGATCGGCGTATCCGGTCTTCCGAATGAAATGGTGGACGTCCTGTTTGGCCCTGCGGTCGGCAGCCTGTTTGCTGCAGCGATGGATATTTTAAAGCTGCTGCTGTATCCCACCGGAGCATGGATTCCGGGTCTGACCTTAAACTGCCTGCTGGCGGGACTGATCTACGGATTTTTCCTGTACCGCAAACCGACAAACTTTTGGCGGATTCTGGCGGCGGAGCTGACAGTGGCGCTTTTGGTGAATGTCCTGCTCGGAACCTTCTGGCTGTCTCAGGTGTACGGTAAGGCGTTTATGGTGATGCTCCCCGCGCGGCTGATCAAAAATGTGATCAAGGCTCCGGTGGACAGCATTATTTTATATCTGGTGATGACGGTGCTGGAACGCGCCGGTGTTTTCCGGATGTTAAAAATTTTCCGCCCGGGAAAAAGTGGCGTATGGAGACAGGAAAAGATCTCCGGCTTCGACAAAAAATGACAGGAGGTCAAAATGAATCTGAATATTCCTTACCTGGAGACAGACAATAAGCTCTTAAACGATGCGTATCGGATCGCAGCGGGGGATATTGTCGGCAATATCGTATATTACCAGAACGGACTGCTGACGGAGGAAAAGCCCTGTATGATCGCGGGGCTGGACTACAATACCCCGTGGACCCGGGATACGGCGATCAACATCTGGAACGCGTTGAGCATTTTGTCTCCGGAGGTTTCCAAAAACACGCTGCTTGCGGTTTTGGAGGAAGAAGAGGGAAGCATTTATATCGGTGGCCAGTATTGGGATTCGATCATCTGGATGATCGGTGCCAGGGAGTACTGCAGATTTCATAAAGACGATAACTTCTATCGCCTTGCTTTTGAAGCCGGCAGAAATTCTGTACATCGTCTGGAAGAGGACGAATTTGATGAAGAGGACGGTTTGTTCCGCGGTCCCGCTGTGTACGGCGACGGCATTGCGGCATATCCGGACAAGTACAGCAAATGCCCGAATCAGGGTTCCGGAATCCTGGAATGGGTGGATTATCCGGGTAATCCGGTTTATCCCAAGGGCTACGGCATTCCGATGAAAGCACTTTCTACCAACTGCGTTTATTTTAAAGCCTATGAAATTCTGGCAGAGATGGCCCATGCGCTTGGCGAGCCCGCGAAAGAGTTCGAGGAAAAAGCGGCAGCCATGAAGAAAGCCGTCAACAAAAATTTCTGGAATGAGAAGCGCGGCAGCTACGATTATCTGGCAGGAGAATGCGATTGTGAAGAGGGGCTTGGGCTGGCATTTGCCGTGCTGTTCGGCATTGCGGACGAACGGCAGACGGCGTTGATCCGGGAAAATACCCATATCTGCGCACACGGCATTCCCTGTGTATGGCCGACCTTCTGGCGCTATGAGTGCCTGGGCGGATATGGACGCCATTCCGGCACGATCTGGCCGCATATCCAGGGCTTCTGGGCGCGCGCAATGCACAGGGCAGGATATCAGGAAAGCTTCGAAAAAGAGCTGTATCTGATGGCACAGAAGGCAGTCCGGGATATGCACTTTTCCGAAATTTATCATCCGGATACCGGTGCGCTTTATGGTGGTATGCAGGAGCAGGGACCCGGCGGAATCGTAGAATGGGATTCCAGACGCAAACAGACCTGGAGCGCAACTGCATTTTTAGCCCTGATTTATTTTGAAATTCTGGGGCTTACCATGGAGGATGGAGAACCGGTCTTTCATCCGCAGATGCCGATTAACTGCGGTCACATGAGGATCCGCGGCTTCGAAGTGGCGGGCTGGCTCTTTGATCTGGATATCGACGGAAAAGAGGTTTCTGTGCGGAAGCGAAAGATTTCATAAACAATAGAATGCACGCTCTGCGAGCATTCTATTGTCATGAATAAAAATTAGAACAAGGCGGAAACGGATGCCCGGCAGCGGGTGTGCGTTTCCGCTTTATTATCGTATAGGAAACTTCGTTTCCATACGATAATAAACGCTCCGCGAGGATGCGCACTCGGCGCAAGGGTAGATAGTTGCTAAAGCAACCGCGCCTCGGCGCGAGAATGTGCCCTGGCACATTCTTTTTTCGTATAGGAAACTTCGTTTCCAGATAATAAACGCTCTACGAGGATGCGCCAGGGCACATTTTTTTTATCATCCTTGTCGCCCTTGACAAAATGAAAAACGTAGCTTATAGTTTATAACACAAACAATATTATACAACATATAATATTGTAGAAGATACAGGTTTAGGGAAAGGATGGGAACGTATGATTTTTAATACAGGCTCTGCGCTGCTGGATGCGATTGTTCTTGCAGTTGTTTCTCGGGAGCCGGAAGGGACATACGGCTATAAAATCACGCAGGAGGTCCGCCAGGCGATCGATCTGTCGGAATCGACATTGTACCCGGTGCTTCGCAGACTGCAAAAAGACGGCTGCCTGGAAGTCTACGATATGGAATTCGGAGGCAGGAACCGGCGGTATTATCGGATTACGGAGCAAGGAAGCGCGCAGCTTTCGCTGTATGAATCGGAATGGATTCGGTATTCTGAGAAGATAACGGCACTTTTTGAGGGAGGACAAAATTGATGGACAGGGCAGAATTTTTAAATCGTCTGGAAGCGCAGCTTTTAGATGTTCCGCAGGCGGAGCGGGAAGAAGCGCTGCAATATTATGAGGATTACTTAAACGACGCGGGCGACGCAGGAGATTTCGATATTCTGCAGGAACTCGGCACACCGGAGAAGGTCGCGGATTCTATCCGGAACGGACTGCGGCAGGAGAGCAGCGACGCGGGCGAGCGCAGCGGCCAGGCGGACGAAAATTGGCAGGACAGCAGCCGCACCGGTCAGCTGGGTGACAGCGGTTATTTCTCCGAAAACGGCTACGTCGACCGGGAGCCGCAGAAGGAAGAGCTGCAGCGGGTAAAGCAACCTGCGTGCGGCGACCGTTCTGATGCGGACTGGCAGAGCACGGATAGCGATCCAGAGGATGATTCCAGCGCTGCCCGCAGAAAGCAATCCCCGGTCTGGCTGTGGATTTTGCTGATCGTCTTCGCAGCGCCTGTGGTGCTTCCGATTGTGTTTGGGCTGCTTGTGGCGGCAATTTCCGTTCTCTTTGCCCTGTTTATCACAGGAATTGCACTGCTGGTCTGCGGAATCGTTTGTACAGGTGCGGGCATCTGGGCGCTGATTCAGGCGTTTACGCAGATCGTAGCGTGGCCAGCGGCGGCGATGATTGGAATCGGCATCAGTTTGGCAGCAATCGGAATCGGCGTTTTGGTGACGCTGCTTATGGGATGGCTGATCGGTAAGGTGGTTCCGACAGGAGTCCGGGCGTTGTGCAACTGCCTGCACAGGATTGTGACGAGAAAAGGAGGTCGGGCAGTATGAAAAACTGGAAAAAAGGGATGATTGCAGGCTCGATCATCTGTATTGCAACAGGCTTCCTTTTCATCGGGATCGGAAGCTCAATGGGTGGATGGAAGAATATTGACAAGATCAACAGCCGCTATATTCATTTCGGTGGCAGCGACACGTTTATCGGTTTGAATTTCCAGCCAAATACAAAAGAATCGATTCAGATTTTGTCACGGGAAACCGACAGCCCTGTAGATGTAGGAAGCACCAGCACAGGCAAGGTAATTTCGTTCAACGGGAAGCTGCCGGAAGAAATGGAAATTTCCGCAAATACCCTGGCATTAAAAATCGTTCCCGGAAAGTCCGACGCAATTATCCTCAGCGGAAGCAATCGGGATAAGATGAACTGTTATATCGAAGACAACTGTCTGTATCTGGAAGAAAAGAACCATAAACCGATTCAAAAGGGCGGCGAAATCGTCCTGACGGTTCCGGAATCGATGGACTGGAAAAAGATCGAAATCGATGCACAGGCGGCGTATGTGGCACTGCAGGATTTTTCGGCGGAGGAAATGGAATTTTCGGCAGGAGCTGGAAGCATTGAAGCATCCGGGCTGCAGACGAAAAAGCTGATTTTGTCGGCGGAGGCGGGAGCCATTACTGTGACGGATAGTGAGGCAGCGGAGCTGGAAGCGGATGCAGAAGCAGGTGTCCTCCGTTTTTCGGGGAGCATCACAGATATGGTGGATGCAGATGCTGAGCTTGGAAACATTGTGTTGAACCTTTCACAGAGCGAAGACGATTTTGATTATGAGATCGACAGCGATCTGGGAAACGTAGAATTTGACGGCGTTTCCATGGAAAATTTCGTAATCTGCAATAAGGCATCCGGAAAGATGAAATTGGATTCTTCCATGGGAAATATTGAAATTTACTTCGAACAGGATTAAGATAAAGCAAAGAAAGAGAGGAGATCCTTATGAACAATAAAAAATTATTTCGTTCCACAACGAACAGAATGGTATGCGGCGTGTGCGGCGGCCTTGGAGATTTCTTTGGGATCGATGCAACTGTGATCCGTATTTTATATGTAGTGATCAGCCTGATTACAAGTGCAGGCTTACTTGGACTGATTCTGTATTTTATTCTGGCAGTGATCATTCCGGAAGATGACGGAATCGTAGACTAAAGACGGGAGGAAGAAGATTGAAAATAAAATTTTTCAATCGCGAGATTTGTGTCTGCGCGCACTTGACACAAACTTGACATGCGCAAAAAACGTGCGCAGAAATGAGGAAAACTATGTTTCGTGAAATCAAACCGCAGGAGATCAAGGATAACCCCTTCGAGCTGATCGGAAAGGAGTGGCTGCTGGTAGCAGCAAACAAAGACGGCAAAAGCAACGCCATGACGGCGAGCTGGGGAGCAGTAGGTGAAATGTGGGGAAAGTCGGTCGTGATGATCGTGATTCGCCCACAGCGTTACACGAAGACCTTTCTGGATCAGACAGAGACGTTTTCCCTTGGTATTTTCCCGGAAACACAGCGGGAGATGTTAAATTACATGGGAACGGTATCTGGAAGGACAGAGGATAAGATCGCCAAAAGCGGACTGACAGAGTCACTTGTAGATGGCGCACCCGTTTTTGAAGAAAGCCGGATGACGCTCGTGTGCCGTAAGCTGTTCGCACAGCCCATGGAGGAAGCGGCATTTCTGGATCAAAAGACCGTGGATTCCTGGTATCCGGATAAGGATTTCCATACGCTTTATATCGCAGAAATTGAGAAAGTGCTGGTAAAATAGAGCCGGATCGAAATAACAGATTGTAAAAAAGATCCTGCATTGCAGCTGCGCGTTTGCGCCGGACAATGCAGGATCTTTTGTTTCTTTCATAGGAAAATGCGTCCTATGAAAGAAAAACGCGCTGCGAGGATGCGCACTCGGCGCATTCTTTTTTCGTGCAGGAAAAACAGGAGCTGATACGCCCGGTTATAGATGTATCATTTACTGGTCTGCCAGATCTGACAGGAAATTTTCGAAGCAGACGCCATCAGGCTCCGGAATCTGCAGCGCGTTCGATGCAGAAATACATTTGGAAATAAAATCCGCCGCCTTTTGGACGGAGACGGAAAAATCGACGCCGTTTAGTGCGTCCGCCATCAGGATCGAAGCGAAAATATCGCCGGTTCCATGTCGGGACGGACCTGCAGAGGGCGTCAGGCAGGCGCGTTGAGAAAACGGCTCCTTGCAGGACAGATAATTTTCAAAGCCTTCTTTCCCATGGATCAGGCAGGGCAGACCTGTGATGACGATTTTGGACGGACCGAGTTTGTGAAGCCTTTGACAAAGCTCAGAAAGCTCAGATTCATTCCAGAAGCCGTCTTTCCAGGGCGTATCCGTCAAAAGGCATGCTTCCGTGATATTGGGCGTAATGATGTCTGCCAGCGGAATCAGGCTGCGCAGCTTTTGACAGTGTTTTGGTGTGATCGTGCGATAGGGTTTTCCGTGATCGCCCATGACGGGATCGACGAGAATTGTTTGGCAGCCTCGGCTTTTCTGGTCGGAAAGAAAGGAAGAAACAGACAGAATTTGTTCTGCCTGTCCTAAAAATCCGCACAAAACACCGTCAAACGTAAGATTTAACTGCTTCCATTGCTCCAGATAGGAGGGCAGAAACGCGGTCAGATCCTGACAGGCGAAGGCTGCAAACCCTGTATGATTGGAAAAAACGGCGGTAGGCACCGGGCACGCCTGCACCCTCATGGCGCTCAAAATGGGAAGCGCCTCGGTGAGGGAACAGCGTCCATATCCGGCGAAGCTGTTGATGACTGCCGCCTTTTTGGGAATCTGTAGATTCATTTGGAAGATCCTTCTTTGCCGACCTGAAAGAACAGACCGGACTTTTTGAGTGCAGGCAGAAGCGCCATGTATACAAGAACGGAAACGATGGTGGAAATCACGGTGTTGATGGCTGTTGCAGTGATATTCCATGCCAGGGTCAGCTCTGCAGCGGGTTTGCCCAGGATCAGCAGCTTATAAAAATATCCTACAAGAGGATCAAAGATTGTGTTGAAGATCAGCCCGCCCAGTGCTGCCAGTGCTGCAATACGGGCGATTTTCTTTTTGTCTGTCTGATAAGTGATGTGACCGAAGTGATGGGCGATCAGACCGGTGATCAGACCGATGCAGAGCTTCAGAATAAAGGTCTTGGGTGCATATACGACATAGACGGGATCGAAAAGGTCGCCGATGGTCATGCCGATGGAGCCGCCGATGCCGCCCCAGAGACCGCCAAGGATCAGCGCACCGAGAACACAGACTGCATTGCCGAGATGGATGCTTGTTGCGTCGCCGCCGGGAAGCGGGATCTTAATCTGCAAAAAAGTGAAGACAACATAAGATAATGCTGCAAATACACCGGTTAAAACCAGCTTTTGAAAAGATTCTTTTTTCATAGTGGAAATCCTCCTCATCAAAGTTTTTCTTATCATAAGCAATATGTGGCATGATAGAAAGTGCCATTTTGCACTTTTTTTACCATACCAGTTTTGAAATTGCTGCCAAATTTGCAAGTGGTTACAAAAAGAACGTGCGTTTGGATTATCGATTTTGTGAGACATTACGACTTACCGGAAAGTCGCAAATTTGCTAGAATGGAAAGCAGAAAAGGAGAGCCGTGCCACATGCCATTGCATGCGTCGGATGAGATGGAATGTGCAGTATGAAGGGAGAAGATTGAAAAATATAATTTTTCAATCGCGAGATTTGTGTCTGCGCGCACTTGACACAAACTCGACATGCGCAAAAAGCGTGCGCAGAAATGAGCGGAAAAAATGAAAGAAACAGGAAGCTATTTGTTGGATGTGCTTTTTATGGGAGGTCTGATTACAGCCAGCATTTGTGATTTTAAGAAAAGAAAGATTCCGGACGCGATCACGGGATTTCTGTTCCTGACCGGTGTTGCTGCGCTTTTTTGGATGCCGCAGCCTTCTATAAGAATGCGTCTTGCCGGGGCATTTATTGCCGGATTGCCGCTTTTTGCGGCAGCTGTATGCAGGCCGGGAGCAGTCGGCGGCGGGGATGTCAAGCTGATGGCGGCAGGTGGTTTCTTTTTGGGATTGTCTGCTGTATGGGACAGTCTCGCGTTTGGAATGGCGCTTGCAGGGGGATACTGTCTGTGCCTGATGTTACTTCGAAATGGGAGAGAGCAAAAGATTGCGCTTGGACCATTTCTGAGTATGGGGCTTATGTTTGGAATGTTCCGGTCTATGGGAACATGATTAGGAATAGAAGAGCGGATCTGTGACTTTTTCGTGTAAAGTCTTTACAAAGCGGGAGAAAAATTGATACAATATCGACTGTATGCTCTGGCGCCAGAAACAGCCGGAAAACCCGTTGGTTTTGGCATCGGGGCGAAAGAAAGACAGGAAAAGGCAGAGATCTATCATGTGGAAAAAAAGAGGAAAAAAATTAGCGCAGAAAAGGAAAAAGATCGGAATCGCAGCGGCAGCAGTGATTGTGGCGGCAGCAGGTTCTACGCTGATTTATTATAATTTACCGCAGACAAAGGTGGAAAAGCAGCTGACCCTTGCGGCAAAATATATGACGGAAATGAATTATTTAGAGGCGCAGGGGGCTTATACAAAAGCGCTTTCCATCGATGAAGGCAGCGTGCGCGCTTATCGTGGGCTGGCGGATGATTATGCAGCGCAGGGACAGCTGGATGAGGCGGCAGAAATTCTGCATCAGGGATACGAGACGACACAGTCCGAAATTCTGCTGCAGAACTACTGTGCGACCGTATTGAACAGCGTAGTGGAGCATGTCAATGAAAAGACTGCCGGTCTGGACGATATCAGGAGTTGTCTTACCGTGCTGGAATCAGATCCGGATAATGAAAGTGTCAGAAGCGTTTTAGAAAACTGTGTCCAGCAGGTCACAGTGCAGGAGGATACTGCGTCCCTGATGTTAGACGAACTGGATGGAACCTCTGATTTTGACGAATATGCAGACGTTGCCGAAAAGCTTTTGGGGCTTGCCGAAAAGGACAATAGCTACCAGGAAGCAGCATACAGATTTATAATACCGAAAGCACAGAAGATTTATTTAAGCCTTTCGCATCGGGACAGCTGGAAGGAACTGGTAGAACGGGCGCAGGCGCTGGGAGATGCAGAAGCAGATGGTATTTTGGCATGTCTTTCCAAACAGCAGGAGATAAGCGATTACTTCGCGCCAATGTTTGAGGCGTTTGAACAGGAAGACTACAAGACGGCGCGGAATTTCATCGTGACGGATCAGTACAAGGCCATCCGGGATGCGTTTATCAATCGCACGATGGAATACTGGACGGGCAATACCTATGTGCCGGTCACGAAAGAAGCGATCGTATTTCTCCTTACAGATGACGGCTGGAAGTTTTCTTTTGTAGAAGATGATTCTCTTGCACAGCCAAGTGGTACAATTCGGGTGCTGGGACAGAAAATGGAGGATCTCGGCGTACAGAGAAGCAGCATCGAATATGTGCCAGCTTACGATCCGGCGGCATATTATCCGCATACGGAATATGAAATCGTGTACTGGAATACAATGGTAAGCGGGATTGCAACGGACAATACAAACGTTGTATCCCGGATGAATTACCGCTTTGCAAAAAAGACCTACACGGCGGAGGGCTCGTCGGCGGAAATGATTTATGACTGGGGCGGAGAAAACGAGAAGCGTCAGAAGGAGTAAGTAGGCTGCCACAGCGTGGAGGTATCATGCAGGTGGCGCAGATGGACAGAAGGGAGTGGCAGCATGCAACGGTGTATCTTAATTGGAGCAGGAGACTGCAATGTTCAAAAAATCGAAACAAAGCCGGAGGATTTTGTGATCGCAGTGGATGGCGGTTACGATACCTGCAGAAAATATGATATAGTTCCGGACCTGATTATGGGCGACTTTGATTCCGTGCAGGAATCGGACATGCCGCAGATTGCGGAGATCGCAAAAATTGCGCCGGATCATGTCGTTGTACTTCCGACAGAAAAGGACGATACGGATATGCTGGCTGCCATCCGTATAGGTCTTGGAGAAGGCTGTCAGGAATTTCGCATTTACGGCGGGATGGGCGGCAGACTCGAGCATACGCTGGCAAACCTGCAGTGCCTGATTTATTTAAAACAGTGCAGCGCAGTTGGGTATTTGATGGATGATAAGACGACGGCATTCGTGATGCAGAACGAGACGGTCTGGTTTAAACCGGAAGCGAAAGGCTTTCTGTCCCTGTTTTCTCTTGGGGAAAAGGCATCAGGCGTTACGATTCGGAATTTAAAATATGAAATGCAGGACGGTGAGATTACAAACAGCTTTCCGATCGGGATTTCCAATGAATTTATTGGAAAACGGTCCAGTGTGACGGTGGAGCAGGGAATGCTTGCAGTGATCTTATCCGAAAAAGAATAACGGGCAAAAGAAGGAGCAGAATAGAAAGAAGGCACAAAAAACGGCGCTGTCTGGAAAACGAAATTCCAGACAGCGCCGTTTTGCTCGTGGTGCGGCATAACAAAATGATATCGTCTTTATGCCGCGGTGCAGTGATTTACATCACATTTTTAAACTGACTCATGTACAGATCGTAGTAGAAGCCTTTCTGCGCAAGCAGTTGCGCTGCATTGCCCTCCTCGATGATGCGGCCGTCGTCGATGACGAAGATCCGGTCGGCCTTCTGGATCGTGGAAAGGCGGTGTGCAATGACAAAGGAGGTACGTCCCTTTAAAAGCTGTTCAATGCCCTCCTGTACGAGGATTTCCGTGTTGGTATCGATGCTGCTGGTTGCCTCGTCCAGAATCAGGATGCGGGGATCGGATACCATCGTGCGTGCAAAGGCGAGCAGCTGCTTCTGACCGATGGAAAGACCGCCGCCGCGTTCGGATAATACGGTGTCATATCCTTTTTCGAGCTTTAGGATAAAGTCATGTGCGTTGACTGCCTTTGCGGCTGCGATGATCTCTTCGTCCGTCGCATCGAGTTTTCCGTAACGGATATTGTCCTTGATCGTGCCGGAGAACAGGAAGTTATCCTGCGTCATGACGCCCATCTGCTGCCGGAGGCTTTCGATGGAAATTTTCTGTACGTCGTAATCGTCGATCAGGATATGACCGGTCTGGATATCGTAAAAGCGGCTGATCAGGTTGACGATCGTCGTTTTGCCTGCGCCGGTAGGACCGACTAAAGCAATCGTTTCGCCGGGTTTGATCTGGAAGCTGACGTCGTCTAAAACGCGCTTCTCTCCATCATAGGAGAAGGAAACATGATCGAAGGTAACAGCTCCTTTGACCGGAGGCAGCTTGGTCACGCCGTCAGCATCGGAAATTTTAGACTCTGTGTCCAGAATCTCAAAAATACGTTCGGCTCCGGCGATATTGGTGATGATCTGGTTGTAGAAGTTGCTCAGGTTCATGATCGGATTCCAAAACATCGAAATATAGGAGCCGAATGCGATCAGGATACCGAGGGAAATCTTATCGGGACCGAGAAGGACAATGCCGGTAAAATACAGGGCGAAAGTGCCGATTGCCCAGCAAATATCGATGGCGGAACCGAACGCGTCATTTAAGCGCACTGCGTCGATAAAAGAATCCCGGTGCTCGTCCGTCAGCTGATGGAACGTAGCCATCGTTTCCTGTTCGGCGGAAAAGCTCTGGATGATACGGATTCCGGACAAATCCTCGTGGACAAACGCGTTTAAGTTGGAAGATTTTTTGCGGTGGATCTGCCAGCGCTTATGCGAGTACACCTGGATAAACCACATGCAGAAGATCATCAGCGGCAGGCTGATCAGGGAAGCCGCTGCGAGAACCGGATTTTTGAGAAACATGATCACGACGACGGCGCAGATTGTGAAAAAATCCGGGATCAGCGTCGTGACGCAGTTGCCGAGTACGTCCTTTAAGGAGTTGATGTCGCCGATAATGCGGGCGAGGATCTTGCCGGTGGGACGGCTGTCGAAAAAGGAAAAATCCAGGGTCTGGATGTGAGTATAAAGCTGCTGGCGGATCGTTACGAGGATACTGTTGCAGACCTTTGCCATAATCAGCATCCGCAGCTTGACAAAAAGGATCATGATCACGTTCAGCACAACGGCGATTCCAATCAGTTTTGCCAGTCCGGGAAAATCGCCGGTGGAAATATGTTTGTCGATCGCGTTTTCCATGATCAGAGGGTTTACGAGACTGACAAACACGCAGAACGCCATGATCGCCAGAACAGCGAGGATCTCTTTTTTATAGTCCAGCAGATAGGAAAACAGGCGCATCAGCGTCTTCATTTTACCGACGTCTGTGCTGTGTTCGTCCTGCTTATAAGAATTAACAGCCATAATCTGTCACCTCCTTCTGGTCAGGCATCATGCCAAACTGAGCCTGCCAGGTTTGATAGTAAAGCCCGTGAAGGGCAAGCAGTTCTTCGTGGGTACCACGTTCTGCAATGTGTCCGTTTTCCAGGACGATGATTTCGTCTGCATGACGGACGGCACTGATACGGTGCGCGATGATGAGCTTGGTCGTATGGGGCAGCCGGGTGAGGGTCTGCTGGATGGCATATTCCGTTTCCATATCCAGTGCGCTGGTCGAATCATCCAGCACCAGCACAGGTGTATGCTTTGCAAGCGCCCGCGCGATGGAAATTCGCTGCTTCTGGCCGCCGGACAAGCCGACACCGCGTTCGCCGATTACGGTGTCATACTGCTCGGAGAGCCGGTCGATAAATTCCGAAGCCTGTGCGTCGCGGGAAGCGAGCCGCACGTCGGAAATGTTTAAGTTTCCTTTCTGACCGAGCATAACGTTTTCCTGAATTGTATCCGAGAACAGAAAGACGTCCTGCATGACGGTGGAAATACAGCTGCGCAGCTGGCGCAGGCTGAGTTTGCGGATATCCACGTTGTCGAGATAGATCGTGCCGCCCGTCGCGTCGTAAAGGCGGCAGAGCAGCTGGATCAGGGACGTCTTGCCGCTTCCGGTCGCACCCATGATACCGATCGTTTTGCCTGCCTCCACATGGAAATGGATGTCGTGAAGAATCTCATGCTGGTCCTCTTTATGGAAAGAAACGTGCTCGAAGCGGATATCGCCGGTCACTTCCGGCAGGACAATCGGCTCTTCGGGTTCCTGAATCGAAGGCTTCTGGTCGTACACTTTGCGGATTTTGCGGTAACTGCCGACCGCGGAGGAAAAGTCGTTGGACAGCCAGCCGAGCATTTCCATCGGCCATACGATGTTGGTGGAATATTGTACGAATGCGCTGAGTGCGCCGAGCGTCAGCTCTCCCTGCAGGAATAAGTAACCGCCGATCAAAAGCACCAGAAGCGGCAGCAGCTTTCCAATCAGGGAAAAGTACGGAGAGTAGCGGACAAACACGCGGGACTGCGTCATATTCAGTTCGTAGTAGCGCTTATTGTGGGAAAGAAACTTTTTGATTTCGAATTTTTCCCGCGCAAAAGCTTTGACAGTGCGCACGCCTGCGAGGTTTTCTTCTGCAACGGTGTTTAATTTTGCGTTTTCCTCACTGATCTCTTCGTAGATAGTTCCGAGTCTGTTTTCCATCAAAATTGCAAGGACAGCGCAGAAAATCATGCAGAGCGTGGGCAGGATCGCAAGTTTCCAGTTTAAGCTGTACATGCAGAATAAAATGACGGTGACATGGAACGCAACCTCCATCATCAGCATGCCGACGTAGCCGAGCGCATTCCAGATGCGGTCGATGTCGTCCTTGACGCGCGCCATTAGCTCACCGGTGCTCGTCTTGTCAAAAAAATTGGCGGACAGCGACTGAATGTGCGCGAATAAATCGCGGCGCATGTCTGTGGCGATGGTAGAGGAGATTTTGTCGAAGGTAAACTCCTTGGTGTACTGAAAAATACAGCGTCCGATGCCGATGAGTAAAATCGCCAGCAGCAGATATTTGAGCTTCCCCATCTGACCGCCCACAAGGACGTCATCGACAATATGTCGGGTCACCTGCGGGGTGAGCAGATCCAGGCTGACCGCGATAACCATCGAAAGGATGGCAAACAGATAGCCCGGAATGTGCTGTTTTAAGTAGTAGGACAACTTTTTCATGAAAATAAATTCCCCCTTCTTTTGAAGTTGATATATGTGGAAAAAATCCCGCCAGACAGGATTTTTGCTCCATTTGTAAAAAACATAACGTCGAAAGGGACGTTTGCTCATAATGCCTGCAAAGGCAGGACATACCCCTGGGTATAAAAAAACGCAGAAGCATGAAAGCATGTTCTGCGGCAAAAAATCTCTTTTTCAGGAAAGCCCCGGAGCTTTCTGAGAGCGGTAAAGAAACCGGATCAGACAAGAGGCAGGCTGCCCTGATTGACAACAAAATGCCTGTTTTTCAACATTCTGTTGTATAAAAAAAGCCGCAGCATGAGAATGCCGCGGCTCTTGTCAGACGAATCAAAACGTCAGTTTAGGCGGGAGGCATTCTTATGATATTCAAAATAGCTTCGATTTGATCCGACGAACAATAACATCATAACATACCTCCTTTCCTTTCTTTTATCAGAAAATCCCTTCCGGATCTCCCGTGATTGTTAATGTGTATCGCATATGCCAACCTTAACACTGCATCATACAGTTGTCAAGCAAAAGATTTTTCAGTCAAACTCACACAAAAGCTTTTAAAACGAAATCACGCCGAGGTGCTCCAGCAGAATCTTTATGCCCATCAGGATCAGGACAAGACCGCCCGCAAATTCTGCGCGGGAGCGGTTTTTTGCGCCGATGATGTTGCCTGCCTTTAAACCGATTGCGGAGAGCAGGAAAGTGATGCAGCCGATGAAGCTGACTGCCGGAACGATGTTTACCCGCAGGAAAGCGAAGGTAACGCCGACGGCAAGTGCGTCGATGCTGGTTGCAACAGCAAGCGGAAGCATGGTTTTGAAATCGAAGCGGTCATTGGATTCATTTTCTTCATCGCTTCTGGCTTCGCGGATCATGTTGAAACCGATAAATGCCAACAGGACGAAGGCGATCCAGTGGTCGATGCTCGTGATCAGAGAGGAAAACGTGATGCCCAGAAGATAGCCGAGAAAGGGCATCAGCGCCTGAAAGCCGCCGAACCAGATGCCGACGGTGAGTGCCTGTTTCATACTGCCGCGGCGTACGGACAGGCCCTTACAGACGGATACGGCAAAAGCGTCCATCGACAGACCGACAGCCAGAAGGAATAATTCGAGTAAGCTCATGAGAAGAATCCTCCATTGTAAAAGACGAAATAAGTGGTAAGATTGAAAAATAAAATTTTTCAATCACGAGATTTGTGTCTGCGCTCACTTGACACAAACTCGGCATGCGCAAAAAGCGTGCGCAGAAATGAGGTAAAAAACGATATTTCACACGGAGCACAAGATCCGCTAGTTTTTGTCGATATTGATCACACAGAAATAGGACGGATCGATCTGCTTGATCCGTTCATCGAGCCAGCTGCGCAGCTGGGCATCAGTCATTTTAAAATGAAACGGAACCACAACATCGAAAATGACGTTTGTATGGGTAGGACCGCGTATAATACGAAAATCGTGAAGGGTCAGCTGCTCATCGAGCCGGTAGACGATATCGGTGACCTTATGGCGCAGCTCATTGATCTCCGGATCATCGGTGATGACCGGGTCCATATGGATGACAGCACTGCAGGAAAGCTTCTGCTGCAGCTCGCGCTCTATGTTATCAATCAGATCGTGCAGCTCCACAAAGCTGCCCTGGGCATTGACCTCCGCATGCAGGGAGATCATCCGCCGTCCGGGACCGTAATCGTGAACGAGCAGGTCGTGAATGCCCATGATCTGTGGATGGGAAAGCACAATGCTGCGGATTTTTGTGACAAACTCCGGGTCGGGAGCCTGACCGAGCAGCGGATTGATGGTATCCCGGGCAGAGCTTACGCCGGAATAAAAGATGAAGACTGCGACCAAAAGACCGCACCAGCCGTCGATGGCAAGACCGAAAATCCACCCAATAACAGAAGAAAGGAGGACGACGGAGGTAGCGAGCACATCGCCGAAGGAATCAGACGCTGTTGCGTTCATCGCAGAGCTGTCGATGGCACCGGCAATTTTGTGATTATAAAAATACATATAGAACTTGACGAGAATGGAAACGACCAGAATCAAAAAAATAACCGGAGAAATTTCCGGCAGGGTCGGGTGCAGGATCTTCTCAAAGGAGGATTTGGCAAGCTCCGCTGCCATGATGAGGATAATGGCAGAAACGGAAAGCCCGGCGAGATATTCGATTCTTCCGTGCCCATAAGGATGGTCGGAGTCTGCTTCCTGTCCGCTCATCTTAAATCCGATCAGCGTAATGACCGAAGAACCGGCATCCGACAGGTTGTTGAATGCGTCTGCAGTGATTGCGATGGAATGGCTGATCATACCGGCGACGATCTTTAGCACAAATAGAAAAAAGTTAAAAAAAATGCCCACCGAACCGGTGAGAATGCCGTATGCCTGGCGAACCTTCGGGCTGGAATAATTCTCGTAATCCGGGATGAACAGTCTTGACAGAAGCGTAATCATGGTGTAATCCCTCCATAAGTTTGAAATGCTTCCTGAAATTTAAGTTATTTTTTCAGTATACCATTTTATGTGAAAAAAGCAAGGAAAAGTGATAGAAAAATCTCTTGACAAGAATCAACATTCTGTATATATTCAAAGCGTACTAATACTGATAATACACTTAATACAATCAATACAGTTCTGGATCGATAAAAAATCAAAAAGAATCGGAACAGAAGAAGGAGGAAAGATTGAAAAATAAAATTTTTCAATCACGAGATTTGTGTCTGCGCGCACTTGACACAAACTCGGCATGCGCAAAAGGCGTGCGCAGAAATGAGAGGAAAGGATGATTATACTGGATTACCGGGATACCAGACCGCTGTACGAGCAGATCGTGGACAAGTTCCAGATGCTGATTTTAAGCGGTGCGCTGGAGCCGAACAGCCGGATGCCGTCCGTACGCTCCCTGGCGGTGGAGCTGTCGATCAATCCGAACACGATTCAGCGGGCATACAGTGAGCTGGAGCGGAACGGATTTTTATATACAGTAAAAGGAAAGGGCAATTACGTTGCCTACAGTGACAGTCTAAAGGATGTCCGGAAGCAGGAAATTTTGGAAAAGCTCCGGGATCTGAAAAAAGAAGCGCTGAGCATGGGGATGACGGTTAAGGAGCTGACCGAGTTTCTGGAACAAGAGGATACAGCTGCGGCAGGGCAAAAAGAGACCAAAGCCCATGCAGCGGAATGAGAGGAAGATTGAAAAATAAATTTTTTCAATCGCGGGATTTGTGTCTGCGCGCACTTGACACAAACTCGACATGCGCAAAAAGCGTGCGCAGAAATGAGCGGAAAACATGATAGAACTGAAAAACGTGAGCAAATCCTTTGACGGGATTGAAGCTCTGAAAAATGTAAGCGTGACAGTCCGGGAAGGAGAGGTTTTCGGGCTGATCGGGACAAACGGCGCGGGCAAAAGTACGCTGCTGCGCCTGGCGTGCGGGGTATTTAAGCCGGATGACGGATTAGCGATTGTGGATAATATGCCGGTATACGACAATGTGCATGCAAAGGCGAAGCTGTTTTTTATCGCGGACGAGCCGTACTTTTTCAACGGTGCGACGCCGAAGGACATGGAGCGTTATTACAGCAGCGTGTACCGGAATTTTGACCGGGAACGGTTTTACTTATACTTAAACAGCTTCGGGCTGGAATCGAGACGCAGGATCAGCACCTTTTCCAAAGGGATGAAAAAGCAGCTCGCGATTCTGCTGGGGTTGAGCGCAAAGACGGAGTACCTTCTGTGTGACGAGACCTTTGACGGGCTCGATCCTGTAATGCGCCAGAGTGTCAAAAGCATTTTTGCAAAAGAAATGCAGGAGCGGCAGTTTACTCCGGTGATCGCCTCCCATAACCTGCGGGAGTTGGAGGATATCTGCGATCATGTAGGGCTTTTACATCAGGGCGGCGTGCTCTTATCGAAGGATCTGGAGGAGATGAAGTGCAACATCCAGAAAATCCAGTGCGTCTTTTCTTCCAAAGAGGAAGAGAAGCGGCTGTTAAAGCAGCTAGACATTGTAAAATGCGATAGACGGGGATCTTTGTTGACTCTGACAGTCAGAGGAAGCAGAGAAGAGATGATCGCCATGTTTGCAGCGGCAGACTGTCTGTTCCACGAGGTGCTGCCCCTTTCCCTGGAAGAAATCTTTATCAGCGAGACGGAGGTGCAAGGTTATGATATTAAAAAAATCGTACTGGGCTAAATGGCTGGAAAATAACAGAAGAAGAAGCTGGACTTTTTTGCTGTGTCTGGTGATGGCACTCTTTTGCGGTCCGCTGTATCTGATGGTTGTACTGACTGGTTTACAGAACAATTATGCAAATGACAGTGTTTACAATGCAGCGCAGGCCGCAGAGTCCCTGCGGGAACTGATTCAGTCCAGGATCACGGATGTGATTGGCTTTTCCTCCATACACGTCCTGTTTGCTGCTTTTTTTGCAATTCTATTTGCCGTGCAGGGCTTTAGCTGGCTTTACAGCCGCAGAAAAACAGATCTGTACTTTTCGGTCCCGGAATCCTTAAAAAAGCGTTATATGCTGATCTGTGGAAACGGGATTTTGGTCTATAGCTTTTCTACCCTGACAGCACTTTTGCTGGACTGGATCATTGGCGCAGCATTTCATGGAATGACAGGAATTCTGGCGGCACAGTCATTACTGGCATGGTTCGTGGAGCAGCTTGCGTTTATTGCGATGTATCAGGTGGCGCTTGTGGCAGTTATGCTGACCGGAAATATCCTGACGGCGCTGTTGGGATGCGCGGTGTTTTTTTCCTATGAGCTGGCAGTGAGATTCCTGATCGATGAATTAAAAACGATGTTTTTTGCCAGCTATTGCAGTGCAGATGCAAGACAGTGGATGCAAAAAAGCTATCTGACACCCTTTGCAGGCTTTTGGGACTTGCTGAATCATATCTGGTACAGAGACGAAGGACGACTGTGCAGCTATAAAAATGCAGGCGGCTGGGGCAGGGCTGTGGGGGTAGAATGTATTTTGCTTCTTGCCTGTGCGGCTGCTGCAGGCCTGTTTGCATTCTGGCTTTACCGCAGGCGCAAAACAGAAAGCTATGAGCATGCCATTGCATTTGCACCCCTCAAGGGTATTTTGGAGGCTGCGATGGCAGTGCCCTTTGGCATTGCTGTTGGCATGATCATTTCCCGTGTAGCAGCAAATAAGGGGCTGTTTTTATTTGGTGGCTGCATTGTAGGTGTCCTTGTCGGACATGTGGTGATCCGCCTGATTTACCGATGCGAGTTAAAAACCATATTGGATGGAAAGCTTGCCGGAATTTTCAGTATAGCGGCAGCGGTTTTGATCCTTGCAGGTTTTCAGTTTGACTGGGCAGGCTATGATCGCTGGATTCCGGAGAAAGGGAACATTGCAGCCGTGTCTGTGACGATGGAAGATGACTATACGGCTTTTGGTTATTATCAGGGCGAAAGCTTCGGCTCCGATGACATTATGTATGAGGCTTTCGATGATCGGATGCTCCGACGGATGAATTCAACCGAGGAAAAGACGATCGATGCAGTGATCCGGATGCAGAAGAGATGGCAGGATGCCGGAATGCCGGGGAGCTTTAGGGAGGAGGAAGCGCAGACAGAGATTTCTGCAGAGGAAATTAACCCAAAGGAAGAGAAACGCTATGTCAGATGGGTGGTCTGCTATACCATGGAGAGCGGCAGAAAGGTATACCGTCGCTTTTTGGCCGATTCAAACGAAAACCGTTCTGAAATTGATACTGTAATGCGGGATGCTTCCTACCAGCGGGAGCGATATCAGTTAAATGACCCGGATTTTCTGGCAAATGTCGGTAAGATGAAAGTAAGCTATTATAATGGCGTTACGGAAAGCTTTTACACCGGAGATAAGCAGACCCTCTTAAAGACGCTGCAGGAGGAAATGAAGAAGTATGATTACAGTCTGATCTCGTCGGAGCTTCCAAACGGAAGACTGACCTTTGCTATGGCGGATCCGGAGGAGAAGGATGCATCGATGATGACCACCTGGACCTATCCGGTCTATGGGTCCTATTTGGCCTTAAACGACCTGCTTGTGCAGGATGGTGCTGAGGTTTATGCCCGTGCCGGCCACCAGAGCGCAGATGACATCGAATCGATCAAGGTAGATTACTATTATTATGACGATGACAGCGAAGAGGAAAACAGTGACAGCTTCTTTGAACCCGGAGAAATCTCGGATCAGGAAATCCAGGTGACCCTTTCCGATCCGGAGGATATCGAAAAAATGCTTGACGCAATCTATCCGGTGGAATTAAGCTGGATTAGTGGAGAGGAATTCGGCGTTTACAACTGGGATTATCGGATTGATGTGACAGTTGTGCCGAAGGAAAGCAGCTACAGCAATCCGGATGAGCAGGTGCGGATCCTGAAAAGTCAGGAACCTTCCTTACTTGCGGAGAGGATCCGACAGGCGGCGGTGAGGGATTAAGCTGTCTGCAAAATCAAATCTATCAGGGGAATGGAGAATGCGTATGAAGTTCAAAGACATGCCCTATAAAAGGGTCGATTATGACAAAACAGCGGAGCAGTTTAAAACTTTGACCAAACGGGTCAAAGAAGCAAAAAGCGGAGAAGAAATCTGGGAGATCCATCAGGAATATTATAAGGTTTATCAGAATATGATGGATTCCATGACGATTGCGGAAATCCGTCACGACGGCAATACCGCAGATCCGTTTTACGCGGCAGAAAAGGATTATTACGATGAGACAGCGCCGATGCTGAGCAGTCTGGCAACCGATTATCAGCGCGCCCTGTACGAATCGCCGTATCGTTCTTTTATGGAAGAAAAGATCGGCAGGGTTGCCTTTGCGACGATGGACAATGCGATCAAGAGTATGGACGAAAGCATTATCGGCCTGATGCAGGAGGAAAACGCGTTGACGACTCAGTACAATAAGCTGATTGCGTCCGCGAAGATTCCGTTTGACGGGCAGGTATGCAATCTGTCCCTGCTGCGTCCCTATCTGACCGGAAACGACAGAACCGTAAGAAGACAGGCATGGAAGGCTTACAGCGATTACTTTATGACAGTTGCGGATGAACTGGATGACATTTATGACAAGCTGGTAAAAAACCGCACTGCGCAGGCAAAGGCGATGGGCTATGACAATTATATCCAGCTGGGCTACTACAGAATGAACCGTAACAGCTACGACAGAAACGATGTCGAAAATTTCCGCCGACAGGTGAAGGAGGTATTCGTACCGTTTGCAGAGCGCGTACACGAGATCAGAAGAAAGCGCCTCGGTCTGGAGAAGCTTTCTTATATCGATAATGAGGTTTATTTCAAAGAAGGCAATCCCGATCCGGTGGGCACTGCACAGGAAATTCTGGAGAGCGGACAGAAGATGTATGCGGAGCTGTCTCCCGAAACCAAAGAATTTTTCGATTTCATGATGGAGAATGAGCTCTTCGATGTGTTCGGCAGAAAGGATAAAAAACAGGGCGGCTATATGACCTATCTGTACCAGTATCATTCTCCCTTTATCTTTGCAAACTTTAATGGAACCAGCGGCGACGTAGACGTGATCACGCATGAATGCGGACATGCATTTCAGGGCTATCTGTCCGGGCAGGATCCGATCATGGAGCATGCGGACATCACGATGGAAACTGCGGAAATCCACTCCATGTCGATGGAATTTTTCACGGATCCGTGGATGAAGGAATTTTTCGGAGATCGTGAAAAGGACTTCTTAAGCATGCAGCTGGAGGATGCGATCCGTTTTATCCCATATGGAACGATGGTGGACGAGTTCCAGCATATCGTCTATGAAACTCCGGAGCTGACACCGCAAGAACGCCGCCGGGAGTGGAGCAGACTGGAAAAAATCTACATGCCCCATCTGGATTACGAAGATGATCCGTTCTTTTCCAAGGGGGGATTCTGGCAGAAACAGCAGCATATTTACAACAGCCCGTTTTATTATATTGACTATGTGCTGGCACAAAGCTGCGCATTCCAGTACAAGGTGTGGATGGATGAGGATTACAGAGAGGCATGGAAGAGCTACCTTGCGCTCTGCAGATTGTCTGCTTCAAAATTTTATCCTGAAATGCTGCGGGAATGTGGCTTAAAGGTTCCGTTTGAAGACGGATATTTTGAAGAAATCGTAGAGAAGCTGGAGAAAAAACTCCACGCGTAAACGGCGGTCAACAGGGAGAAAATACTCTCAAAATAGAATAAATTTTGTGAAAAACGACCGGAAAGAAATGAAATTCCGGTCGTTTTTTTGGACGCTATTTCGATATTATCAAACGAAAAAATACTTGAAAGAAGAAGGAAATTATGATATAGTTTTCACCAGTAAAAAAAAGCCCGGCAGGTAACAAACCCAAAGGAGGGTCTTGTTGCCCGGGATTTTTATTTAAGCATAATGTCCGCCTGAAGCGAATAAGTGTATTTACTAGACGGATGTGCGAAAGAAAAGGAGTGTTGACATTTGACAAAGTATGTTGTGAAGAGAGTACTGCTTGCAATCCTGACCGTGTTCATTGTCTGTGCCATTACGTTTTTTGCGATGAACGCGATTCCCGGCGGTCCTTTCGATGGAGAGAAAGCGATCTCAGATGAGGTGAGGCGCGTTCTGGAACAGCGCTTTAATTTGGATAAGCCTGTCTGGGAGCAGTTCTTTTTATATCTGAACAATTTGCTTCACGGTGATTTTGGTGTTTCTGCAAAGACTGGAAGAGAGATTAAAACGACGATCTTCAGTTCCTTTAGTGTTTCTGCAAAGCTTGGCGGCATGGCGGTTTTAGTAGCATTGATTTCCGGCGTAGTGATGGGAAGCATTGCGGCTCTGACCAGAAACAAGTTGCCGGACAGACTGATCATTTTCTTCTCGACGCTGTTTACTTCCCTGCCCAGCTTTGTACTGGGTACCCTGCTTTTGCTGGTGTTCTGTATTAAATTAAAATGGGTTCCGGTATGGAGCTCCTCCAGTCATAACTACGTGTTGCCGGTCATTGCCCTTGCTGCATATCCCATGGCCTACATCACCCGACTGACCAAGACGAGTATGCTGGATGCTCTGGGACAGGATTATGTCCGTACCGCGCGGGCGAAGGGCGTTGCACAGTGGAAGGTCATCTTCAAGCATACCCTGAGAAATGCCCTGATTCCGGTTATTACCTATGTCGGCCCGATGACGGCATCCATCCTGACCGGTTCTCTCGTTGTAGAGTCCATTTTTACGATCGGCGGTCTTGGTTCCAAGTTTGTAGAATGTATTACAAACCGTGATTATCCGATGATCATGGGTACGACGATTTTCCTGGCAACCCTGATGGTTACGATGACCCTGATCACCGATATCGTTTACAAGCTGATTGATCCCAGAATCACACTGGAATAAGAAAGGAGGAAGCAATGAGCAGCGAAACCAATAGCATTGATCAGATGCCCAAGAAATCTCCTTTGAGTTTTCAGGTGGATCTGAAAAAATTTGAAAAAGCAACTGATGAAGAAAAAAGACAGCAGGATGTTATGAGCGAATCGGTATCCTTCTTTAAAGATGGTATGCGCAAGCTGATGAAAAATCCGCTGGCAGTTGGCAGTATTATTGTCCTGATCGTCATTATTGCAATGATTCTGATCGTACCCCATGTGGTACCTTATAAATATTCCCAGATCATTACCGTAAATGGCAGCCGTGATAAGGCAGCGGGCAACATGGCACCTTTTACCTATTCCGAAAAAGAGCTGGCTTACATGGCAGAGGGCGGAGAAGTGTTCCCTCACATCATGGGAACGGACAGCATGGGACGTGATTATTTCATCCGTGTTATTTACGGAACCCGGGTTTCTCTGACGGTAGGTCTGTTTGCGGCAGTGATCGTCCTTTTGATCGGCGTCGTTTACGGAAGTATTTCCGGTTATTTTGGAGGCAAGGTGGATATGGTGATGATGCGTATTGTGGACATCATTTATTCCCTGCCGGATATGCTGATGGTGGTTCTTCTGTCTGTCGTACTGCGTGAGGTTATCAATGTCGACGCATTTCCGGCGCTGCAGAAGATCGGTACCAACATGATCTCCATGTTTATCGTATTTGCTCTGCTGTACTGGACCGGCATGGCACGTATGGTCCGCGGTCAGATTCTGACCGTAAAACAGAATGAATACATTCTGGCGGCGAGAGTCAGCGGTGCGAAGGATTCCAGAATTATCCGCCGTCACATTCTGCCGAATATCGTCAGCGTTATCATCATTGCAGCAGCGCTGCAGATTCCGTCTGCGATCTTTACAGAGAGCTTCTTAAGCTTTATCGGTCTGGGGGTACAGGCTCCGATGCCGTCTCTCGGTTCCCTTGCAAACGAGGCAAGAGCCGGAATCACCCAGTATCCCTACAAACTGTTATTCCCTGCCGGCATGATCTGTCTGATCACCCTGGCATTCAACCTGTTGGGCGATGGCCTGCGGGATGCATTTGACCCGAAATTAAGGAGGTAAGACCATGAGTGAGAATATCCTTTCCGTGCAGAATCTGCATACCTCCTTCCACACAGACAAGGGAGAGGTCAAGGCAGTCAACGGTGTTACATTTAACCTTGAAAAAGGCAAAATCCTCGGTATTGTCGGCGAATCCGGTTCCGGCAAATCCGTAACCGCATATTCCATTATGCGTATTCTGGAAAAGAACGGCCGCATCACAGAAGGCAAAATCCTTTACAAAGGACAGGATATTGCAGAATTTTCTGAAAAACAGATGCGGGAGTTCCGTGGAAAATGCTGTTCTATTATTTTCCAGGATCCCATGACGAGCTTAAATCCGGTATTTACGGTGGGCAACCAGTTAAGGGAAGCCATTGAGCTTCACACGGACAGAAAAGGGAAAGAGGCGGAGGCAAGAGCCATTGAGATGCTGACTTTAGTTGGTGTCAATGAACCGGAAAAACGTGTGAAACAGTACCCCTACGAATTATCCGGCGGTATGCGCCAGCGTGTCATGATCGCAATGGCGCTGGCCTGTGAGCCTGATATCCTGATTGCAGACGAACCTACGACTGCCCTGGATGTTACGATCCAGGCACAGATTCTGGAGCTGATGCAGTCCCTGCAGAAAAAGCTCGGCATGGCAATCATCATGGTAACCCATGATCTTGGTGTTATCGCGGACATGTGCGATGAAATTATCGTTATGTACGGCGGAAGAGTCTGTGAAAGAGGTACGGCAGAAGATATTTTCTACCGTCCGCACCATGAATATACGAAAGGTCTGCTGCGTTCCATTCCGAATGTGGACAGAATCGGCGAAAAGCTTATCCCGATTCCGGGAACACCGATCAACCTCTTAAATATGCCAAAGGGCTGTGCATTTTGCCCACGCTGCGAGGAAGCGATGAAGATCTGTATCGAAGAGCAGCCGCCGGAAATGCAAATGCCTGACGGTCATTTCGCATCCTGCTGGCTGAACGTAAAGGCAGCCATGGAGGAAGAAAAAGGAGGCAGACAGTGAGCGAAGAAGTAAAAAACAAAAGCGAATATCTGGTGGAGGTACGGGATTTAAAACAGTATTTCCCGATCAAAACCGGATTTATGAAAACCACACCCTTAAAAGCGGTGGACGGCGTTTCCTTTTCCATCAAGCCGGGAGAAACCCTCGGTCTGGTAGGAGAATCCGGCTGCGGCAAGACGACTGTAGGAAGATCTCTGCTGCGTCTGTATACACCGACCTCCGGCGACGTCTTTTTCGATGGGGAGAGAGTGAATGAAAAGAGCATCGGACATATGCGCAGACAGATGCAGATGGTGTTCCAGGATCCCTATTCTTCCTTAAATCCCCGCATGACAGTCGAGGATATCATCGGCGAGCCTCTGGATGTCCACAAGCTTTACACCTCCAGAGGGGAAAGAAGAGACAAGATCCTGCATCTGATGGAGCTGGTCGGTTTGAATGCAGAGCATGCAACCCGTTATGCACATGAGTTTTCCGGCGGTCAGAGACAGCGTATCGGTATTGCGAGAGCACTTGCCACCAATCCGAGATTTATCGTCTGTGACGAAGCAGTCAGTGCACTGGATGTTTCCATTCAGGCACAGGTCATCAACATGTTTGAAGAGCTGCAGGAGAAGCTGGGCGTTGCCTATCTGTTCATTGCTCATGACCTGTTGGTTGTCCATCACATTTCTGACAGAATTGCAGTAATGTATCTGGGCAGGATCGTGGAGATCGCAGATTCCAATGAATTAAATGACAATCCCATACATCCTTATACACAGTCTCTTTTAAGTGCAGTTCCCTATCCGGATCCGAAGATGGCAAAGGAACGGCAGAGAATCGTTCTCGAAGGGGATGTCCCGAGCCCTCTGCACATGCCAAGCGGCTGTGCATTCCGTACCAGATGTCGCTATGCCACGGAAAAGTGCGCCCAGGAGTGCCCGTCCTTGACAGATCGCGGCAACGGACATCAGGTAGCATGCTGGAATAAATAACCGGCAGTAATTTTGACGCTTGGACAGGACGCAGATTTAGCGGACTGTTTGGGTATATATTATTTTTCATTATCTATCTTTAAAGGAGGAAGACATTATGAAAAAGAAGTATCTGGCACTTGTGCTGGCAGCTTGCATGACCGCTTCTTTGGCAGCTTGTGGTTCCACAGCAGCTGATACAAGCGCTCCTGCAGCAACAACAGAAGAAGCAGCAGACACCGCTGCAGCAGAATCCACTGAAGCAGCAGACACTGCAGCAGCAACCGGTGAGCATGGACCCAGCAGCGAAGCTGCTCCGGCATGGGAGGATTATGATGCAAGAATCGCTGCGATCAGATCGGAGACAGATCTTGTAAAGCGTGAAGCGCTGATGCATGAGGCTGAGGACGAGCTGATGAACACCTGGGCAGTTGTTCCGCTGTACTACTACAACGACAGCTACCTGCAGAAGACCGATGTAGAGAACATCTATGCCAACCTGTTCGGCTATAAATACTTCGGTTTTGCAAAGACTCCTACCAACACCCTGGATCTTCAGATTGCATCTGAGCCCGACAAACTGGATCCCGCGCTGAACTCCACTGTTGACGGTGCATGCCTGGCAATCCTGAACTTCTCCGGCTTATTTGCATACGATGAGAACGGTCAGCTGGTTCCCGAACTGGCAGATTCCTATGAAATGAGCGAAGACGGTATGACCTATACCTTCACGATGAAGGATGGTTTAAAGTGGTCTGACGGCGAAGCTCTGGATGCAAATGACGTTCTGTATAGCTGGAACCGTCTGGCAGATGAAAACACAGCTGCTGACTATTCTTACCTGTGCTCCGTATTTGCAACTAAGGATGACGGCACTCTGGATATCGAAGCAAGCGAAGACGGCAAGACCTTTACTGCTCATCTGAACGCACCCTGCGCATATTTCCTTGACCTGTGCGCATTCCCTGCTTTTTATCCTGTACCTCAGCAGGCTGTAGAAGCTGCTGACGGCGCTGACACCAACCCCGGTGCATGGGCACTGGAAGCTGGTTTCGTAGGCAGCGGCCCGTTCGTACTGACCGAGTGGAAGCATAACGAGTCCATGACCTATGAGCCCAACCCCAACTACTGGGCAGCTGACAAGGTTTCCATGACAAAGATCAACTTCATGCTGAGCGCTGATGACACAGCAATTTACAATGCATTCCAGGATGGCTCCCTGCAGTTTGCAGATACCATTCCTACCGATATGATGGCTACCGTTAAGGATACCCCTGAATATCACAAGATCCCTACTCTGGGAACTTACTACTGCGGTTTCAATGTAAACAGCGAGCTGTTTGCAGGCAAGACGGTTGAAGAGGCTGCAGCAATGAGAGAAGCATTCACCCTGCTGATCGACCGTCAGTATATCGTTGATGCGATCGCACAGGCAAACCAGGAAGTTGCCAATACCTTCATTCCTGCCGGCATGAGCGATGGCAATGGCGGTGAGTTCAGAGCAAATGATGACGCTTACACCTATCCGGATGAAGAGAACGTTGGTTACTTCAATCCTACCGATATGGAGGGCAACACAGAGAAAGCAATCGAGCTGTTAAAGAGCGCTGGCTATGAATTCGATGAAAGCGGCATGCTTTCCGCAAATACCCCCATCAACATGACTTACCTGACCAACGATTCCGAAGGTAATGTTAAGATCGGTGAAGCAATCCAGCAGGATTTCGCTATGATCGGTATCAACGTAACCGTTGAGACTCGTGAGTGGTCCGTATTCCTGAACGAGAGAAAAGACGGTCAGTTCGACTTTGCTCGTGAAGGCTGGCTGGCAGACTACAACGACCCGATCAACATGCTTGAAATGTGGGAGACCACTTCTGGCAACAACGATATGCAGTTCGGCAGATAAGTTAATTGCTGCGGCACATTGCATAGCGGTGAAAATTGCATAAAAATAGAATGCACGCTCTGCGAGTATTCTATTGTCATAAAAAAGAGAACCGGCGGACATTGAAAAATGCCTGCCGGTTTTTTTGCTCCCGGAAACTGGAGGTTGCCATTTGAAAAAAGTGTGATAGAATATACGCACTGAGTATAAAGGAGATGGCGGTGAACAAAAAAAGAAACGAGCACCCCGTCTGGACTGCTCTGAGTCAGTCTCACGGTCACAAAACCCGTTTCATATGGTTATGATAAAATAAAAAAATGATCTTGTCAACTATAGAATTATTAATAAATGACAGCAAGGAATTGAAATGTTACTGTTCACTCGCGCCATTCGCAAAAGCGCATCTTCGATGCTTTCCGCTGCTTCGCAGCTCATTTTTGCTCATAAAATGGCGCTCCCTTCGTACCTTTTTGCAAGCAGATTTTCATGCGAGCATAAAATCTGCTTGCAAAAAGGTACGAGTGAACTGTAACATTGAAATTGCAATGTTAAAATCAAAACAAAGGATGGATTTCAACATGACTTCAAATCATCAGAAAAATATACCCCCTAAAAAAACGGACTCGGAGCCTTCTAAAGCTACGGAATCCAAATCTGCCAAGGCTCCGGGGACTGCTTCGCCCAAAGAGGCAGACGCCCGGTCTTCCGCAAAGCCTCACCGCCGCCGGGCCTATCTGGACGATTTCAGGAAAACACAAAACGGTGACTATCAATACGAGGGCAGTCGATATGCCTGTGAACTGTCAGAAAAAGAGTGGAAAAAACAATCCACCGCGATGGCGGCAGCCGGAATTGCGGTCATCCTGCTGACGATCGCCGCAGGCTGCGTACCGTCGGTGGGATTACAGGGTAGCATTTTCGTGCTGCTTCCATATGCAGTGCAGCTGGCGGCAGCCTGCAGCCTCGCGTGGGCATGTGCAAGGCTTTTGGGCAAGGAATATCCGCTTCGGGAATACGTTTATCAGCAGACAGTGTGCAAAATCCCGCTGCGTGGCGGAGTCTGCATTGCGGCAGCCGGAGTGTCCGTCATAGGAGAACTTGCTGAATTAACGCGTCACAGTGACAAACTTTTGTCCTCCATTCCGTTCCTTTTAATAGAAGTAATCATGGGCGCTGCCGCACTTGCACTTTTGAAAAACGTTAAAAAATACACATGGAAACGTGTGTGACTGTGATGGAAAAATGTATTTTTGACACGGAATAGGATTGACAGAAAGTAAAAAAGATAGTAATATGTTTAACATTGGCTAATACTTTGACGAAAGGAAAAGGGAATGGGCCGATGTAACCTGCAGGTACGGCGATCACAGGGGCGGAAAAGCTGTGAGAACCGGTATATTCTGCAACAAATATAAGGAGGATTCACATGAAAAAGGCGAACAAGGCTCTTGCAGCTCTGCTTGCGCTTACCATGGTGACCGGTTCTCTGGCTGGCTGCGGAAGCAGCAATGGCTCCGGCAAGACAGAGACTGCACCTGCTACGGAAAGCACAACAGAGACAGCAGATGCTGGTGCATCTGCAAGCGGCGCGGATACTCTGGTAGCATCCAGCGCACATTTTGAGGGAAAATTCTCTCCGTTCTTTGCAGCCAGCGCAGAAGATCAGCATATCGTTGATATGACTCAGATCCCTCTGTTAGGCTCTGACAGACAGGGCGCTATTGTTGAGAAAGGTATCGAAGGTGAGACTCGTTCTTACAACGGAACAGACTATACCTATTATACCGCTTCTGATCTGGAGATGACTCAGAACGACGACGGTTCCGTTTATTATGACGTTACCATTCGCGATGATCTGACCTTCTCTGACGGAACACCGATCACAATTGATGATGTAATTTTCAGCATGTATGTATATTGCGATCCTACCTACGACGGCTCTGCAACTCTGTACAGCCAGCCGATCCTTGGCATGGATGAGTACCGGGAAGGTATGGCAACTCTGTCTTCCCTGATCGCAGCAGCAGGCGAAGACAACACAGACTTCTCTCTGTGGACAGAAGATCAGCAGACCGCTTTCTGGGCTGCAGTAAATGACGGTGGTACTGCATTTGCACAGGAAATCGTTGATTACATGGCAGAGAACGGCGCTACCGACGTTACCTCTGCAGCAGCCGGTTGGGGCTTCGAGCTGGCTGACGGCGCTACTGCAAAGGATTTCTTTATGGCCATCGGCAATCAGTATGAATGGAACTTCTCTTCCATGGAAGCTGAGACAGCAGGCTCTGCTCTGTCTGATCTGATTCCGGAAGATGTTTACAATTACTCCACTGTTGGTGTAAAAACCGGCGATTCTGCAGACCATATCGAAGGTATCCAGAAAACCGGCGACTACAGCATGAGAGTTGTAACTACCGAAGTTGCCGCAAACATGATCTATCAGCTTTCTTTTGGGATCGCTCCTCTGAGCTACTACGGCGATGCATCCCTGTATGATTATGACAACAACAAGTTCGGTTTTGAAAAGGGTGACCTTTCCAAGGTTCGTTCCGTAACCACCGCTCCGATGGGGGCTGGTCCTTACACCTTCAAGGAGTTCACCAACGGTGTTGTTTATCTGGATTCCAACCCGAGCTACTTCAAGGGCGAGCCTAAGGTCAAGCATCTGAACTTCCTGGAAACTCAGGAAGACGATAAGGTTGTCGGTGTAGAGTCCGGCACCATCGATATCGCAGATCCTTCCTACTCTACCGAGGTTCGTAACCAGATTACGGAATACAACGGCGGCAGCGAAGATTTCGACGGCGACGTGATCACACTGCGTCTGTATGATTTCCTCGGTTATGGCTATATTGCCATGAGCGCAGACAACATCAAGGTTGGCAGCGATCCTGCATCTGAGCAGTCCAAGAATCTGCGTAAGGCAATTGCAACCATTCTTGCAGTATATCGTGATGAGGGTATTGATTCCTACTACGGCGATTCCGCTTCTGTAATCAACTACCCGATCTCCAATACCTCCTGGGCAGCACCTCAGGTAACAGACGACGGATATCAGATCGCTTACTCTACAGATGTAAACGGCAATCCGATCTACACCGACGGCATGAGCACAGAAGAGAAATATGAAGCAGCAGCACAGGCAGCACTTGGCTTCTTTGAAGCAGCGGGCTACACCGTAGAAGACGGCAAGCTGACAGCAGCTCCCGAAGGCGCTAAGCTTGGCTATCAGGTAAACATCGGTGCAGGCGGCTCCGGTGATCATCCTTCCTTCCTGCTGTTAAAGAATGCGGCGGACGCCTTTGCAAAGATCGGCTTTACTCTGACTGTAAACGATATCGCAGTTGCATCTGAACTGTATCAGACCTATCAGTCCGGCGTGGCAGAAATGTGGGTAGCAGCCTGGGGCGCAACTCCTGACCCTGATATGTATCAGCTGTATCACAGCAAGGGCGCGACCAACTACTACAAGATCAATGATTCTGAGCTGGATGAAATGATCGTTGCAGCACGTCAGTCCGTTGACCAGACATATAGAAAGAGCCTGTATAAAGCAGCCATGGATATTATCATGGATTGGGGTGTTGAAGTTCCTGTTTACCAGAGAAGTGAATGCTACATCTTCTCTAGCGAACGTATCAACATCAGCACTCTGACTCCTGATATGACTCCTTACTGGAGCTGGATGAGCGAAGTTGAAACGCTGGAGTTAAACTAAACGACGGCGATTCCTGTGCAGCTTAATACGCACAGACTGCAGGCTTATGCCCCTGATCTTCCTCTAAGGAGGAGATCAGGGGCGATGCTGTATATCAAGGAGCTGCCTGGGGCAGGCGGCCGCTTGATATACAGCGGAAGAAGGGAATCGATAAGAACAAAGGGAGAGTTTTTTATGCGGAAATATATCGTCAAGAGACTGCTTTTGTCAGTCATGATTTTATTTTGCGTATCCTTCATCATTTACACTCTGATGAGATGTCTTCCCGGCTCTTTTGTGGAAACGAGAGCGATGCAGCTTTCGCAGGGAGCAGGTGCAAAATCCTATGATGAATGGATGGAACAGTTAAATGCATCCTACGGACTGGACAAACCGATCGTACTCGGTTTTGTGACCTGGGCAGGCGATGCACTGAAGGGCAATTTCGGAGACAGCTGGAAATATACGGTACCGGTACTGGACAAATTCAAGGAAGTTATCTGGCTTTCCTTTGTGATGGGCGCGATTTCCTTTGTATTACAGCTGATCATTGCGATCCCGTTGGGGGTTGTAGCAGCAACGAAGCAGTATTCCAGAGCGGATTACCTGATTACAGCGGGTGCGTTGATGGGTATTTCGCTGCCGACCTTCTTTTTTGCGACGCTGTTAAAGCTGCTGTTCTCCGTTAAGCTGGGCTGGTTTGATTTATATGGTCTGGTGGGACGTAACTATGCACAGCTGGATTCCTGGGGACAGCTTATGGATAAGGCAAACCATCTGGTACTGCCGATTATTACACTGGTGATCGTTTCTGTCGGTTCCCTGATGCGTTATACGAGAACAAATATGCTGGAAGTATTAAATGCGGATTATATCCGTACTGCGCGTGCAAAGGGACTTTCCGAGAAAAAGGTTATTTATCACCATGCGTTCCGCAATACCCTGATTCCCCTCGTTACAGTTGTCGGCGGTTCCCTGCCTGGATTGTTTTCCGGTGCATTGATCACGGAAACACTGTTTGCAATTCCGGGTATCGGCTATACCTCTTATCAGGCGATGGTTTCCGGCGATATTCCGTTTTCTATGTTTTATATGACGTTTCTGGCAATCCTGACCCTTGCCGGAAACCTGATTTCCGATATTTTGTACGCGGTGGTTGATCCCCGTGTCCGGATTGCATAAGAAAGGAGGAGAGCATGATGCAGGAAGAAAAGAAAGCGACAGAAGAAACAATAGAGCAGGAACTGTCCTTAAATGACGACCGTCGTGTCAAAGTGCTGTCCCCCGGCGCACTGGTTGCAAAACGGTTTTTCAGAAACAGACTGGCAGTAGTTGGCTTGACCATGCTGGTCGTTATGTTTGTCTTTTCCTTTATTGGCGGTCTGATAAGCCCTTACGGACAGGATGAACAGTTCTATACTTATACACACATGGACAAAGAGTATGTGGGTGTGGTAAAAAATAACGATCTGCGTTATACGATCAATGACGGACAGGAGTTTGGCTCCATTCTGCAGGCTCAGCTGATGCTTGCGATCGGCAAGAATGCAGAAAGCTTTGAGTATAAAGATGTGACCTATGACGTGGAGAAAGAGGGCGAAGATCTTTATCTGATTTCCAGCAACGGCACAGTGCTGGCAATTGCAGCAAAGGACATTGTAAACGCTGCAGACGGCGCAGAGGCTTCTACATTGACTTTTGCAGTCAAGCATGAAGCGTTAAAGGCCTATGCAAACGGAGAAGCTTCTTTTACTGCGGACGGTCAGGATTATACGATGGACGCAGATGGAAATATTTTATCCGGCGGCGATGAGATTGGTTATGTCAGCCGTTTCGTTGTACAGGCAAAGGAAAACGGCGTTGTCATCAGCCGTGATTTTAAAGAAAAGCTGGCAGATGCCATCGACAGCGACACCAAAGAATTTGTATACACCGATGCAGACGGTGAGGAATACACCTACACCATCACCTACAAACCTGATTCCAAGACCTGGTCTGTACTGCAGTCGAAGGAAACCTATGTATATGATCGTTATGCAGGTCCCTCCAAAACCCACTGGCTCGGCACCGATACAAACGGTATGGATATGCTGACCCGTCTGATGTACGGTGGCCGTGTATCCTTAGTGATCGGATTTATCGTTGTATTTATTGAAGCGTTCCTGGGTATCCTGCTGGGCGGTATCGCCGGATACTTCGGAAAATGGGTGGATAACCTGATCATGCGTATTGTAGATATTTTCTACTGTATTCCGTCCACACCCCTGATCATCATTCTGGGTGCTGCAATGGATGCCATGCAGCTCGATCCCCAGATCCGTATGCTTTATCTGATGCTGGTTCTCGGTTTCCTGGGCTGGCCGTCTATCGCACGTCTGGTGCGTGGACAGATCCTTTCCCTGAGAGAGCAGGAATTTATGACAGCCGCGGAAGCCTGCGGTATCCGAGCTTCCAAGCGAATTTTCCGTCACCTGGTTCCGAACGTTATCCCGCAGCTGATCGTAACCTGTACGATGAGCCTTGGCGGTACGATCATTACGGAAGCGACCCTTTCCTTCTTAGGTCTGGGTGTTAAGTTCCCGTTCGCATCCTGGGGTAACATCATCAACGACGTCAACAATGCTTACGTTATGACCAACTACTGGTTTATCTGGATCCCGGCAGGTATCTGTCTGCTGATCACAGTACTTGGCTTTAACTTTGTAGGCGACGGTCTGCGCGATGCGTTCGATCCGAAGATGAAACGATAAGGAGGGAGAACCAGCTATGGCAAAAAAACATCCGGAAGGCTATCTCTCCGCGAAAGAATCCAGACGGATTTCCAGAGAGAACCGTAAAATTACAGGTCAGTATGAAAAACAGTACAAGCGTAAAAATGTTCCGGAGCAGGAATATCTGACACAGATGCACAATCCGGAAAATGCAGTGGAATTTGATAATCTGCATACCTATTTCTTTACAGACGTCGGGACGGTAAAATCCGTTGACGGCGTAAGCTTTGAGGTTCCTATCGGCAAGACGGTTGGCGTCGTAGGCGAGTCCGGCTGCGGTAAATCCGTAACCAGCTTATCCCTGATGCAGCTGCTGCAGCGTCCCCAGGGTCAGATCGTAGATGGTCAGATCCGCTTAAACCTGGGCGATAAGGCATATGATATTGCAAAAACTCCGATGGAGAAGATGCAGAAGCTGCGCGGCAATTATATGTCCATGATTTTCCAGGAGCCCATGACTTCCCTGAATCCGGTTTTTCGTATCGGAGAACAGGTAGAAGAAGTAATCGAGCTGCATGACGGCGAAGGAAAGAGCAAAGAAGAGATCAAAGCCCGTACTATTGAGCTTTTGGAGATGGTGGGCATTGCAAACAGCGAAGGCGTTTACAAGATGTATCCCCACGAGCTCTCCGGCGGTATGCGTCAGCGTGTCATGATCGCAATGGCGCTGGCTTGTAACCCGAAGATCATCATCGCAGACGAGCCGACGACGGCGCTGGACGTAACGATCCAGGCACAGATTCTGGATCTTCTGCGCAACCTGAAAAATAAAATCAATTCCTCCATCATGCTGATCACCCACGATCTGGGCGTTATCGCAGAGATGGCGGATTACGTTGTTGTTATGTATGCAGGACGCGTTGTGGAAAAAGGTACGGTACAGGAGATTTTTGCGAATCCTTCCCACCCTTACACAATCGGTCTGATGGCTTCCAAACCGGTGATCGGCAAAAAGGTCGATAAGCTTTATTCCATCCCCGGCAAGGTGCCGAACCCGGTCAACATGCCGGATTACTGCTATTTCCGTGATCGCTGCGAAATGCGCTGCCCGGAATGCGATGGAAAATACCCCTGCGAGATCAGCCTGTCCGAGACGCACAAGGTCAGCTGCTATCGCTATTACGATAAGAAGGAGGGAAAATAAATGCAGCCAATCGATAAGGATTTCACACCGGTAGAATATGATCCACAGTATATTCTGATGGTCAATCAGCTGAAAAAATATTTTCCCATCAAAGGCGGCATGGTCGGTAAAACCGTTGGACAGGTCAAGGCTGTCGACGGCGTAACCTTTAACTTAAAGCGCGGAACCACCATGGGTCTGGTAGGCGAGTCCGGCTGCGGCAAGACGACCACCGGACGCACCATCCTGCGTCTGTCCGGGGAAAAGACCGGCGGACAGGTGCTGTTTAACGGAAAAGAGGTTTATGACCTTTCCACTAAAGAGATGCGAAAGATGCGTACAAAAATGCAGATCATCTTCCAGGATCCGTTTTCCAGCCTTTCTCCCCGTCTTCCTGTCGGCGAGATCATCGGCGAAGCGGTTCGGGAGCACAATCTGGTTCCCAAGGCAGAATTAAATGACTATATCGATCAGGTTATGGATAACTGTGGCTTACAGCCCTTCCACAAAGACCGGTATCCCCATGAGTTCTCCGGCGGACAGAGACAGCGTATCTGTATCGCAAGAGCACTTGCCTTAAATCCGGAATTTGTTGTCTGTGACGAGCCGGTATCTGCGCTGGACGTATCGATTCAGGCGCAGATCATTAACCTGTTAAAGGAGCTGCAGGAAAAATACAACCTGACCTACCTGTTCATTTCCCATGACCTGTCGGTAGTCGAATATATTTCTGATACTGTCGGTGTTATGTATCTGGGTAATCTGGTAGAGTACGGAACGACAGAAGATATTTTCCGTAATCCGCTGCATCCTTACACGGAAGCCCTGTTCTCTGCAATTCCGATCCCGGATCCGGAAGCGAAGATGAACCGTATCGTGCTGGAAGGCTCGATCCCTTCCCCTGCAAATCCGCCGGAGGGCTGTAAGTTCCACACCCGCTGTGCCCACTGCATGGAGCGCTGCAAGCATGAAGCACCGGTTCAGAAAGAGGTGGAACCCGGACATTACGTTGTCTGCCATCTCTACGATAAATAATGGGAACGGATAAGCAGGAAGAAGAGGACGACGGCCGCGTGATCGCGGACATGAGCGGTATCGAAACGCCGTCTCTGTTTGCCCCTTTTTCCGGACGAAAAAAAAGACGGGAGGGAGAAGTTCCGAAGGTCAAAAACGACCGGCCGTGGGAAGATTCCTCCCTGAATCAAAAAGAACGTTTCTGGTATGCGATGGGAGCGCTCAAGGCGGCGCTTCTCATCGGACTTGCTTATCTTGCCGGACTGGCGGCGGTGATCCTTTTGCTGTTGTTGCTCTGGAAAGTTCTGTAAGCTGACGGAGCGGCATGGAGGTTCCGTTCACGGTTTACACGCGCCATTGGCAATACCATAGGATGCACGCTCTGCGAATATTTTATTGTTATGAATCGCATCTTGCTTTCTGGAAGCGTTCATGTTATAATCAATGTGTTTCGCATTGAGAGGTATCAATGCAGGGAAAGATGAAATGTGGACGGAGAGCCGGAAAACGGCGGATTGTGAGGAAACATGGAGATTCTGAGAATTATTTTAACTGTGATTTTTATAGTGATGTGTATTGCCCTGACAGTTCTGGTTCTGATGCAGGAAGGCAAAGATGCAGGACTTGGCGCCATCGCAGGCGGTGCAGAGACCTACTGGGGAAAGAACAAAGGTCGTTCTATGGAAGGACTGCTGGTTAAAATTACCAAATGGCTGGCAATCGGCTTCATGGTAGTTGCAGTAATTCTGAACATCACCAGAATCTGGGGCTGATAAGCGGTATTGTCTGAGCGCATATCGTGGATAAGAAGTACAGAATGTTACGAAAGCACTCCGCACGGCGGGGTGCTTTTTTCACTTACAGCATAGCTGTAAGTGAAAAAAGCACTTTATCGCACTGCGACGGAGCGGAAGATGTCGCTTACGCGACCCGCCGCAGGCGACGAATCCGGCGAGCCGGATTCGATTTGGCAGCATTGCAGTGGAGCATCATTTTATAACAGGTGACATATGGAAGATTTATTGGAAAAGAGAAAAAAACTGATCTGTGAGCTGGTGGAGGACGAAAAGTACGTCCCGATGAAAGAAAAGGAGCTCGCAATCTTCATGCAGGTAAAACCGGAAGACCGGCGCGAGCTAAAGCGTATTTTGGAGGAGCTTCTGGAAGAGGGAAAAATAGAGCAGACCAAGCGCGGACGGTATGTGCGCGCAGAAAAGAAGCTCCTGCGTGCAGTTGGTTTGTACCAGTCGAGTGAAAACTTTGGCTTTGTCGTGCCGGACAACAAAAAGCTGCCGGATATTTTTATCCCGCGGGAAAAGAAAAAGGATGCCTATGACGGTGCGAAGGTCGTTGCAGAATATATCGAGAGTCGGGAAGAGGGCAAAAGTCCGGAGGGCGAGATCATAGAGGTGCTGGGCGGAAGAGATGAGCCGGGCATCGATATGCTCTCTGTTGTGCGTGCCCTTGGCATTCCGGATGAATTTCCGGAAAAGGTATTGAATCAGGCGCAGCGCGTCTCCAAGCCGGTCAGTGAGACGGATTGCGTGATGCGGCGAGATCTCCGGGCGGTACGGATGGTGACGATCGACGGCGAGGACGCGCGGGACCTGGATGATGCAGTCAGCCTTGAAGAAAAAGACGGCAGATGGCTGCTGGGTGTTCATATTGCGGACGTTGCAGACTATGTGCAGGAAAATTCCGCGCTGGATTGGGAGGCAAAGGAACGGGGAACGAGCGTTTATCTGCCGGATCGCGTGATTCCCATGCTTCCTAAGGAGCTGTCCAACGGGTGCTGTTCGCTAAATGCCGGGGAAGACCGACTGGCACTGTCGTGCCTGATGGAAGTGGACAAGGGCGGAACTATCGGCAATTATGAGATTGTGGAATCGGTGATCCGTGTGGACAAGCGCATGAGCTATACGCAGGTGAAAAAAATTCTGGACGGCGACGAAGCCCTTTGGGAAGCATACCGCGACGAAGCGCCGATGCTTACAGAGATGGCGAAGCTTTCGAAGGTGCTTCGGCAGAAGCGAAAAGAGCGCGGCGCGGTGGATTTTGATTTTCCGGAAAGCAAGATCGAACTGGATGAAAACGGCGAGCCGCTGTCGATTCACCCGCATGAGCGAAACGACGCGACGAAGCTGATCGAGGATTTTATGCTGGCGGCAAACGAGACGGTGGCGCAGCATTTTTACTGGCTGGAAGAACCGTTTTTATACCGCGTACACGATAACCCGGATCCGGAAAAAATGCAGCAGTTGTCCGTATTTTTAGGAAATTTCGGTTATCGGCTGCATATCGGGCGCAAACAGGGAAAGCGTCAGGAAAACGGGGCAGATGTCCATCCGAAGCAGCTGCAAAAGCTCCTGGATCAGATCGAAGGGACGCCGGAGGAAGCGATGCTGTCGAGACTGATTCTGCGCAGCATGAAGCGCGCGGTCTATTCGCCGGAGTGCAGCGGACATTTTGGACTGGCAGCAACACATTATTGCCATTTTACGTCCCCAATCAGGCGATATCCCGATTTGCAAATTCACCGGATTATCAAGGAGTTTCTGCGGGGACGGTTAAACGAAAAGCGAAAAGAGCATTACGAGGACATTTTAAACGGCGTGGCAAAGCATTCGTCCGAGACGGAGCGGCGTGCGGACGAGGCGGAGCGCATCTGTGAAAAGATGAAAAAGGCGCAGTATATGGAAAAGCATATCGGGGAGACGATGGAAGCAGTCATTTCCGGTGTGACGGGCTGGGGCTTTTATGCAGAGCTTCCGAATACGGTAGAAGGACTGGTTCCGGTATCGAGCCTGCGCAGCGATTATTTTATCTTCGATGAAGAAAACTCTGCGCTGGTCGGTGAACACACAGGCAAAACCTATCAGCTGGGTGAAACGGTGACGGTTCGGGTGACGGGTGCAAATCGGTATGCCGGAACGGTGGATTTTGAGCTGGAAGAGGCGGAAAAGAGAGGAAACGATGGCAAAATCAGCACAGAAACTGGTTGCGAACAATAAAAAAGCATATCACGATTATTTTGTAGAGGAAACCTGGGAAGCCGGTCTTGCACTCGCCGGGACGGAGGTAAAAAGCCTGCGCCTTGGAAAGTGCAGCATTAAGGAAGCGTTTGTACAGGAAGACAACGGCGAAATGTACGTTTATGGCATGCATATTTCCCCCTATGAAAAGGGAAATCTGTTCAACAAAGACCCGCTGCGCACGAGAAAGCTTCTGCTGCACAAAGCAGAGATTTTAAAGCTTGCCGGAAAATGTAAGGAAAAAGGCTATACGATCATGCCGCTGCAGGTCTATTTTAAAGACGGGCGCGCGAAGATGGAGATCGGTCTCTGCCGCGGCAAAAAGCTCTACGACAAGCGGCAGGATATTGCAAAGAAGGATCAGCGCCGCGAGGTAGAGCGGGAATTTAAGGTGAAAAATCTCTACTAAATTGCAGGATGTCTGCCAATATGCTATGATTGTAAATTGTAATAGTTCGTTTCTGCGAAACTGCAGCGGATCGGAAAGGAGACCGATTTCATGAAAGCATTGAAAGAGCTTTTGAGTGAGCTTACCTTTATCTGTGAAAGAGGAAATCTGGAAAAAGAAGTTACGGCGGTCGTGTATGACTCCCGAAAAATTATAGAAGGCTGTCTGTTTGTCTGCATCAAGGGGGCAAATTTTGACGGACATCAGGCTGCCGCAGAGGCAGTAGAGAAAAAAGCGGCTGCGATTATCGTATCCAAGGAAGTAGAGCTTCCGGAACAGACGGAAACGACTCTGATCCGGGTGGAGGATACCCGCTATGCCCTCGCGTTCGTATCTGCGGCGTGGTTTGACCATCCGGCGAAAAAGCTGACGACGATTGGCATCACCGGAACGAAGGGTAAGACGACGACCACTTATCTGGTAAAATCCATCCTGGAAAATGCGGGACGAAAGGTAGGACTGGTCGGAACCATTGAAATTATCATCGGAGACACGCATATTCACGCGGTCAATACGACGCCGGAATCCTATCTTTTGCAGGAATATTTTGCCAAAATGGTGGAATCTGGCTGCGATACCGTTGTAATGGAGGTTTCCTCTCAGGCGCTGATGCTCCACCGGACCCAGGGCTTTGTATTCGATTTCGGTATTTTTACAAATCTGGAGCCGGATCATATCGGACCGAACGAGCATGGGAGCTTTGAAGAATATGCGCATTGTAAGAGTCTGCTGTTTCAGCAGTGCCGCGTCGGGATTGCAAACTGTGACGATGTGCACTGGCAGCTTATTACAAAGGAGCACACCTGCAGTCTGGAAACCTACGGCATGTCTAAAAAAGCCGACCTGCGCGCACAGAACCTGCAGTTTACAAACAGACAGGGACATCTCGGCATCGCCTTTGATGTGACCGGATTGATGAATTTCCATGCAGAAATCGCGATGCCGGGAAGGTTTTCGGTATACAACGCTCTGACTGCGATTGCGATCTGCAGACATTTTAAGGTGTCGGAAGCGGATATCTGTAAGGCGCTTCTGGCAGCAAAGGTTAAGGGACGTATCGAAATGGTCAAGGTTTCGAATGCGTTTACCCTGATGATCGATTATGCCCACAATGCGATGGCGTTGAAAAGTCTGCTGACGACGTTAAAGGAGTATGAGCACGGAAGGCTGGTCTGTGTGTTTGGCTGTGGGGGCAACCGTTCCCGGGAGCGCCGGTTTGAGATGGGCGAGGTGTCCGGAAATCTTGCTGATTTTACGATCATCACGTCCGACAACCCGCGTTTTGAAGAGCCGGAGGCGATTATCGAAGACATTATTACAGGCATGAAAAAGACGGATGGCGTCTATATTTCCATCCCGGACCGCAAAGAGGCCATTGCCTATGCGATCGACCACGGACAGCCCGGCGACATCATTGTGCTCGCCGGTAAGGGACACGAGGATTATCAGGAAATTAAGGGTGTGAAATATCCGATGGATGAAAGAGATTTGATTGCGGATATCTTAAAAGAAAGAGGAATTTCTTTTTGAAAAAAGAATTTGCGAACGTGATCGTGGATATCTCCCATGAAAAAGTGGATCGGCCCTTCGGTTACCGGATTCCGGAGCGCCTGGCAGACAGCGTGACACCCGGTGTGCGGGTAAAAATTCCGTTTGGTGCAGGAAATGCGCTGCGCACCGGCTATGTGATTGAGGTGACGGATCATTCGGAGTTCCCGCGGGAACGGATGAAAGAGATCGATTCTGTGCTTCCGGGAACAAAGGAGCCGTCACAGCGGTTGATCGTGCTGGCGGCGTGGATGAAGCAGCAGTACGGTTCTACGATGATACAGGCTCTGAAAACTGTTTTGCCTGCGAGGGCGACCGTCGGGGAAAAAGAGCGAAAAAGCATTGAGCTGCTGTTACAGGATGCACAGGCGCAGGAGCTGGCTGCGCAGATGGAAAGAAGGCATCAGACAGCGAGGCTCCGACTGTTACAGGAGCTTATGACGAACCGGACGATTTCGTGGGAGGCAGCGACCAAAAGGTTAAAAGTTCCGTCGTCTGTAATCAGCAAACTGGAATCCGACGGCGTGTTAAAGGTACATGCTTCTGTAGCGTACCGTAACCCGATCCGGAGAATGGGCGAAGAAACGGAAAAAAAGACGCTTTCGGAGGAACAGAGAGGGGCGGTAAATGGAATTTTAAACGCTTTTGACCAAAATGACCGCAGACCGAGCCTGATCCACGGTATCACGGGCAGCGGAAAAACAGAGGTTTATCTGGCACTCATTGAGGGCATGATAAAAAGAGGACGACAGTCCATCGTGCTGATTCCGGAAATTGCGCTGACCTATCAGACGGTGCAGCGGTTTACGGCGCGCTTCGGCGACCGGGTTTCCGTGATGAACTCGACGCTCAGCGTCGGGGAAAAACAGGATCAGTGCAGGCGGGCAGAGCGAGGGGAGCTGGATGTTATCATCGGTCCAAGGTCGGCGCTGTTTGTGCCGTTTCCAAATCTCGGGATGATCCTGATGGATGAGGAACATGAGCTGAGCTATAAAAGCGAAACGAGCCCGAAGTATCACGCGCGGGAGACAGCTCAGAAGCTCGCTGAGCTTTCCGGTGCAACGCTGGTGCTGGGTTCCGCAACGCCTTCGCTGGAAGCTTACAGTCGTGCTCAGAGGGGGGACTATCATTTTTATAAACTGACGAAGCGACTGACCGGCGGAAGCCTTCCCAGAGTGGAAATCGCAGACCTTCGCGAAGAGCTGCGAAATGGCAACCGGTCGATTTTTTCGGTGAGCCTGCAGGAAAAATTAAGGGATCGTCTGGCGCGGAAAGAGCAGTCGATGCTGTTTTTGAACCGGCGCGGTTATGCAGGATTTGTCTCGTGCCGTGCCTGCGGCTATGTATGCAAATGTCCGCACTGCGACGTTTCCCTTTCGGAGCACAGGGGCGGAAGGCTGGTCTGCCATTATTGCGGGTATGAGCAGCCTGCCGTGAAGCTCTGTCCGTCCTGTGGTTCGAAATATATACTGGGCTTTCGGGCGGGAACGGAAGCGATGGAAGAACAGCTTCATAAAATGTTTCCGCAGGCACGAGTGCTGCGTATGGACGCGGATACGACCCGCACACGGGAAAGTTATGAAAAGATTCTGGCTGCATTTGCCAGAGGGGATGCGGATATTCTGGTCGGTACGCAGATGATCGTCAAAGGGCATGATTTCCCGGCGGTGACGCTGGTCGGCGTGCTGGCGGCGGATCTGTCGCTGTCCATGAGCGACTACCGCGCCGGAGAACGGACGTTTCAGCTGCTGACGCAGGCGGCGGGGCGTGCCGGACGCGGAAGCCGTCCAGGTGAGGTTGTGATCCAGACTTACCAGCCGGATCATTATAGCATTCAGTATGCTGCACGGCAGGATTATGAGGGATTTTATAAAGAAGAGCTGACGTATCGGCAGCTGCTTTCCTATCCGCCTGCGTCTCACATCCTTGCGGTGCAGTTTTATTCCAAAAAGCAGGAAGAGGCGCTTGCAGGCGCACAGGAGGCAGCGAGTTACGTACGACAGGTAACTCAGTCGCGGCAGTTTACACAGCAAATGTCAGGCACTGTGCAAATACCAACACCCGCCGCGACACACAACGCCGCCAGCGCTGCCCTGCCCGATACGATTGTGATCGGTCCTGCGCCGGCACTGATTGGCAAAATCAACGACGTTTACCGCTATGGTATTTATTTAAAAAACCATGACTACGAAAAGCTGGTAGAATTAAAGGACGGAATCGAGCAGATGCGCAGCCTGCCGCAGCGGCAGAAGGCGCTGTGTCAGTTTGATTTTGATCCGGTGCACAGCTTCTAGAAAATCATCAGGAGACAGATGCTGCCTGCATAGCAGGAAAGGACAGCAAACCGATAACAGAGAGTAAGACAGAACATCAGAAAGAGAGGAACAAAAGAATGGCAATTCGCAATATCAGAACGATCGGAGATCCCGTCCTGAATAAAAAATGCAAAGAGGTCAAGGAGATGACGCCCCGCATTCAGGAGCTGATCAATGACATGTTTGATACGATGTATGAGGCAAACGGCGTCGGACTTGCAGCGCCCCAGGTCGGCATTTTAAAGAGAATCGTCGTAATTGATACGACCGGAGAAGATCCGATTGTCATGATCAATCCCAGAATTATCGAAACATCCGGCGAGCAGACCGGCGGTGAGGGCTGTCTTTCTGTTCCCGGCAAGACAGGCACAGTGACAAGACCCAATTACGTCAAGGCGATTGCGTTTAACGAAAACATGGAAGCGTATGAAATCGAAGCAACCGAGCTTTTGGCGCGTGCAATCTGCCATGAAACAGATCATCTGGATGGTGAGCTGTATGTGTCCAAGGTAGAAGGACAGCTGATGGATACCGAAGAATATTACGAAGAAATGGACGGGACAGAGGTACTCGACGAAGAATAAGGGCAGTACAGCGCAGCCTGGAATACAATGCAGAAGCCGATCAGCAGGTTTGAATTGTAATTTCCACGGTGCCAGGCGCCTGCAGAATGGAGGACAAGATGAAGATAGTATATATGGGAACGCCGGATTTTGCAGTCGCTCCGCTGGAAGCACTGCTTGCGGCAGGACATACGGTAACGGCGGTTGTGACACAGCCGGACAAGCCGAAGGGGCGCAGTGGAAAACTGCAGATGTCCCCGGTTAAGGAATGCGCGCTGCAGCATGATATTCCGGTGCTGCAGCCGATTAAGATTAAGAGAGCAGAGGAAATCGAGCGTCTCAGGCAGTATGAAGCGGATGTTTATGTGGTAGCAGCATTCGGACAGATTTTATCACAGGAGATCCTGGATCTGCCCCATTATGGAAGCCTGTGCATTCATGCCTCTCTGCTTCCCGCCTATCGCGGGGCATCACCGATCAATCGTGTAATTATGGATGGACAGAAAAAGAGCGGCGTGACGATCATGCAGATGGATGCAGGAATCGATACCGGTGATATTCTGACACAGTCGGAAGTTATAATTGAGGACACTGATACCGACCTTTCGCTGGAAGAAAAGCTGTCCAAAGTAGGCGCAGAGCTGATTGTGAAAACGCTTCAAAAGCTGGAAGCGGGTACGCTGACTGCGACAAAGCAGGATGATTCCCAAAGCTGCTACGCAAAGCTTCTGACCAAGGCGATGGGACAGATTGACTGGAACCAGAGCGCGATTTCCATTGACAGGCAGGTGCGTGGACTGTATTCCTGGCCGGGTGCATACACTTCCTGTAAAGGGAAAATGCTGAAAATCTGGCAGGCAAAGCCTGCGGAGGAAGAAGGCATTGCCGCTTACTCTATGCCAGGCAGTATTGCCAAGGTGACGAAGACGGAAATCTTTGTTCAGACCGGCAATGGAGTGCTGTGCCTGCAGGAAGTCCAGCTGGAAGGCAAGAAGCGCATGAAGGTGCATGACTTTTTGCTGGGCTGTAAGGTAGAGGAAGGAGAGGTGCTTGGATGAGCGTTTTGGCATACATGGGATATTATTACTATGATGTGACGTATCTTCTTGTAATTCTGGGCGCGGTGCTTTCGATGATCGCGAGCGCCCAGGTCAACAGCACGTTTAAACGTTACAGCCGCGTCAGAAGCAGCTGCGGCATGACCGGAGCAGAGGCTGCGGAGCGGATTTTATACCGGAATGGTCTGACGAATGTGCGGATTGAGCATATCAGTGGCAACTTAACAGATCATTATGATCCGTCCTCCAAGGTACTGCGTCTGTCAGATGCGACCTACAATGCGACGAGTGTTGCAGCGGTGGGAGTTGCAGCGCACGAGTGCGGCCACGCGGTACAGGACGCCAAGGGCTATGCACCGTTAAAATTCCGTTCGGCCCTCGTTCCGGCTGCAAATTTCGGCTCGAAATTCGGTTTGCCGATTTTCGTCCTGGGGCTGTTCTTGGGCTCCAACGAGCTGCTGATGCAGATTGGTATCTGGGTCTTTTTGGCAGCGGTGCTGTTCCAGATCGTGACGCTTCCGGTTGAATTCGATGCAAGTCACAGGGCGATGGGATTTTTAACAGAATACGGAATTTTATCGGAAAACGAAGCGGACGGAAGCCGCAGAGTGCTTCGGGCGGCTGCAATGACCTATGTTGCGGCAGCAGCGGCGGCGCTGTTGAACCTGCTGCGGCTGGTGATGCTGTCCAGGCGGGACGACCGCAGGGACTGACCGCGCAGCCTGAAACAGCGGGCACCGCGCCCTGAACATGGAGAACAGAAAATGGATACAAGAGAAACAGCGCTGCTCCTGTTTGTGGAGATGGAGAAGACCAAAAACTTCGGCAGCAGCCTGATCCGGGATACCTTAAATAAATACGACTACGAAGATCCGCGGGAAAAAGCGTTTTTAAAACGTCTGACGGAAGGAACGCTGGAAAGTCTCCTGACGCTGGACTATGTCATCAACGCGTATTCCAAAACGCCGACGAACAAAATGAAACCGCTGATCCGCAGTCTGCTGCGCCTGTCGGTTTATCAAATTTTGTATATGGACACCGTGCCGGATTCTGCGGCATGCAACGAAGCCGTGCGTCTGGCAAAGAAAAAGGGCTTTGAGCGGCTGTCCGGTTTTGTGAACGGTGTACTGCGCACAATTACACGAAACAAAGAAGAAATTTTGAATTCGGAGAGTGCGTTTTGGCAGGAACTTCAAAAGAACCCTGTGCAGGCACTTTCGGTGCGCTATAGCGTGCCGGAGTGGATGATTTCTCTCTGGGAAGCGCAGTATGGAGAAGAGAAGACGGAATCTATGCTGGAGAGACTGAAAAATGGGCGTCCGTTGACGATCCGTCTGGACAGCCGTCTGACGGAAGAAGAAATGGCACAGGAAATCGCAGCGATCGAAGTAGCAGGCGTGACGGTGCAGAAGCACCAGTTGTATGCAGATGCGTGGAATCTGGAAGGCTGTGAGGGCATCGGTCATCTGCCGGGCTTTGCAGAAGGGCTGTTTTATGCGCAGGACGTCAGCAGCATGCTCGCGGTGGAGGCAGCAGGAATTTCAGGTGGAATGACGGTCATGGATCTTTGCAGCGCGCCGGGCGGAAAAACAACGCTTGCAGCAAGAAAGGCGGGCAGCGGGAAGGTGATCTGCGGGGATGTTTCCGAAAGAAAGGCTGCGCTGATTCTGGAAAATACTGACCGGATGAAGTGCAGCAACGTTTCGGTCAATGTCTGGGATGCGTCCGTTTTTATGGAGCAGTATAAAGAAAGCGCGGACGTGGTGCTTCTGGATGTTCCGTGCTCCGGGCTTGGCGTAATCGGCAGAAAAAAAGAAATCCGTTATCGGGTAACGAAAGAAGATCTGGCAGCACTTGTCACTTTGCAGAAAAAGATCGTGGACGCATGCTGGCAGTATGTAAAGCCGGGCGGTATTTTGCTGTATTCGACATGTACCCTGGATGTGTCAGAAAACGAAGAGATGGTGCGGTACGTGACCGAAAAGTATCCGTTTGAAGCAGAGAGCATCGACCCATTTTTGCCGGAATGTCTCCACAGCCAACAGACAAAAGCAGGATTTTTGCAGCTGTTTTTGGGCGAGTGGGACACCGACGGATTTTTTATGGCAAGACTGAGAAGGAAGAAATAGATGATGGAAAACAGAGAAAGCAGGGATTTAAAGTCCCTGCCGCTTGATTTACTGAAAGAAAAAATGACAGAGCTTTCCGAAAAACCGTTTCGGGCAAAACAGCTGTACGACTGGATGCATGTCAAGCTGGCGGGAGATTATGACGAAATGACGAATCTTTCGGCGGCGCTTCGAAACCGGTTAAAGGAAGAATATCCTTTGACAACCCTCAGGGTAGTGCGTGAGCAGACCTCTGCGATTGACGGGACAAAGAAATTTTTATTCGCGCTGCCGGATGGAAATCTGGTGGAGAGTGTGTGGATGCAGTATAAGCATGGCAATTCGGTCTGTATTTCCTCTCAGGTTGGCTGCCGGATGGGCTGCCGCTTTTGCGCGTCTACGCTGGACGGTCTGGAACGGGGACTGACGCCTGCGGAAATGCTGGATCAGATTTACCGGATTCAGAAGCTGACCGGGGAGAGGGTAAGTAATGTCGTCGTGATGGGAAGCGGGGAACCGTTGGATAATTACGACAATCTGCTCGTATTTTTACGGATGCTGACGGATGAAAACGGTTTAAATATCAGCCAGCGCAATGTGACGGTTTCGACCTGCGGAATTGTGCCGAAAATGTATGAGCTGGCGGAGGAAAAGCTTCAGATCACGTTGGCGCTTTCCCTGCATGCGACGACAGATGAAAAGCGCCGCAGGCTGATGCCCATCGCTAACAAATACGGAATGAAGGAGCTGATGGACGCCTGCCGCAATTATGCGGACAAAACCGGACGGAGGCTGACCTTTGAATATAGTCTGGTTGGCGGCGTCAACGATACAAAAGAGGACGCGGAAGAGCTGATCGGTCTGGCAGCGCCGTTGGGCAGTCATGTCAACCTGATTCCGGTCAACCCGATCAAGGAGCGGGATTTTGTACAGTCCAACCATGCCGCGATTGCGGCGTTCCAGAAGCGTCTGGAAAAAGGCGGCGTCAACGTCACAATTCGTCGTGAGATGGGAAGGGACATCGACGGGGCATGCGGACAGCTGCGTCGCAGACACATGGAAGAGCAGAGCGAGTGAACCTTCTCGAAAGAGGACAATGCCGGATAACAGCTTGTCCTTTTTGTATTTTTGTGCTAGTATGGTAAAGATAATGGGTGAAATTCCGAATATAGAGAGGGTGAGCGAATGAAAGCTTACGCGATTACAGATATTGGAAAAAAGAGATCCTTCAACCAGGACTATGCGTGGATGACCACCGATGAGATCGGAAAGCTTCCCAACCTGTTTATTGTAGCAGATGGAATGGGAGGTCACCGGGGCGGCGGTTATGCATCGCGCCTTGCAGTGGAGACGATTCTGGAGCAGATCCGGCAAAGCCAGGCGGACAGCCCGGCAGAAATTTTGGTGGATGCGATCCGTCATGCAAACGAGTGTATCCGGCAGACGGCAGCGGAGGATGAACAGTTGAGTGGAATGGGGACTACAGTGGTAGCCGCCACCTGCGCAGACCGGCAGCTTCAGGTTGCAAACGTCGGGGACAGCCGTTTGTATATTGCAGATGATGTCGGCATCCGTCAGATTACCGAGGATCATTCCCTGGTACAGGAAATGGTGCGCTTTGGCGGAATCAGTCGGGAACAGGCGAGGATCCATCCGGATCGCAACATCATTACCCGTGCCGTAGGCGTAGAGGATGATCTGCAGGTGGATCTGTTTTTGGTTCCGCTGGAAGGAAAAGACCGGGTGCTTCTGTGCTCGGATGGCCTGACCGGAATGCTGGAGGATGAAGAAATCCTGCAGATTCTGGAAGGAGAAGGCAACGTGGAAGAGCGGGCGCAGCGGCTGGTGCAGGCTGCAAACGACCACGGCGGAAGAGATAATATCGCGGTGATTATTATGGAGCCGTTTTCAGATGAGGTGAGCGGATGATTAAGATAGGAACAATGATAGGCGACCGTTACGAGGTGCTCGAGCGCATCGGGATGGGCGGAATGTCAGATGTTTATAAGGCAAAGGATCACAAACTGAACCGGCATGTAGCGGTGAAAGTGCTGAAGCAGGAATTTTCCGAAAATACGAATTTCGTATCTAAATTCCGGGTAGAGGCCCAGGCAGCAGCCAGTCTGATGCATCCGAATATTGTAAATGTGTATGACGTCGGGGAAGATAACGGGGTTTACTACATCGTTATGGAACTCGTAGACGGCATCACGCTCAAAAAATATATCGAAAAAAAGGCGCGTCTGTCTGTGCGGGAGGCATTAAGTATCGCCATTCAGGCATGCATGGGCATCGAGGCAGCGCATAACAACCATATTATCCATCGGGATATCAAGCCGCAGAACATCATTATTTCCAAGGACGGCAAGGTAAAGGTGACGGATTTCGGCATTGCAAAAGCGGCGACGAGCAACACGATCACCTCAAACGTCATGGGTTCTGTGCATTACACTTCTCCGGAGCAGGCAAGAGGTGGATACAGCGACGAAAAGAGTGATATTTATTCGATGGGTATTACACTTTTCGAAATGCTGACCGGACGCGTTCCGTTCAACGGTGAGACGACGGTTGCGATTGCGATCAAGCATATTCAGGAAGAAATGCCGTCTCCGAGAGAATACGTGCCGGAAATTCCGGTCTGCGTGGAACAGATTGTTTTAAAATGTACCCAGAAAAGTCCGGATCGCCGCTATCACAGCATGGCGGCGCTGATTGCGGACCTGAAAAAGGCGCTGATGTCCCCGGACGAGGATTTTGTCCAGATCGAGAACCCGGACGAGGCGATGGCGACCCGTACCGTGACTTCCAGGGAACGCAAGGAAATCAACGAAAGCAGAAATAAAGAGGCGACAGAGGGAACGCGCCTGAAAAAGAACGAGACGCCCCAGAAGCCCAAGAAGAAAAAACAGCCCGTCTATGAAGAGCCGGAAGAGGATGAAGAAGATGACGAGGATGAGGAGTACGATGACGATTCCAGAATGGAAAAAATCACGACGCTGCTGGCGATCATCGGTGCTGTTTTAATCGGCTGTGCCGTGATCTTTTTAGTCGGCAGGGCAGTAGGTATTTTCAATTTCGGTGCGACGTCTGCGCAGGTGACGGTGGAGAATGTGACCGGTAAATCCGCGGCAGAGGCGCAGAAGATCTTAGAAGACCTCGGGTTGAAGGTAAAATTTGCCTATGAGACTTCCGATACGGTAGCGGAGGGCAATGTCATTTCACAGGATGTACAGGGCGGTACGACGGTTTCCTCCGGTACGCAGGTACAGCTGACGGTGAGCGGCACAGCACCTGCTTCCGATACGGACACAATCCCGGTTCCTGATGTGTTAGGAGCACTGGAGGCGGATGCGACCGCAACGCTGACCAGAAGCGGATTTACCGTGACGAAAGCGGACGGCTACTCCGATACGATTGAAAAGGGAAAGGTTATTTCCCAGAATCCGGTCGGTGGTTCCCGTGCAGCCTCCGGCTCTGCCGTGACGATCGTGATCAGCCAGGGACCGGATACCGGCAGTAAAAATACGATGCCGGCTATCATCGGTCTGGATGTGGAGACAGCGGTTGCAATTTTGACAGAAAACGGATTTTTGATCGGGGACCAGAAAGAGATGAGCGATGACACGGTTCCTGCCGGAAAGGTATGCTATGCAAGCTATACGGCAGGTGCTGCGGTAGAGCCCGGTTCTACGATCGATATCGGAATCAGCGTCGGCCCCAAAGCGGTTACCTACGCATATCAGGAAGCGGTTGCAAGCCCGGCGGATCTGGATCCCCAGTACAAAGAAGGAACCGAGTGTACAGTAACGATCACCGGACAGTCCGGAACGGAATATTTAAAGACGACAGTTCGTTCTTTCCCGATCACGACAGTCAATCTGCATGGAATGGCAGATCCGGCAGGACTGATTACCTACGAATATACGGTGACCGGTGAGGCGACCACGACGACGGACGAGGACGGAAACCTTGTAACCGTGCCCGGAACGACAACGAGACAGACTGTGCAGCGTCAGGTCATGTTTACATCGGAAGGATAAGCGGATGCAGGGAAAAATCATCAGGGGAATCGGCGGATTTTATTATGTGCACACCCATCAGGGCGTATATGAATGCCGTGCGAGGGGCATTTTCCGGAAGGATAAGGAAAAGCCCCTGCCGGGCGACCTGGTTTCGATCAGCGTCCTGGACGAAACAGAAAAAAAGGGAAATCTGGATGAAATCCTGCCGAGAACAAACAGCCTGATCCGACCGGCAGTAGCCAATGTGGATCAGGCGCTTGTCATTTTTGCACTTGTGAGCCCCAAACCGAACTTTAACTTACTGGATCGTTTTCTGGTTTTAATGGAAAAACAGGGAATTCCTGCACTGATCTGTATGAACAAGACCGATCTGGCTTCCGACGAAATGATCGCGGAAGTAAGGGAACGCTATCGCACCAGTGGCTATCCGCTGCTGTTTGTCAGCGCGGCACAAAAAGAAGGTATTGAAGCGATCCGGGAGTATCTTCGGGGGAAGACGACGACTGTTGCCGGTCCCAGCGGAGTCGGGAAATCGTCTCTGATCAACCTGCTGCAGGATGGTGTACAGATGCAGACAGGCGCAGTGAGTGAAAAAATTGAACGGGGACGGCACACGACGCGGCATACGGAGCTGATGTGGGTGGAAGAGGATACCTACATTCTGGATACGCCGGGCTTTTCGTCAATTGAGTTATTCGGCATTGAGAAAGAAGAGCTGGGCGACTATTTTCCGGAAATCGCAGCACATGCCGGAGATTGCAGGTTCCGGGGATGCGCGCATCTGGCGGAGCCGGACTGTGCAGTGAAGGAAGCGGTGGATAACGGCGAAATCAGCAAAGGGAGATACGAGAATTATCAGCTGTTTTATGAAGATTTGAAAAAAACGGCGGGATACGGAAGGCGCAGGGACACCTGACGGAGACGGATTTAGACAGAGCATAAAAATAAGCTGCCCGGAGGAATGAAAAAATCCTCCGGGCAGCTTATTTTTCATGACAATAGAATGCTCGCAGAGCGTGCATTCTATTGTTTGTGCCTAGCGCCATGCAAATGTCGCCATGCCGTAGATATAGATAAACGCGATGGCAATCGGGACGACGAAGCGAAAGACTGGTTTCATCCATGCCTTTACCTTTAAGCCGTGTCCGGTATTAGCTTCCTGTACGAAGTTCTCCCAGCCCCAGCCAAAGCTGTTGCAGCAAAACAGAGTAAGCACCAGGGAGCCGAGGGGCAGCACATTGTTGGATACGATAAAATCCCAGAAATCCAGCCATGCCGTGCCTGCTGCGAAGGGTTGAAAATGCAGGACGCTGTAGCCGAGAGCAGTCGTCAGAGCCAGGACAAAGATGCCGGCGCCGCAGACAATGCAGCCCTTTTTTCGTGACCAGCCGGTGAGTTCACGGATCATGGCGAGAATATTTTCGCAGACACCCAGGACAGTTGAAAGGGCGGCGAACACCATGAACAGGAAAAACAGCGTGCCCCAGATACGACCGCCAGCCATGTGGTTGAAGACATCCGCCATCGTGTCGAATAACAAACTTGGACCAGCGTTGACCTCCAGTCCGTAGGTAAAGCAGGCGGGGAACATGATGATCCCTGCGAGAACTGCCACGAGGGTGTCCAGTAAAATAATGGTGACGGATTCCCCCATCAGCGACCGTTTTTTGTCAATATAGCTGCCGAAAATAGCCATACCGCCCATCCCAACCGACAGTGTGAAAAATGCCTGGTTCATCGCGCCGACGATGACGGAGCCGTTGAGCTTGGAAAAGTCCGGAACCAGATAAAACTTTAACCCGTCTGCTGCGCCGGAAAGGGTCAGGCTGTGGACCGCCAGCACCAGCATCAGAACGAGCAGGGAGGTCATCATATATTTCGTGATGCGTTCCAGCCCGCCCTGTAAGTCAAAGCTCAGAATCAGAAAAGCGACGATGACCGTGACGAGCAGATAGGACACGTTGACGGACGGATTCTGAATCATCTGTGTAAAGCCGAAGGACTGATTCTGCCCGGTTAAAAATTTCACAAAGTAATAGATCAGCCAGCCGCATACGACGGTGTAAAACGCCATCAGGGTAATATTGCCAATCAGACTGACGATACCGAAAATCCCCCATTTGTGGCCGGGCTTTTCAAGCTTTTGATACATGTAGAGCGGACTTGTCCGGGCAGCGCGCCCGACGGAAAATTCCATAGTCATGACAGGCAGACCGAGAAGGAGCAGGCAGATCAGATAGATCAGCATAAAGCCTCCGCCCCCGTTTTGTCCGCACATCCACGGAAATTTCCATACATTGCCGCAGCCGATGGCACATCCTGCCGAGATCATGATAAATCCGAGACGGCTGCCGAGTTGTTCCCTTTTTTCCATTGTTGTTGATTTCCCTCTTTTCTTTTTCCCAAATACAGCTCTGCCCAGGAGAAAAACAGAGCCTGCAGAGAGAAGTATAGCGGAAAGCATTCAAAAAAACAAGCCATCGGATTTGGAATGACGGAAGTGGATTTTGGGACGGCGTGTTATGCGTTATGATCTTTGGAAAATTGATTTTTGAGGTTTAAAAAAGAAAACAAATATGATATATTATTAGATTGTATCCAACTTTTTGCTTACACGGCAGAGAGAGGGAGAAAATAAAAGAGCTGGAGAAAATAGAAAGCGTCCTGAAAATGTGCAGGTAATTGTGCAGTACAAAAACATAGAAAGGCGAAAACCCCGATAAATCAAGGGTTTTCGGACAGGTAAATCGTAAAATGAAACTTGGTATCGTTATTACGAGACCGATTTCATAAATGTCCATATAAGTTGTTAAATGCCTTTAAATGCTGATAGCTAGAGCATTTAACGGATTTCCGACTTGGATAAAACTCTATATAAATTCATGTAAGTTTTTGAAAAATGGCCCACTTTGTGGCCCATTAACTTTTGATTGAAGTCCTAATATGGTAAGGAGAAGTGCTTGTATGAGCGCTTCTTTTTTGCAAGTATTATAATAAAAATAACTGGTGATTAGGTTCCAATATGAATATGTAACTGGAATTTTAAAGGCATAGTATGTTGTACCATCTAATAAATTTTGCTTTCATTTTTGCTCATGACCATGAGACTTTTTTCACTCAAACTGCATGCTGATGATATATTTCTAGTATCGAACAGAACGTTGTTGTATTATGATTTGCTTTTAATTGTCACGGCAGTGTTTAATGGATGCTGTGAAAGCCTAGGCTTTAAAGGATTTTTTGATGATTGACGAATAATTTACACCTTATTTATACCTTTGGAAGACCGGATCGGAATAATAGAGAAATAAAGAAATAGATAAATATAACAGGAAGCAATTTTGTCATATTGGAAATAATTAAAATTTGCTGAACCGTGTTGATTTTATTGATTGAGTATAATAAAAGTAAGAACAGAAACTTCCATGTTTGAAGCGGTTACCAGAATTGACAAAGAAATGCAAGTTAGCCAATCCGGTAGTCCAGCATATTTTTTCATTGTCACCCGACGTTTATACAAAACATATACTTATTCCGCTTGATGCGTCATTCTTGTTCTGAAAACAGGAACAGAATCCTTACAGCGACTGTAAGTGTTATTTATTGTGCTTCTGTGCTATCATTTACCCAGAAATGGATAGGAGGCATTCACATGAAACCAATTTTGAATATTGAAAATCTTACCAAAGTCTATGGGACGTTGCCAAACCAGACGAGAGCACTGAACGGAATCACTTTTCAGGTCATGCCGGGAGAGTTTCTCGGTATTATGGGAAGCAGTGGTTCCGGCAAATCCACGCTTCTCAACTGTATTGCAACTGTGATTCAGCCTACAGGTGGAAGCATTCAGGTGGAGGGAGATACTCTGCAATCCCTCAAGGAAAAGGCTCTTGCCGAGTACCGTGGCAAAAAAGTTGGTTATCTATTCCAGAACTTTGAATTGCTGGACAACCTGACTGGCAGGGAAAATATCCTGCTCCCGACTTCCTTGCATGGGGTAGCCGAAACAGAAAGCAGCCAGCGGCTGAAGCAGTTGGCTGACTATCTGGAAATTTCTGATGTTCTGGATAAGTTTCCGTCCAAGATGTCCGGTGGCCAGCGTCAGCGTGTTGCGGCAGCAAGGGCTCTGATCTTACATCCCCAAATGATCCTTGCCGATGAACCGACGGGTGCGCTGGATTCTAAGAACGCAAGAAGTCTTATGGAGAAGCTGTCCGGCCTGAATCGTGACGAACAAGCTACGATCCTGATGGTAACCCATGATTCCAATGCCGCCAGTTTCTGTAAGCGCATCCTGTTCATCCAGGATGGCGTGATCTTTCATGAGCTTCGGCGTGGAGACGAAAGCCAGCAGGAGTTCTACGGGCGCATCCTGAAGGTGATGGCGCAACTGGGAGGGGGCAGCGCAAATGTTCTCTAATCTCATTCTTCGGAACAGTCGCCGCAGCCGAAAGGAAAACGGTCTGTTTTTCAGCTCCCTGGTGATTTCTATTGTTGCATTTTACATGATTCTTTCCATCTCCACTCAAGATGTGATGCTCTTTTTGCAGAAAATGGAGAGTGACGCAGTTGACAAACTCCTGCTTCTGATTCCTGCGTTTTATGGGATGACCCTCGGTATTCTGTTCTTTTTGATCTATTTTGCCTGCAAGTATCAGTTCGAGCGCAGACGGCATGAGTTTGGTGTTTATCTAATGTTGGGGATGCGTAGAAGTAAACTGTTTGGTATGCTTCTGGCGGAAGATTTCCTGACCAGTATTCTTGCCATGCTCATAGGATTACCTGTGGCTGTGGTGCTTTCAGAAATTGTCAGTCTTGTCACCGCCAAACTGGTAGGCATGGGGATCATCGGTCATCAGTTTTCTTTATCCTGGTCTGCGATTGAATGGACGCTGGCAGGATTTCTGGCAATTAAGCTGACGGCACTTCTGATTTTGAGTGGACGAATCAGCCGCCAAGAGATCGGTACTTTGCTATCCCAGCCAACGAACCACCCCAAAAAGCAAATGCCATCTGTTATCTATGGACTGGCTGCTATATGCGGAAGTGTGATGTTGGCAGTGGCTTACTACATGGCGATTCAGAGAATTGCATGGACAAAGGTAAGTATGATGGGACTGACTTTGCTGTTGGGCATAGTTGGTACGATGCTGCTTTTCTATGGGATGCGTGCGCTGATTGCTTTGATTGTTAAGAAAGGAAAAGGAAATAAGCAGCTGCATGTATTTACCTTCCGGCAGATTCAGGAGAATGTCATTCATCAGTCAAACTCCATTGCCATCAGCTCCCTGCTGATTCTGGCAGCGCTGTGTTGTTTTGGTGCGGGCGTAGGAATTGCAGGAACGAATAGCCTGTCTTCTGACCATGTAATCGACTATACTTTTGAAGATCATACTGCAGAAGATTCATCGCAGGTTCTTCCGAATATAAAGGCAGCCCTGAAAGAAAACGGTTTGGAAAATCAATTTTCAGAGCTTTTTGAAATGAGGGTTGGGAGTATTCACACCACAGAAGATTATGATAATGCCTACAGCATGGACGTTGTTATGGACTCTCTTCGAAGCCTGCCCCAGTCGGAAGACCGGGATGTCCTTTTGAACAATCTTGATTATGCCACATACCCATATTTGATTTGTTTATCGGACTATAATCGTTTGTTGGAATTGTCCGGCAATCCGGCTCTCCAATTAGGCGAAAAGGAGGCCGCTGTCTATATTGATACAGAGTTTACTACGGTAAGCCGTACCGCAATGCTGAACCAAGTATTGGCCGGGCATCCCAAGGTGGAACTGGATGGTAGTCCGATTCATCTTACAGGAGAGGTTCAGTCTGTGAATTTGGTCACGGACCGTTCTATAACCTTGTCCTTTGCATTGATTCTTCCGGATGAAGCATTCCTATATTATAGCCAGGGGATGTATGATACCTATGTCAATGCGGTGCTCAGTGAACAGGCTCTGGATGGAAATAGCCTTATGACTGCATATTTGGATTTGAACGAGAAGCTGGACGAAACTGGCATTGAATATGAAAGCTATCTTCAGAATATGGGTCGTCAGCTTTTCTACACCATAGCATCCAGTTATATTACCCTATATCTAGCAATTGTTTTCCTGGTAGTTGCCAACACCATCGTGGGTGTTCAGTTCCTGATGAGTCAGCAGAAAACCGGGCGCAGATACCAGACTCTGATCCGCCTGGGAGCTACTTACGAAACCCTTTGCCAGTCTGCTGGAAAGCAAATTACCTGGTTTATGGGACTTCCTGTATTGGTTGCGGCTGTCAGCAGTCTGTTTGGAGTCAGGGCGTTATTTACAGGGATACTCTCGTCTCGAACCCGTGGGACAGTGTCTGAAATGCTGCTTGTATCTGCTACTATGATTTTGCTGCTTTGCGTGATAGAATATATTTATATGAGAGTGGTCAAGCGCTCCAGTGATCGGTATTTGCTGACACTGATGCAGCCACAGAGAGAAGAATAATTTGGAAGGAGGTGCTGCCGTGAAAAGAATTGCTGTTGTGGAAGATGAAGTCTATATGCGGGAAGAACTCTGCAATATGCTTCAAAAGGACGGGTATCTTGCGGAGGCAATCACCGAGTTGGAAGATGCCGTTCGGCTCCTGGCAGCCCTCCGTCCTGACCTTGTGATCTTAGACCTGAATTTGCCGGAGATCAGTGGCTTTCAAATCTGCCAGGAACTAAAGAATAAAACCGCTATCCCCGTCCTGGTACTGACTTCCAGAGATCAGGTAAAGGATGAACTGCAAGCGTTCCACTTGGGTGCTGATGAATATTTGACGAAGCCGTGCAGAAAAGATCGACTTCTTGCCAGGGTATCCAATATTCTCAAAAGGTATGAAGGCCGTACCAATCTCATAGAGGGACCAGATTTCCTGTTAGACCAGCAGACCTACACGCTTTATATTCATAATACCTCTGTCGTGCTTCCAAAAAATCAGGGAAAACTGTTGGTTGCTCTTTTGTCCGGCGGCGATGCTCTGGTCACGACGGAGCAACTTTGCATAGCACTATGGGGAACCACGGAATACATAGACGAAAATGCCTTGCAGGTTAATCTGACCAGGCTGAAAAAGACGATGTCCGGTCTTGAGATGAAGCAGCGAATCGTTGCGGTTCGTGGGATGGGCTATCGTCTGGAAACGGGGGTGGCTCCATGAAGCGGCTTTGGCGCATGATAGAACGGTACTACCCCTGGCTGCTGTTGCTGTTGGGCGTGGATTGCTTTTGTGCTATCATTCTTTGGATTTCTGACATTCAGGCATTTCAAACCTTGAGTGGGTTAGTAGTTCTGACAAGCCTCCTTTTGTTTTCAGCAATTCTGTTTGTACTAAACAAGCGGGAGACCACCCGCCGAGAGCTGTTCCGGGATTTCCTCAGTGATCCTACCATCTGCAACGAGGAACGGCTGCTCAGTGCCATCAGCCGGGAAGAAGGAGAATCTATCCGGCTTCTGGCATCAGTTTTACAGGAACACAAAACTGAGAGTAACAGTATGGCAGATGCCCTACAGGACTATGAAGAATATGTGGAGGGCTGGGCACATGAAGCGAAAACGCCCCTATCGTTGTTGACCATGCTCCTGGATAATCGGAGCAACGAAATGTCTCCTCCCCTGCAAGCAAAACTGGATTATGTCCGCAGTCAGCTTCAGGAGGATGTCACTCAGATGTTATACTATGCCCGGTTAAAGAGCAGTACAAAGGATTATCAGTTTAAGGATATCAATTTGAATGACTGCTTGGGGGAAGTTCTGGAGGACTATGCCCCACTTCTGGAAGAAAAGCAGTTTGTAATTATCAATAAACTGCAATCTGAAACAGTCTATACAGACCGTAGAGGGCTTCAGTTTATGTTGGGACAGATCGTGAGCAATGCCATAAAATATAGCAGCGATAGTCCCATGCTAACAATCTCTATGATACATTCGGAGATCGCAGATGTCCTTTCAGTTGAGGATAATGGCATCGGTGTAAAAAAATATGATCTGCCGTATATTTTTCAAAAGGGCTTTACCGGGGATTCTACTGACAGCAGAAAGAAAGCTACCGGTATAGGGCTTTACCTGGTTAAGAAGATGGCTGACGATCTAAACCTTCGTCTGGAAGCTGCTTCCCCGTGGGAAAAGGGCTTTAAGATAGTCATCTTCTTTCCAAAATTGAGATCCAACGGAGGAAAATAATATAAGCAAAAAACGGGGCTGTAAAATAAGTCTCTGCTAAAGAAACGCTAGTTCCGACAAATGCTGGTTCTGGCGTTTCTTTACATTAATATATGTTTTTTGAAAATCGTCACTGTTTTATGTAAAAAGGGTACACTTAATAAGCTTGGATAGATTTCTTCTGTACGTCCATATTTTTTATATCTTACATGTTGTTTTCGTTTGAAAAGAAATTTACGTCCAATAGGGCATATAGGATTTCCGTTCTCATCTCTTATATAGTTTACAGCACGATAAGGATTCGTGTGATGTTTTTTATCTGCCGTTTCTTTTTTGTACATGGTAAATATCATTAAATTTTTCCATTAAAGGTACAAAGCATTCCATGCCTTGTCTTCCATAAAATCAATTCTACGTTAAAAACATACCGTCTAGACAGCTATTTTTTAAGCTATCATTTGAAAGACATATATAATATATAGGCTCAAATGGTGAAAGTGCCCATTTGGGCCTATTATTGTATGAATTCATACGTTACAACCAGAGCAAGATCCACCCGTGTATTACAGTATTGTCATTTTGACAATTTTGTATTACTTACGAGTAGCAGACTTGATGGGGGTTACGTCCCCATACCCACGTGAAAATATAATTGCAGGCAATTACATTTTAGCAGATACGCAAGCGTTTCTGAGTAAGCGTCATAGACAACAAAATAAGAAAATTTTGATAAGGCATTCACCTGGATAGGTGAGTGTTTTTTTATTTTCAAATATTTAATTAACAGAAAAAATAAAAAAGTTTTCCTCAGGGGGCTGTAAAAATGCCTCTCAGCGTTTCGTATTAATGAAAGGGTATTTTTTGCAGGAAAAATAAAAAATTTTCATCAAGAGCCTGTATTTATGCCCTTCATCTTTTGAATATGTGTAAGGACATTTTTTGAGCCGGCATAAAAATGATTTTTACAACAGTTAGAAACAGAAACGAGGCGAGAAAAGAATGAAATATGAATACATGAAGGAGTCAGAGCAGATGCTTCAGTACTTCCAGTTTCCGAAGTTTTTATTAAAGCTGCGAATTTCTCAAACTGCAAAATTCCTTTATATGATTTTGTATGACCGGGCACGGATATCGAGAATGAATAGTTGGATAGACAAGTATGGAAATGTTTATCTGATTTTTCCGATAGAGGAATTGTCTGCTCAAATCGGTAAATGTAAATCTTCTGTAAAAACAGCATTGAAGGAATTAGATGATGTGGGACTATTGGTTCGCAGATCTGGTGGTTTTTCAAAACCCAATCATTTATATATAAAAATTCCATCTGATGAGATTGGTTTACAGCTGGTTGAGAATAAGGCGGTTGAAAAGATGGTTGCAACAGAGTCGGAAAAGCAACCTTCATCTGGTCGTAAAAATGGCTGTGCAGGAGTCGGAAATGTGGCACCTAGTAAAGTAACTGAGAAATATAAAAGAAATAAATATCATGAAGTAAATTATTGCTATGGAGAAGGAGAGAGTTTGTGATGAGAGAAGAAGATATCGTATGTGTAGGCAGTGATGGTTTGCAATACTGCAAAGTCTGTGGGGAAGCGAAAGAAGCTTTTTTCCCCGAGGGTGGCTTTATGGGGATGAAAAAACATACTAGGCAATGTGCCTGTGACAGAAAAGCGTATGAAGAAGAACAAAAATATTTTAAAGAGAAAGAACACCGGGAATTAGTCAGTAGAAATACGAGCATCTGTTTTGACGAGAGCAGGATGGAAGAGTGGACATTTGAGAATGCAGATATGTCAGATGCAGTAATGCATAAGGCAAAAAGCTATGTTGATAACTGGGAGGAAATGAAAAGAAATCATATAGGCTGTTTGTTCTGGGGACCGGTTGGTACCGGGAAAAGTTATATTGCCGGGTGTATTGCCAATGAACTTCTTAAGCGGGAAGTAACGGTAAAGATGACAAATTTCAATACCATTATTGATGATATATTTCCACTGGCAGACAAAACGGAATATATCAATGCATTGGCTTCTTACCAGCTTTTGATTATTGATGATCTTGGAGTGGAACGAAATTCAGAATATGCGTTAGGAATTGTTTTTAGCGTCATAGACCGCAGGATCCGTTCGGGACGACCTTTGATCATCACAACCAATCTTCCGCTGAAAGAAATAAAAAGCGAGACCATGTTGGACAAAAGGCGTATCTATGATCGTATTTTAGAAATGTGTACACCAATGTATGTTGGAGGTACAAGTAAACGAGAAGCGATTGCAAGTATGAAAATGGAGAAAGCGAAAACGTTGTTGAATACAAAGAATGATCGTGTGTATTGCGGATAGAAGTGTATGCTACGCACGTTAAATAATAAGGGAAGGATTTTATGAGCAAACAACATGTTGCGATATGTGAAAAAGTGGCTCTTACAATTGAAGAGGCAGCAGAATACAGTAATATTGGACAAAACAGAATAAGTGGTCTTTTGAAAGAACCGAGATGTCCGTTTGTGCTTTACGTAGGCACGAAAAAACTTGTAAAGAGAAAAGAATTTGAAAAATTCATTTCGGAAAGTGTGGAAATATAAATGATTGACAGGAGATGGGGCAGGAGATGAGATGAAAATGAATATTCACAAAAATAAGATGCTATGGTATAATACAAGGTACTGTATTAGGGCTTCTTATGAGAGGAGCTGAAATATGGGAAAAGATTTAAAAGGCAAAGAACTTGGCAAGGGAATATCCCAGGAAAGTACGGGATTATACTCAGCCAGATTTGTAGATCGGTTTGGAAAGAGAAAACATAAACGATTCAAAAAGCTGCAAGAGTGCAGAGCATGGATTGCTGATGCGACTTATGTGGATGAACACAGTGATATTTCAATGCCATCAGATATGCTGGTCGATCAATGGTTTGATTATTGGATTGGGATAAAAAAGAAAACAGTCCGTTCAAATACTGTTCGCAATTATACGGAGAGATATATTAAAAATATTAAACCGGTAATTGGGAAGATGACACTATCAGACGTGAAACCACTTCAATGTCAGAAAATATTTTATGATATGGCAGATCAGGGGTATCGCACATCTACAATTTATCAGGCAAGAATTGCATTATACAATATGTTTGAGTATGCAAAAGAGAATGAAGTCTTGCGTAGCAATCCCTGTAAAAAATCTGTGAAAAGTGATATGGGAAAGCCTTCTGAGAAGAAGGTTGCTTTAACAAGAGACATACAAAAAACATTTTTACAATATGCAGAAAATCAAAGCTATGAAAATCAGTATCGTTTTATACTACAAACCGGATTGCGAACAGGCGAATTGGTAGGATTGAAATGGGGAGATGTCGATTTTAAATCCAAAACAATTCAGATTCGCAGAAGTATGGAATATCGTTACAGTGCAAAGGAGTGGCGTATCGGAGAACCAAAGAGTAAATCAGGTTACCGTACGATACCCTTAACAGAAGAAGCGGTTTCTATACTAAAAAAACAAAAAGAAAAGAATAAGAGGATTTCAGAAATTTCAACAGAATGGGAAGAATTTGTGTTTCTGTGTCGAAAAGGAACACCTGTCAAGAACAGTACATATGATACAGCGCTGTTTAAAATCTGTGACAAAGCAAAAATTCCAAGATTTTCGATGCATATCTTGAGACATACTTTTGCTACCAGATGTATTGAAGCAGGAATGAAACCGAAAACACTTCAGATGTTACTGGGCCATTCGAATATTGGAATTACAATGAACTTATATGTTCATACTACCGAGGAAGAAAAGAAAAAAGAAATGGACTTGGTAGCAGAAGCACTTATGGCAATGTAATGGCCCACTAAATGGCCCACTTGCAAAAATAAGTATGCTGAAATCCCTTGAAATCAAAGGATTTATAGGAGGAAATAGAAAAAATGAAATTAGGAATCGTTGGTCTCCCGAATGTTGGTAAAAGTACCTTATTTAATTCTCTGACGAAAGCTGGTGCGGAGTCTGCAAACTATCCGTTCTGTACCATTGACCCCAATGTAGGTGTGGTAGCCGTTCCGGACGAGCGCTTAAAGCTTCTGGGTGATCTGTATCATTCCAAAAAGGTAACGCCTGCTGTGATCGAGTTTGTAGACATCGCAGGTCTGGTAAAAGGTGCTTCTAAGGGCGAAGGCCTTGGCAACCAGTTTTTGAGCAATATCCGCGAAGTGGATGCGATCGTGCACGTCGTTCGCTGTTTTGAGGACAGCAACGTTGTCCATGTAGATGGAAGCGTGAATCCGCTGCGCGACATCGAGACGATCAACCTCGAGCTGATCTTCTCCGACCTGGAAATTCTGGAACGCAGAATCGCCAAAGTGGCAAAGGGCGCGAGAATGGATAAGGAGCAGGCAAAAGAGCTGGCGATGCTGGAGCGTGTCAAGGAGCGTCTGGAGGACGGAAAGCTTGCAATCGGCTTCGAGACAGAGGATGAAGACGAGGAAGAATACTTCAAGAACCTGAACCTGCTGACTGCAAAACCGGTGATCTATGCGGCGAATGTCGGGGAAGAGGATCTGGCAAACGATGGCGCAGACAACGCAGGCGTACAGGCAGTCAGAGAATATGCAAAAGAAACCGGCAGTGAGGTATTTGCGATCTGCGCACAGATCGAGGAAGAAATTTCCGAGCTGGACGATGAAGAACGCCAGATGTTTCTGGATGACCTTGGATTAAAAGAATCCGGTCTGGAAAAGCTGATCCGCGCAAGTTACCATCTGCTCGGCCTGATGAGCTTTTTAACTTCCGGCGAGGATGAGACGAGAGCATGGACGATCAAACAGGGCACAAAAGCACCGCAGGCGGCCGGCAAGATTCACACCGACTTCGAACGCGGCTTTATCAAGGCTGAGGTTGTCAATTACAAAGATCTGCTGGAAAACGGCTCCCTTGCGGCAGCGAGAGAAAAAGGACTTGTCCGCATGGAGGGCAAGGAATATGTGGTACAGGACGGCGATGTAATTCTGTTCCGCTTCAATGTCTGAGAAAATCGTTACTGTTCACTCGCGCCATTCGCAAAAGCGCAAAAAAATTATAAATACAACAAAAGGTACGCTTTTAGGGCATTTTGTTGTCACGAATGACGAAAAAGGCAGTTGGACTTTTCACGGTCCGGCTGTCTTTTTTTTCTGAAATCGCTTGTCAAGGAGGGCATTTTATACTAAAATGGTTTCAAAGTGGTAGAAAGTGGTACGAAGTGGAGTAAGGTGGCAGACCTTTTCCATGAATGGCAGGTGATTGTACATGTTTATGGGTGAATACAATCATACGTTGGATACAAAAGGCAGGTTGATCATTCCCTCCAAATTTCGAGAGACGCTCGGTGAGAAATTTGTAGTGACCAAGGGACTGGACGGCTGCTTATTTGTGTACGACAATGTCGGCTGGACTGCTTTCGAAGAAAAGCTTCAGGCAATGCCCATCAGCAGAAAAGACACCCGTATGTTTGTCCGTCACTTTCTGGCAGGCGCCGCGGAGGTGGAGGTGGACAAGCAGGGACGTGCCCTGATCCCTTCCAAATTAAGAGAATTTGCAGAGCTGACCAAAGACGTTGTGCTGGTGGGCGCTGCAGGACATATTGAAATCTGGAGCCAGGAGCGCTGGGATGCCCTGGAAGAAGAGGCGGAGGAATCCATGGAGGATATCGCAGAGCGCATGGACGACCTCGGACTGTAATTGCTGTAACAAAGAAAGGAAAAATCGATGGAATTTGCACATACATCCGTCCTGTTGGAGGAGACAATTGAAGGACTTGCAATCAAACCGGACGGCATCTATGTGGACGGCACATTGGGCGGGGCAGGACATTCCAGCCACATTGCAGCGCGCCTTAGGACCGGCCGGCTGATCGGTATCGACCAGGATGCAGAGGCGATCGAAGCGGCGACAAAACGGCTGGAGCCGTGGCAGGAGCATGTGACGCTGGTGCGCGACAATTACTGTAACCTTCCGGCAGTATTAAATAGCCTCGGCATCGATAAAGTAGATGGCATTATGTTAGATCTTGGCGTATCCTCCTATCAGCTGGACAACGCCGAGAGAGGATTTTCCTATCGTTATGATACCGCACTGGATATGCGGATGGATCAGCGTCAGACCCTGACGGCGAAAACGATCGTCAATGAGTGGTCACAGGCAGAGCTGTTTCGGTGTATCCGGGACTACGGAGAAGATAAATTTGCACAGAATATCGCAAAACACATCGTGCAGGCGAGAGAAAGGAAGCCGATTGAGACGACCGGGGAATTAAACGACATCATCCGGGCGGCGATTCCGGCAAAGATGCGGGAAAAAGGCGGACATCCCTCCAAACGCACGTTTCAGGCGATTCGGATTGCCTGCAACAGAGAGCTGGAGGTATTGGAAAATTCCCTGGACGCCTTTATCGATCGGCTGGCTCCGGGTGGAAGGCTCTGCATCATCACCTTCCATTCGCTGGAAGACAGAATTGTGAAAAATGCCTTCCGCAGAAATGAAAATCCCTGTACCTGTCCGCCGGAATTTCCGGTGTGCGTGTGCGGTAAAACGAGCCGGGGACATGTTGTGACCCGCAAACCGATTCTTCCGACCGAGGAAGAGATGGAGACAAATTCCAGAGCGAAAAGCGCAAAGCTGCGCATTTTCGAAAAAATAGAGAGCTAGTACATCGTTTTCGAAATAACGATACCACTCACTTGCCTGTGAATCCGATTGGTATAGTTATTTACGAAACGCTGTACTGGAAGCCGGAACAGACGGCGGTGAGGAGAGCAAATGGCAAGAACATCGAATTCAGCCAGAAAAAGCCAATCGGCAGCGTACAAAAGAACGCCCTATCAGAAAACAGCATATGTAAACGGTACGGCAGTCAAACACGCTGAGGCGGGAGAAGAGCTGGAACGCCATTTGGATCAGGGCTCCGGACGGGTTTCAAGACGCGAGCTGGAGAAGCAGAAGCAGGAAATGAAACGCCTGCGCTACAGAAATGTAGCCTATGTGCTGTTTTTGACCGTGGCGTTTGCAGTCACAAGCGTAATGCTGATCGGTTATATCCGGATGGAATCCTCGATCACCCAGAGCGTAAAGCAGGTTGCAGCGCTGCAGAGTCAGCTAAATAACTTAAAGACGGAAAATGACGAAATGAAAAACCGGATTGATAGCTCCATCAATCTGGAGGAAATCAGAAGAATTGCAATTACGGAGCTTGGCATGACCTACGCAGGACAGGGACAGATCGTGGAAATCCCGGATGATGGAAGCGATTATGTAAGACAGTATGCAGACATCAAGAAGTGAGGCAGGTGCCGGATTGGATAAGAAAAATAAGTTTACAATACGAATGCAGAGAAAGCTGGTGGTACTGTTTTGTTTGGTACTGCTGGCTTTTGCAGGGTTGAGCGTCAGATTGATTTTAATTAACCGGGATAACGGCGACAGCTACAAAAAGCAGGTGCTTTCCCAGCAGCAGTATTCCAGTACGACGATTCCTTATAAGCGGGGAGAAATCCTGGACAATAAGGGAACGAAGCTGGCATCGAGTGAAAAGGTATACGATCTGGTGCTGGATATCAAACAGATGAATAATAAAGAGGACTATGTTGAGCCTACGATCCAGGCACTGGAGGATTATTTTAGCATTGACGGCGATCAGGTGCGCGCTTATGCGCAGGAACACCCGGATTCCCAGTATTATGTCCTCAAAAAGAGAATGTCCTACAATGAAATCAGTGATTATCAGCAGATGATGGCGGATACGAGCCAGAAAGAATATAACCAGTATGTCAAGGGAATCTGGTTTGAGGAAAGCTATAAGCGAGTTTACCCGAATAGCTCTCTCGCAAGCGATGTCATCGGCTTTACGCGGACGGACGGAACCGGAACCTACGGACTGGAAGAGTATTACAACGATGTTTTGAGCGGCGTAAACGGCAGACAGTATGGATATATAGACGGGGACGATAATCTGCAGCGGACGACGGAGGCTGCTGTAGACGGCTACAATGTTTATTCCACGATCGACGCGACGATTCAGGGCATTGTGGAAAAGTACCTCAAAAAATATAACGACGAAAACAAAGACAGCACCCGCGAGGGTAACGGTGCGCAGGATGCAGCGTGTATTGTGATGGATGTCCACAGTGGGGAAGTGCTCGCAATGGCAAGTTATCCGACGTTTGACTTAAACGATACGAGAAATCCGGAGGCACTGATCGGCAGCAAACTGATCGATGTCAGTGGAAACTCGACGGATACGGTCATCAACGAAGAGATTGCAGCGTCGATGAAGCAGGAGGAAAATAACGATCTGCTTGTACAGAACTTAAATGCCCTCTGGAAAAACTACTGCATCAACAGCACTTACGAGCCGGGTTCCACGATGAAGCCCTTCGTTGCAGCGATGGGGTTGGAGGACGGCAGGCTCAAAGGCGATGAATCCTTTGAATGCACCGGTATCATCGAGATCGGCGGCTACAAAATCCGCTGTCATAACTACAGAAACGGTGCGGAGGGGTGGCTGACGATCGGAGAATCCATTGAACGCTCCTGTAATGTCACGCTGATCCGGATGGCACAGGTTATCGGGATCGATGAATTTCTGAAATATATGTCGGAATATAATTTCGGCTTAAAGACCAATATAGATCTGGCGGGCGAGGCAAGAACGGCTTCCCTGGTATTCAATTCTTCAACGATGGGACCTACGGAGCTTGCAACCTCGAGCTTTGGACAGGGCTTTAACGTGACGATGATCCAGATGATCACAGGTTTTTGTTCCCTGATCAACGGAGGCTATTATTATGAACCGCATATGGTCAGTAAGATTACGGCAGCAGATGGATCTGTGGTAAAGAATATTGAGCCGAGACTGTTAAAGCAGACCATTTCCGCGGAAACTTCGGAGAAAATCCGTGAATACTGCATTCAGGTTGTGGAAGGTGCAAATGGTACCGGTAAGCGTGCAAAGCCTGCAGGCTATCGCATCGGCGGGAAGACTGGTACAGCAGAAACTGTCAGCGCCAGCGGTACTCGTGAAAAGGACGAATACGTCGTATCGTTTATGGGCTATGCGCCCGCAGAAGATCCACAGATCGCAATTTATGTGGTTTTAAACAGACCAAACGCCCGGGAGCAGGATCTGGAAACGAGAAAAGCATGTATCATCGCCAAAAACATTTTGACCGAAGTGCTTCCTTATTTAAATATCTTCATGACACAGGAGCTGACGGACGAAGAACGCGCAGAGCTGGAAGCGATGCAGATTGAAATTCGCGAGCAGCTGAGCGCAAACGCACCGGCGTCAGATGTCAGCGGGAATGATGTCAGTGGAAATGATGTCAGTGGAAATACAACCGATACCGGAGGGGATTCTTCCGCTGAGGATACAACGGCAGGGGAGAACAGCAGCGCTGCGCAGCCTGCGGGCGATGACCCGCCTACAACAGGTGGAGATACTGCAAATGGAGCAGAAGCGGACAATCCGTATGTCAACAGTGACGGGCAGTTGATCGATCCGACGACTGGAGAGGTGATCACGGAGGATTCAGACGGCTATGATGTGCCGGTTTCCGGCATTCTGGAAAACGGTGCAGCAGGCAACTCTGGTGGGGATACGCAAAATCCTATGGAATAATAGAAGAAAAGAGGTAACTGCTCAGTAGGTCTGCGCATTTACTGCGCTGACCGTAAGAAAACTTAGACTAGAAGGCAAAAATCCTATCGGCATAGCCGATTTGAAATGGATTTTTGCGCGTAACTGCGAGGGTACGGAACAGTTACGAAAAGAGTTCGATCGCTGTCTGCTGTGGTCACAGCGCAGCGGCGGCGTGTGCATATTTTAGGCAGCGGTTTCATAAGGTATAGTAATTTCTGCTTTGCAGGGAACCTATGGAACTGAGCAAACCGTTTCACCGCAAAAAGATCGTCGTAATTTTTCTGGCGTGCATTCTGATCTTTTCAGGGCTGTCTGCCAGAGTGGTATATCTGATGGTATTTCGGGCGGCACATTATTCTGAGCTCGCGCTGGATTTGCATCAGAGAGAGCGCAAAATCAAGGCAAAGCGCGGGAGAATTTTAGACCGGAACGGGATCGTGCTGGCGGATAACCAGCCGGTCTGTACGATTTCTGTCATCCATAACCAGATTCGCGATCCCAACGCAGTGATTGCGCTTTTGTGCAGCAAGCTTGGACTGTCGGAAGAGACCGTTCGAAAAAGAGTGGAAAAGGTATCGTCCATCGAAAAAATCAAAAGCAATGTTGATCTGGAAACCGGGGAGGAAATTTACCGGACAGGGCTGGACGGCATCAAGGTGGACGAGGATTATAAACGATATTATCCGTATGAGAATCTCGCTTCCAAAGTGATCGGCTTTACCGGAGGCGATAATCAGGGAATTTTGGCATTGGAAAGCCGGTATGAGGAAGTGCTTTCCGGGCAGGAGGGCTTGATTCTGGAAATGACGGACGCACGCGGCGTCCGGCTTCTGGATGAAGGAGAGAGCCGGGTAGAGCCGGTGGATGGAAAAGATTTATACATTAGTCTGGATGCCAACATCCAGCTGTACGCGCAGCAGCTGGCGGAGCAGGTCTGCCTGGAAAAAGAAGCGGAAAGCGTTTCGATTCTGGTGCTGCGTCCCGATAACGGAGAAATCCTTGCGATGGCGGATGTGCCGGAATATCAGTTGAATGACCCATTCACACTTCCAGAGGGGCAGCAAGAACAGCTCATGACCGAAAAAGAAAAGCAGGAAGCCCTGAATAAAATGTGGAGAAACGCCTGCATCAACGATACCTACGAGCCTGGATCTGCCTTTAAGGTCATTACGGCGGCAGCCGCACTGGAAAACGGCGTTGTCCGGGAAGAGGATTCTTTTCAGTGCCCGGGCTATATTGTCGTAGAGGGCAGAAAAATCCGGTGTGCAAAGGTTCGGGGTCATGGAACTGAAAATTTCGTACAGGGGACGATGAATTCCTGCAATCCGGTGTTTGTGACGGTAGGGCTTCGGATGGGTGCAGATACGTTTTACCAAAGCATGAAGCAGTTCGGGCTGCTGAACAGAACTGGAATCGATGTGCCTGGAGAAGCCGGTACAATCATGCACGCACAGGATCAGATCGGTCCGGTGGAGCTTGCGACGATTTCGTTCGGGCAGTCCTTTCAGATCACGCCGATCCAGCTTGCAGCGACGGTCAGCTCCCTCATTAATGGCGGGACGCGGATTACACCGCATTTGGGACTGTATTGCGAAAAGACGGACGGTTCGGAGCGCATTTCGGTGCAGAAGGAAACGAAGCAAAAACGGATTCTTTCGGAAGAAACGAGCGCCCGGCTGCGCAGCATCCTGTTTCAGGTCGTGGAAAACGGCGGCGGAAAAAATGGAAAAGTCGAAGGCTATCAGGTGGGCGGCAAGACGGCGACCAGCGAGACGCTTCCTCGCGGTACTGGTCGGTATATTTCTTCGTTTCTGGGTTTTGCACCTGCGGACGATCCGAAGGTGCTGGCATTGTGCATTATCCGAAACCCCCAAGGCGTCTATTATGGTGGACTGGTGGCGGCACCGGTAGTGCGCGAGCTTTTTGAAAATATTCTTCCCTATCTGGATGAAATAGGGTATTATGAGAAGAATGAAACAATAAACCGCAATTAATTGCAGGGAAACATAGAACGAAAGTGCTGTCTATGGCAGCGAAAGGAGAGAATCAACATGGATTTACTGGGAAAAAAGGTACTGGTAGCCGGATGCGGAAAGAGCGGACTCGGAGCCGCCGGACTCTTGCAGAAAGCGGGAGCCGTTCCCGTTCTGTTTGATGAAAATGAAAAGCTGGATGGGAAGGCGCTCTGCGCGCGGGAAGATTATCCAAAAGACACTGCGCTGGTACTGGGAAGCCTTCCGAAGGAGTTGCTTTCCGAGCTTTCGCTGGCGGTTTTAAGCCCCGGTATTTCCATTGAAGAAGCGTTTGTTTCTACACTGAAAGAGGCGGATATTCCGGTATGGGGCGAAATTGAGCTCGCCTGGAACTATGAAAAGGGAAAGGTGCTCGCAATTACAGGCACGAACGGAAAGACCACGACGACAACGCTGGTGGGCGAGATCTTGAAGCGTTATCAGGACAATACGTTTGTTGTCGGCAATATCGGAACCCCCTATACGCAGGAGGTTTTAAAAACAGATAAGGACAGCGTGACGGTAGCGGAGATCAGCAGCTTCCAGCTGGAAACTGCAGTGCATTTCCATCCGACTGTCAGCGCGATTTTAAATATCACGCCGGATCATTTGAACCGTCATCATACGATGGAGAACTATGCGGCGGTCAAGGAATCCATCACGAAGAACCAGACAAAGGACGATTTCTGTGTGCTCAATCACGAGGACAGCTGGTTAAAGGCGTTTGCACCGAAATGCCCGGCCCAGGTCATCTGGTTTTCTTCCAAAGAAAAGCTGGAGAGAGGCTATTATCTGGTCGGCAGCAAAATCTGCAGAAATCTCGGAAATGGGGAAGAAGTCCTGATGGATGTTGACAAGATGCAGCTGATCGGCGTACATAATTTTGAAAACGTGATGGCGGCGATTGCGATTGCAGCAGCATACGGCGTGCCGATGGAAACAATTCTGGATACCGTAAAACATTTTCAGGCAGTAGAACACAGAATCGAATATGTAGCGACCAAAAACGGCGTCGTTTATTATAACGATTCCAAGGGAACCAATCCCGATGCGGCGATTCAGGCGATCCGCGCAATGAAGTGGCCCACCGTGCTGATCGGCGGCGGCTATGATAAGCAGAACACCTACGACGAGTGGATTGAAGCGTTTGACGGCAAGGTGAAGCTGCTTGTGCTGATCGGTCAGACGCGGGAAAAGATCGCGGAGTGCGCAAAGAAGCACGGAATGGAAAATATCGTTTTGGCGGACAGCTTTGAAGAAGCGATGGATACCTGTGTAAAGGCAGCGTGTCCGGGCGACGCGGTGCTGTTGTCTCCCGCATGCGCGAGCTGGGGAATGTTCCCGAATTATGAAGTGCGCGGTAAAATGTTCAAGGAATATGTAAACAGCCTGAAGGGGTGAGCAAGTGGCAGGACGGAGAAAATCTCAGAAAACAGAATACTATTTTGATTACAGTCTTCTGTTCATCATCCTGTTTCTGACAGGCTTCGGACTGGTTATGATTTATTCCGCCAGCGCTTACGATGCGACGACGCAGAATCTGAACGAGGACTATTATCTGATGCATCAGGCGTTTGCGGCGGCGCTGGGGCTGGTGGGGATGTTTTTCGTCTCCCACATCCCATATCATTTTTGGGAACGGTTTGCGGTAATCGGCTATGTGGTTTCCCTGATTTTGATTGTACTCGTGCTGTCGCCGCTGGGCGTCGAGGTCAACGGTGCAAGAAGGTGGTTGAATCTCGGTATGTCGATTCAGCCTGCGGAGATCGCAAAGCTGGCGATGATTCTGTTTCTGGCGACGTTTATCTGCAAGATGGGAAGAAACATTCGGACGTCGAAAGGCTTTTTGACGGTTATTGGAGTTTCCCTGCCGCACGTTTTTTGTATTTGGCAAATCACCAACAACCTGAGCTCTGCGATTATCGTGCTGGGAATTGCGGTCCTGATGCTGTTTGTGGCGAGTCCGCAATACAAACCATTTTTCATCATAGGAGGAATTGGAGCACTCGCAGTTATAGGCGTAATTTTCGGTGTCAAGCAGCTGCAGAGCATCGAAGGGCTGGATTTCCGTTTCGCCCGTATCATGGCGTGGCTCGATCCGGAAGCCTATGCGTCCGGCAAGGGCTTTCAGACGCTGCAGGCACTTTATGCGATCGGCTCCGGCGGTATTTTTGGAAAGGGGCTCGGGCAGAGTATCCAGAAACTGGGCTTTTTGCCGGAGCAGCAGAATGATATGATCTTTTCGATCATCTGTGAGGAGCTGGGGCTGTTCGGCGGCATTGCTGTGATCCTGATTTTTTTGCTGTTGATCTGGCGTCTGATGATTATTGCGAACAACGCGTCGGATCTGTTCGGTGCGTTGTTAGTTGTCGGCGTGCTGGGGCATATCGCGATTCAGGTCATTTTAAATGTTGCGGTCGTAACGAACTCAATGCCGAACACCGGCGTGTCCCTGCCGTTTATCAGCTACGGCGGCTCATCGATCCTGTTTTTGCTGATCGAGATGGGGCTCGTCATGAGCGTTGCCCGCGGCATCAAGGTCCGGGATGTGTAATGGTGTATGCGCGTATCGCGCGTTCATCGGGAGCAAAGAAGACGAGCGTGTTATCTGGACACGGGGCAGCAGTGTAGCTGCATTTGTCACGTATGCGGCATCTTTGCCATAGTATAGGGTAAGGGCAGCGCGGACGGTGGTTTTGTGGATTCAATCTGGATCAGAGGCAAAAGACCTCTTTACGGGGAAATGACAGTGCAGGGGTCGAAAAACGCCGTGCTGCCGATTCTGGCGTCGACCATTCTGATCGCCGGAAAGACGACACTGCGAAACTGCCCGGATATTTCGGATGTGGACTGCATGTGCCGCATTTTGCAGAAAATCGGCGCAACAGTGACAAAAACCGGTCACGAGATCTGCGTGGACGCTTCCGGTGCGCTGCAAAGCAGGCTTCCGGCAGAGGAAGTGGTTCGGATGCGTTCCTCCATCGTGCTGACGGGCGCGCTTTTGGGGCGGCTTGGGCAGGCGTCCTTCTGCGATCCGGGCGGCTGTGTCATCGGCGACCGCCCGATCGATTTGCATCTGAAAGCCTTTGCGCGCTTCGGTTGTCAGATAAGGCGGGAGGATGACAATTTTTTGACGGTATTTGCAAAGCGACTGAACGGCGTACAGATCCCTTTTCCGTTTTCGAGCGTCGGTGCGACGCAGAATGCGATTTTATGCGCGGTCTGTGCAAAGGGAGAAACAGTGCTGACAGGTTGTGCAAAGGAACCGGAGGTCGTTTCGCTATGCCGCTTTTTAAACGGTGCAGGGGCAAAGATCGAAGGAGCCGGAAGCAAAACGATTCGAATTGAGGGCGTAAAAAAGCTTTGCAGCACAGAATTTTCCATCGATGCGGATCGGATCGTGGCAGGAACCTGTCTGATCGGTGTACTCGCGGCAGGCGGGGAAGCTTTTTTGCGGCAGGCGCCGATCGGGCAGCTTACAGCGGTGATTGCAGTTGCCAAAAAAATGGGCGCACAGATTATCCCGGATTCAGAAGGACTGTTGGTAAAACGTGCAGGCAGGCTGGTTTCCCCGCTTTTGCTGGAAACGGACGTATATCCGGGATATCCGACCGACCTGCAGTCCCCGATGCTGACGGCACTGTGCTGTGCAGAAGGAAACTGTATGGTGTCGGAGCGTGTTTTTAATGGAAGGTTTGGCGTGCACGAGCAGTTAAACCGGATGGGTGCTGCGATCGTCGCCGGACAAACAAGCGCGGAGGTCACCGGAGGCAGGAAACTGCACGGAGAGCGGGTTTTTGCAAAAGAACTGCGGGGCGGGGCGGCACTCGTGCTGGCGGGGCTGTGCGCAGAGCATAAGACGGTCGTGGAAAACTGTCATTTTATCCGGAGAGGATATGAAGATATCGTAAGGGATTTCAGAGAGTTGGGAGCAGACATTGGCACAGAAACAGAAATATAAGCTGCTGGACGGCGGAAAATCTGAAAAAAGTCGGAAGAAATCAGCTTCCGGCAAAAAAAAGAAAAAAAGCAGCGGCAAAGCTGCCGGGTATTCCTATGCAGTGGCAACGCCGGGCGAGTGGCTGCGTGCAAATCTCGGTGTACTGATTGCCAGCATCGTGATCGTCTGTTTGGCGGCGGCTGCCCTCGTCGTGGTGTCCGTGTTTCGGGTGCAGAACGTTTCGGTCGAGGGAAACGTCCACTACACGAGTGAAGAGATTGAGGCGATGGTTCTGACTGACCGGCTTTCCTACAATTCGCTCTATCTTTCGTTAAAATACCGGAATAAGGAAATCCGGGACATTCCGTTTATCGAAACGATGAGTGTCCGGGTCGATTCGCCGGACAGCATCACGATCCGTGTTTATGAAAAGTCTGTGGCGGGCTACGTGGAATACATGGGGCGTTACATGTATTTTGACCGGGACGGTATCGTGGTGGAATCTTCGGAGACGAGGACAGAAGGAATTCCGCAGGTGACGGGAATTAGGTTCGACCATGTTGTTTTGTATGAGGCGCTTCCGGTGAAGAATACCGATATTTTTCAGGAAATCCTTTCGATTACGCAAATGCTTTCCAAGCATCAGATCACGACGGATAAAATATATTTCAACGAATCAAATGAAATAACACTTTATTTCGACAATATCCGGGCAAAGCTGGGAAAGGATAACCTGGAGGAAAAGGTGATGCGCCTGGAGCAGATTTTACCGAATCTGTCGGGCGAAAGCGGAGTGCTCGATCTGCAGAATTACTCGGAAGACCGCAAAAATGTGACATTTCAGAAAGATGGATAACCGTAAAGAAATTGAAAAAATGGGTTGCGTAATTCTGAAAATGATTATATGATAAATATTATGAAGTTTGTCAGGAATGAAGGAGGAAATACCCTTGCTGGAGATTAAAGTAAATGACGCAGAAGCGGCAGCGCACATCCTTGTCATTGGAGTTGGCGGTGCAGGCAATAATGCTGTAAATAGAATGATTGATGAGAAAATTGACGGTGTGGAGTTTATCGGAGTCAATACAGACCGACAGGCTCTGCAGTTCTGCAAAGCGGAAAAGCATCTGCAGATCGGCGAGAAGCTGACCAAGGGACTGGGCGCAGGCGCAAAGCCCGAAATCGGTGAGCAGGCAGCTCAGGAGAGTGCAGAAGAAATTTCCAAATCCTTAGACGGAGCAGATATGGTATTTGTTACCTGCGGTATGGGCGGCGGAACCGGAACCGGTGCGGCTCCCGTTGTCGCAAAGCTCGCCAAGGACAAAGGAATCCTGACCGTCGGGGTTGTAACCAAGCCGTTCCGCTTTGAAGCAAAGACCCGTATGAACAATGCGATGTCCGGTATCGAGAAGCTGCGTGACAGCGTGGATACTCTGATCGTTATCCCGAATGACAAGATTTTGGAAATTGTGGACAAGCGTACCAGTATGCCGGAAGCCCTGATGAAGGCCGACGAAGTCCTTCAGCAGGCAGTACAGGGAATTACCGATCTGATCAACGTCCCCGCAGTCATTAACCTCGACTTTGCAGATGTACAGACCGTTATGCGCGACAAGGGCATTGCTCACATCGGTATCGGCGAAGGTAAAGGCGACGATAAGGCTGTTATGGCAGTCAAAGCCGCTGTAGAGAGCCCGCTGTTAGAGACAACGATTGCAGGCGCAACCGATATCATCATCAACGTGTCCGGCGATATTTCCATGTTCGACGCTTCCGATGCGGTGGACTATGTCCGTGAGATCACCGGCGATGACGTTAACATTATCTTCGGTGCCATGTACGATTCCAACCAGGCAGACTACTGCCGGATTACCGTAATTGCAACCGGTATTGAGGAGACACCGGCTTCCCGCTTCGGTACTTCCTTTGCAAGAAAACCGATCACTCCTTCCGTAGGTCAGACCGGTATGAAGACCACAGTGAGCGCGACGGGCGCGAACACGACAAGACCGTATAACAGCGCACTGCAGCAGCCTGTTCATCCCGGAGCTGCTTCCAATGCGGAATTAAAGAAGCCGGCAGGCATAAATGGCATTCAGCCTGCTCCTACGGTACTGCGCAGCAAGGTACAGGAGAGAGATTTAAAGATTCCGGATTTCCTTCAGAAAAAATAAATAATTTTAGTAACGAAACAGAAAACACCGCGAGGTGACTGAAAAAGTCATTTCGCGGTGTTTTTTTGTCGAAACTTTCCCCGGCAGTGCACAGCGTTTCGACAAAATCCACGCGCCAGCATTTTTATAATAAGGACATACAGTTTTGGAAAACGTGCGGGAGGAAAGGCTTGTGAGCTATCGGATTTATGCAGACCGGGTCTGGATAATGCACACCTGTATCAATGTGCTGCTGTTATTTCTGACAGCGAAACTGTCTGGGATGGCAGTAAGGGTTCGACGGATTATCGAAATAGCAGCCGGAAATGCGCTGTGCTTTACGGCAATCCTGTTGCTGCCTGCTCCGGCGGTTTTGCAGGGAGAAGTAGGGATAATTCTGGCAGGAAAAACGTTTTTTTGCCTGATTGCAGCACTTTGGTGGGTACAGCGATGCTTTCAGGTCAAAAGCCGGGAAGGAATGAGGCGTGTCTGGATCTGCTATATGTGTTGTGCCTGCGTGCTCGGCGGCGTCTGCAACGGCATTTCTGAAGTCCGGGAGCTGTTTGAAACCGATCAAAACGGTTTTGGGACCGGCGGGCAGGTTTCCATGATGCAGCTTTTGGTCTGGTGCGCGATTGTCGTCTGGTATGGCGCAAAGCTTCTGGACCGGGAGCGCAGGCGGCAGAAACATCCGATCTGGAAAGTCTCTTTTTTCTGGAAAACGAAGTTTTTTTCCGGAAGCGCGTTGATGGACAGCGGAAATTCCCTGAAAGACCCGTACACGGGGCGCCCGGTCTGCGTTTTGGACGAAGAGACGGCGAAAAAGCTTGGAATTTCGACGGAAAAGGCGGTTCGGCTGATTCCCTATCACAGCATCGGCAGGGCCCACGGACTCCTTCGGGCGGTGACGGTTTCAGAACTGTATCTGAGAAAAGACGGACAGGAGAAAAAGATTGCAGATGTGACGGTTGCGGTCGGACCCGGGCGTTTGAGCCGGTCGGGCGGATACCAGATGATTCTGCATCCAGCATTACTGGAGGAAAAGAAAGGAGCAGACCATGATATTAAAAGTAGCGATGCCGGGAAAAGTGCAGTTTAAATTGATCCGCCGGGAACCGGCATTTTTTATGGCACATGAGGGGGATATTCATTATATTGGCGGCGCAGATGTGCTTCCGGCACCTCTGGAAACGGAACAGGAAAACGAGGTGATTCAGGATCTGGCGACAGAGGAATATGCGCAGGAGGCGCGGTCAATTTTAATTGAACACAACCTGCGCCTGGTTGTTTACATAGCAAAGAAATTCGATAATACGGGCGTCGGCGTGGAGGATCTCATTTCGATCGGCACGATTGGACTGATCAAGTCAATCAATACATTCAATCCCGGAAAAAATATCAAGCTCGCAACTTATGCATCCCGATGCATTGAAAATGAAATCCTGATGTATCTGCGCCGCAACCACAAGACGCGGATGGAGGTTTCGATCGACGAGCCGCTGAACGTGGACTGGGACGGGAACGAGCTGCTTTTGTCGGATATCCTGGGGACGGATGAGGACGTGATCTACAGGGATATGGAAAACGAGGCAGAGCGCAGGATTTTAAGAAATGCGGTGGCGAAGCTTTCCGAGCGGGAGCGCACAATCGTCAGTCTGCGTTTTGGACTGGATACGCCGGACGGGCAGGAAATGACCCAGAAGGAGGTCGCGGCATATCTGGGTATTTCCCAGTCCTATATTTCCCGGCTGGAAAAAAAGATCATGAAGCGGCTGAAAAAAGAGATGGTGCGGGAGTGAAGCTGGGCGCTGCAGCTGCGTCCGACCGCCATGCCTGCACGCATTCCGGGATGTGCTGTCATGCCGTGAAATACTCACACCGTGTGTTACATGCTCCCTGCATCATGCGCTCAAATACGCGCGCATGATGCGGAGAGCATTTTTTTCGAGCCGGGAAACCTGTGCCTGGGAAATTCCGATCAGCTCGGCAACCTCCATCTGCGTTTTTCCCTCGAAAAAGCGCAGAGAAATGATCTCATGTTCCCGGGCATTGAGCTTTTTTAACGCGTCGGACAAAGACAGATGCTCGACCCAGTTTTCCTCCCGGTTCTTTTTATCCCGAATCTGATCCATCACATAGAGCGTGTCTCCACCGTCTGTGAAAATCGGCTCATACAGGCTCATGGGATTCTGGATGGCGTCGAGGGCATAGACAATATCCTCCCGGGAGATGCCGACCTCGGAGGCAACCTCGGTGATGGACGGCTCCTTCTGGTTCTTTTTTAAAAGCATTTCCCGCGCGTAGATGGCTTTATAGGCGGTGTCGCGCAGCGAACGGCTGACCCGGATGGAGTTGTTGTCCCGCAGAAAACGCCGGATCTCGCCAATAATCATAGGAACAGCATAAGTTGAAAACCGTACTCCCAGTTCGGTATTGAAATGATCGATTGCCTTGATCAGACCGATACAGCCAATCTGAAATAGATCGTCTACGTTTTCCCCTGCAGAGGAAAAGCGTCGGATGACGCTCAAAACGAGCCGCAGATTTCCCTTGATAAACTGTTCCCGTGCCTCGGCGTCGCCCCGCCGGATCTGGATAAAAAGCGCGTCTTTTTCTTCATTGGTTAGGATCGGCAGGCGGGCGGTGTTGACGCCGCAGATTTCCACTTTGTTGAGTGCCATGGCATTGCCTCCTGTGATTGAAAAGCTATGAAAAGAGCATGGACGAAAAAACGGAATTTATTCAAAGCGATGACGCAGATTTTGATGCATTGCAGCGCATGGCAGCCGTAGTGAAAAGCGCTGCACCAGCGTGCGCGCCGCTGCATAGGATAGAAAAAACGGGAGAATTTCGGATGCTTTTTTCGGAATTAAAAAGCAAGGAAGTCGTAAACTTACGCGACTGCCGAAAAATGGGACATGTGACGGACTTCGAGTTCGATGAGTGCAGCGGCGTGATCCAGAAAATCATCGTGCCGGGCATCGGCGGCAAAAACTGGAAATGCCTGTTTGGCTGCGATACGGAGTATGCGATTGCGTATCAGGATATCAAACAGATCGGACCGGATGTGATTATGGTAGATGTGCCGTAACACAGCGGAGTATAAGGGTCGAAAAACGGCAGATTTTACCAAAATGACAATGCAGCGGATATTCGGGTGTGCTATACTGAACATAAGAGAAACTGTGTCGCAGGCGACACAAAGTAGCCAGGATCGCAGAGACGAACTGGATGTTCGTCTCGCGGTTCCTTCGGCGCAAAGCGCCCGCGGAATGGAGATTGGTATGAAAATTCTTTTGATCAATGGAAGCCCGAAAGGCGATCGAAGCAACACGTTAAAGCTCTCCAAAGCATTTCTGGAGGGCATTTTGGAAATCGATAAGGATGCAGAGATCAGACAGATGAACCTTTCCGAGAAAAAGATCGCTCCCTGTAGGGGCTGTTTTGCCTGCTGGAACAAAACGCCGGGCAAATGCGTGATGACAGACGACATGCAGGAGGGCATCGAAGGAGAGCTGTGGGCGGATCTCATGATCTGGAGCTTTCCACTTTACTATTTCAGCGTTCCGGGGCTTTTGAAAAACTTTATCGACAGGCAGCTGCCCATGAACCTCCCGTTTATGGAAGAGCAGGAGGGGCAGACCGGGAGCGGCGGGCATCCGTCCCGATACGATATGAGCGGTAAGCGGCATCTGCTGATTTCCACCTGCGGATTTTATACCGCAAAGAATAATTACGACAGCGTGACGAAGCTGTTCGACCATGTGTGCGGCGCAGGGCAGTATGAAAGCATTTTCTGCGGACAGGGTGAGCTGTTCCGTGTTCCGGAATTAAAGGCGCGGACGGATGAATATCTGGAATGCGTCAGACAGGCGGGGCGCGAATACGCACAGAAACAGGCGATCTCAGAAGACGCGAAGGAAAAGCTGAGAGAACTGTTATATCCGAGAGATGTATTTGAAAAAATGGCGGATGCGAGCTGGGGCGTGGAAAAAAAGAGCGGCGAAAAGGAAGATCCGGTGCTGACCTTTACCAGGCAGATGGCGGCACTTTATAACAAAGACAGCTTCGACCAAAAAGAGCGCGTGCTGGAAATCCGCTATACAGACCTGGGAAAAGCATGGCAGATCGTGCTCGGAAAAGACGGCAGCACGGTGCTGGATGCAGGCAGCAGGGAAGCAACGACGGTGATCGAGACGCCCTGGGACGTCTGGCAGTCGATTGCAAGGGGAGAGATCCGTGGGGATGCAGCACTGGCAAAAGGAATGTATCGCGTGACCGGAGATTTTTCCCTGATGATACACTGGGATGATTTCTTTGGTGCAGCAAATGCAGCTGCGGGAAAAGAAAAATCCGGCAAAAATTCCGACGGGAAGACAGCAGAAAAAGAAAAACAGCCGCAGATGATTTTCATGCTGGCAGCGTGGATTACGTTCTGGGTGGCGGTGTCTGTCGGAGAAAATGTCGGAGCGATCGTGACGCTGGCAATTTGCGCGTGCCTGCCGCTTGCTGCGTGGAACCGGAAGCTGACGGTTTATGACCGGCTTTCCTTTGGAATTGTCGCACTGCTTTCTGTCCTCGCCCTGCAAAAAGGCTGCGTCAATATCGCACTGCTTGCCGGATATCTGGGCTTCGGGCTGATGTGGCTGTTATCCTGCCTGACAAAAGAGCCACTCTGTGCGGCTTATGTCAAATACAACTACCATGGCGACGATGCGTTGGAAAATCCGATTTTTATGAAAGCGAACAGAATCCTGGCGGCTGGCTGGGGAATCCTCTACATTCTGATTGCAATTTGGTCGGCATTTCTGTTGTCGGCAGGGCATACGACGCTGATGCAGATTTTAAACAACATGGCGACCGTGCTCATGGGCATCTTTACGGGTTGGTTTGAAAAATGGTATCCGCAGCGTGTCGCGGCGGGAAAATAATTCCATCCCCCTCTTTACAAAGATGTTTTGCGCGAAGTATAATAATTTAAACAAAACTAAAGAACCTTACAAATAGATAAGAAGGAGGTATTGTTGTGAAGCTTCAGATTTCAAACTGCAAAAAGGCGGCGGTTCAGGACGGCATGATCGGTCTGTTTTTTGAGGATATCAACTACGCGGCGGACGGCGGTCTGTACGCAGAGATGATTGAAAACCGGTCGTTTTCCTTTGTGGACTGTTACGGGGATGTGGGAGATTATTATACTAAGCCTGCGTGGGGCTATGGCTGGAATGCGACCAAAGAATGTGGTGAGGGCCGCATGGAATATGTGACGGGCAGCCCGATCAGCCGCGTGAATCCGTGGTATCTGCGGTTCACGGCGCAGGATGCCGGACAGGGCTTCTGGAATAAGGCGTATGACGGTATTTATCTGGAAAAGGGAAAGACCTACACCGTTCGGTTTTATGCGCGGGCGGCGCAGTATCCGGAAGGGAATATTACGGTACAGGTCACAAAGGACGGCAGAATCTGCGCACAGGCAGAGGTTTCCTGCATCCATGCGCCGGAGAAAACCTGGCAGAAATGGAACCTGTATGAAGCAGTACTGGAAGCCGGGGAGACAATCCGGAATGGCAGATTTACGATCAGCCTGACAAAGCCCGGCACGGTCGAGTTCGATTTGATTTCCATGATGCCGGACGATGCGGTGGCAGGTGTGTTCCGCAAAGATCTGTTTGACCTGTTAAAAGGCTTGCATCCCGGTTTTTTGCGTTTTCCGGGTGGATGTATTATCGAAGGAAATACACTGGAAAACCGTTATCGCTGGAAAGAAAGCGTCGGCGACATCAAAGATCGCCGCACGAATTTCAACCGCTGGGCAGTGCATCTGACGAGCGAGGAAAACGGATGGCACACGCAGTATTCCCATTACAACCAGACCCTCGGCATCGGTTTTTATGAATATTTTCTGCTGTGTGAGCTGATCGGTGCAAAGCCGCTGCCGGTTTTGAATGTCGGTCTGGCGTGCCAGTTCCAGTCCTATGAGCTGGTGGAAATGGACGAGCCGGAGTTTCAGGAGTTTTTGCAGGATGCGGTTGACTTGATCGAGTTTGCAAACGGTCCCGCAGACAGCACCTGGGGAAGTGTCCGTGCAAAAATGGGACATCCAGAGCCCTTCGGGTTGACGATGGTCGGCATCGGCAATGAGCAGTGGCAGACGGAAAAGATTGACTTCTTTGGTCGATATCAGGCATTCGAAAAGGCAATCCACGCAAAATATCCCGAAATTAAGCTGATCGGCTCTGCAGGACCGGATATCACCTCCGAGCGTTACGACAAGGCATGGGAATTCTATAAAAAAGAAGTTCCTGCAAGAGACAATTTCTGCTATGCAGTGGATGAGCATTACTATGTAAAACCCGACTGGTTTTATGCACATACAGATTTCTATGATGAATATCCGAGGGATGTCAAGGTGTTCTCCGGGGAATATGCTTCTCATCCGATCAGCGGCATGAACCTGCCTCAGGCAAACACCCTGGGCGGCGCACTGGCAGAGGCTGCATTTTTGACCGGCGTGGAAAGAAATGCGGACGTTGTTGTGCTGGCTTCCTATGCGCCCCTGTTTGCAAGAGTCGGCTATGCGCAGTGGTCTCCGGATATGATCTGGTTCGACGAAACGAAAGCCTACGGAACGCCCAGCTATTTCGTACAGAAGCTTTACGGAGAAAATATGGGAACCGTGACCCTTGCGATGGACGGACAGGAAAAAGAACTGCGCAAGGAGCAGGTTTATGCAAACGTAAGCCTCGATGAAAGAACCGGAGATCTCATCCTCAAGGTGGTCAACCATAACGACTGCGAAAAAACGATCGAGCTCGATCTGGGCAGCTTCCGGGCAGCAGGAACGGCAAAGAACGTGATTTTGACCGGCGAGGGTGAAGACGCGTATAACTGCATTGAGCATCCGGACAGCGTAAAACTTTCGGAGTGCGAGAGCAATGCAGCAGACGGCATCGTGCTTCCGGCAAACAGCTTTGTTGTAACACGGATTCCGACTGTGCGGTAAAAAAGGATTCTAAAATGGCAGGAGAAATAAAAAAGAATGTGCCTTGGCACATTCTCGCGCCGAGGCGCGGTTGCTTCAGCAACCATCTACCCTTGCGCCGAGTGCGCATCCTCGCGGAGCGTTTTTATCGTATGGAAACGAAGTTTCCATACGATAAAAACAGCGCCTGCCGACAATATCTCGGCGTCATACAGCTGCTGTCAGAAAACAGCTGTATGGCGCCGAGTTGTTTTTGCCCTTCGCAGCTTTCCAAGGAAAGGTCTTGAGAAATACGCTCCCTTTCGCTATAATCAAGTTATATGGGCAGATTTTGCCCAAATACAGGTTGATCTGTCAAAAAACGTTGCCGCCGCTGGTGACAACAGCAAAAGAGAGGGTATTATGGAGATCCAATTACAGAACCTGACAAAGAAATTTCCGAACCGAAACCGCAAGCATCCGGGGGATGTCATCGCGGTCAACGAATTTAACTTTACGATTCCGGACGGTCAGCTGATCGGTCTGTTAGGACCGTCGGGCTGCGGTAAGAGCACGACGTTAAACCTAATCTGCGGTCTGGAAAAGCCGACCTCGGGCAAAATTTTCTTCGGCGGCGAGGATGTGACGGGCGTGGAGCCGGAGCATCGTGGTGTCGGCATGGTATTTCAGAATTACGCGTTATACCCGCATCTGACGGTGCGGAAAAATATTATGTTCCCGCTGGAGAATTTAAAGGGAAAAGACCGCCTTTCCAAAGAAGAGATGGAAAAGCGCGTGCTGGACGCAGCGAAGATGGTTTCGCTGGAAGAACTGCTGGATCGAAAGCCAAGGGAGCTTTCCGGCGGTCAGCAGCAGCGTGTAGCCATCGCGCGTGCACTGGTAAAAATGCCTCGCGTGCTTTTACTGGATGAGCCGCTGTCGAACCTGGATGCGCGCCTGCGCCTGCAGACCCGGGAAGAAATCCGCAGGATTCAGCGCGAGACGAAAATCACGACGATCTTCGTCACGCACGATCAGGAGGAGGCACTGAGTATTTCCGACCTGATTGTTGTCATGAAAGAAGGCATCCTGCAGCAGATCGGCAAACCGCAGGAGGTCTATGACCAGCCGGCAAACCTGTTTGTGGCAAAATTTTTGGGCACGCCGCCGATCAATGTCTTTTCCGGAAAAGTGACAGACGGTCAGGTGAAAATTGGGGAAGAGACGGTGCTGCTTGCCGATCTGCCTGACCAGGAGGTAACGGTCGGTATCCGTCCGGAGGGCTTTGTTGTGGACGAGGACGGAACGTTTTCCTGTGCATTAAAGGGCATCGAGGTGCTGGGCAGAGATATCAGCATTGTCGCGTCCCATCCGGCTGCGGAAAATGCATCCATCCGCGCGATCGTCGGCTCGACCAGGTTAAATCAGGATATGACACAGGCAGTTTTCTTCTCGCTGAAAACAGATAAGGTATTTTTGTTTGATGCAAAAGACGGCAGCCGGATTGAGACTGTGTTAAAGCGGCCTGCAGGCAAAAGGAGCTGACCATGAAAAAACAAACCCTCAGGGCATGGCTGTATTTGCTGCCTGCCATTTTATTTCTGGGATTTTTCCTCGTCTATCCGCTGATCGACGTGTTTGTTTATTCGATGGAGGAGGGCTATAACTTTGCGTCCCAGACCTATTTCGGAACCGGATTTTACAACTATTCCTATGTCCTGCATGACCCGTATTTTTTACAGGCGGTCAAAAATACATTCCTTCTGGTTGTCATCACCGTGCCCCTATCTACAGGCTTTGCACTGCTGATTTCCCTGGCACTCAGCTCGATCAAAGCGCTGCGCGACCTGTACCAGACGGTATTTTTCCTGCCCTATGTGACCAATACACTGGCGGTTGGCATGGTATTTATGGTGCTGTTCCAGAAAACAGAATATACGGACGGTTTAATCAACCTGATGCTGCACTGGTTCGGTGCAGGACCGGTCGATTTTATCAGCGGTCCCTACTGGGCGAAGATGTTTGTCCTGTGCTTTTACACGATTTGGGTCGTTATGCCCTTTAAAATTCTGATTTTAACGAGCGCCCTCGCTTCGGTAAATCCCGACTATTACAAGGCGGCGAAGGTGGACGGAACCTCGAAGACGAGAATTTTCTGGAAGATCACAGTGCCGATGATTTCCCCGATGATTTTTTATCTGATTATTACCGGGTTCATCGGCGCGTTTAAAGCCTACAGCGACGCAGTTGCGCTGTTTGGAACGGATTTGAACGCGGCTGGGATGAATACGATTGTCGGCTATGTTTACGACATGCTTTACGGGGACAGCGGCGGCTTCCCGTCCTATGCTTCCGCGGCGGCAATCCTTCTGTTTGTGATCGTTTTGACGATTACCTGTATCAATCTTCTCGTAAGCAAAAAACATGTGCATTACTGAAAGGCAGACCGTTATGGACAAAGAATTGGATTATGGACAAACCGAAGAACGGGACCGGAAAAAAGCCAGAGCTGGCAAGACAGGAACCTATATTTTTCTGACGTTCTGGGCGCTCGTGGTGCTGTTTCCGTTTTACTGGATGCTTTTAACCTCCGTAAAAAGCTACGGTTCCTATAACGCAGAGCATATCCCGAAGCTGTTTACGCTTTCGCCGACGCTGCAGAACTACGCAGATGCGTTTACTTCTGTACCGCTGGGCAAATACCTGCTCAATACGCTGATTTTTACGGTTGTGACGACGGCGCTGATGATGGTCGTGATCACGCTCGCGGCATATGCGTTTGCACGCCTTTCCTTTCCGGGAAAAAATCTGGTGTTCACGTTTTTTCTGTCCCTGATGATGATTCCGGCGGAGCTGGTCATGATCACCAACTACGCGACGATCACACAGTGGGGCATGCGCAACAGCTTTGTTGGATTGGTACTGCCGTCCGTGACCTCGGTGTTTTACATTTATTTATTGAAAGAAAATTTTGAACAGGTTCCAGACGAGCTGTACCGTGCGGCAAAGGTGGACGGAACCTCTGATTTGAAATATCTCTGGAAGGTGATGCTGCCGATCTGCCGCCCAACCCTTGTTACCGTCGGGATCTTAAAGGTTATCGAGTGCTGGAACTCCTATCTCTGGCCGCGCCTGGTGACGGACGATCCGGCATATTATCTGGTTTCCAACGGCATTCAGGAGATCCGGGAAAACGGCTTCGGCAGAGAAAATATCCCTGCCATGATGGCGGCGGTGGTCGTGATTTCGGTTCCGCTGATCGTGCTGTTTTTGGTGTTCCGCAAAAAGATTATGGCGGGCGTATCGCAGGGAGGGGTAAAAGGATGAGACCATTCTGGAAAAAGATGCTGTCCTGTGCGATGGCGTTCGTCTGTCTGACCGGGGCTGCGGCAGGGCTGACCGGATGTCACGGCTCGAAGGAAAGGGCTGCGTTTGAAGTGCCGGAGAACTTCGACACGACAAAGCAGTATGAGATCACGTTCTGGGCAAAAAACGACACGAACATCCGTCAGACGGATATTTACAAAAAAACGATCGCGGATTTTGAGGCACTCTACCCGAATATCACGGTCAATCTGAAGCTGTACACGGATTACGGCAAAATTTACAACGACGTTATTACGAATATTGCGACGCAGACGACGCCGAATGTCTGCATCACCTACCCGGACCATATTGCAACGTATTTAACCGGCAGTCAGGTAGTCGTACCTCTGGATGAGCTGATGGCAGATCCCGCCTATGGACTTGGCGGAAGCAATCTGGAATTCGATTCCCCGACGCAGGAGGAAGTAATTCCGCAGTTTTTGAAGGAATGTTCCTTAAACGGACATTATTACGCGCTTCCCTACATGCGTTCGACAGAAGCCTGCTATATCAACCAGGATTATGTGGAGCAGCTGGGCTATACGGTTCCTGACGTGCTGACCTGGGATTTTATCTGGGAAGTCTCTGAGGCAGCTGCGAAAAAGGGAGCGGATGGAAAGTATGTGTTAAATGGGGGCGACGTTATGATCCCGTTTATCTACAAATCCACCGACAATATGATGATTCAGATGCTGCGTCAGAAAAACGCCGGATATTCCACGCAGTCCGGCGAGGTCGAGATTTTCAACGATACGACAAAGGACATTCTGTTTACGATTGCGGATCATGTCCGTTCCGGTGCATTTTCAACGTTTAAGATTTCGAGCTATCCGGCGAATTTTTTAAATGCCGGTCAGTGCGTATTCGCCGTGGATTCCACCGCAGGCGCGACCTGGATGGGCCCCGATGCGCCGCTGTCGGATATCAGCGACGAGGCAAAGCAGTCCTTTGAGGTGGCGGTGCGTCCCGTTCCACAGTATGACCCGGAAAATATGCAGATGATTTCGCAGGGACCATCGGTTTGTGTTTTTTATAAGGAAGATCCGCAGGAGGTGTTGGCGTCCTGGCTGTTTACCCAGTACCTTCTGACCAGCGACGTGCAGATTTCCTATTCTGAGACAGAAGGCTATGTGCCGGTCACGTCCAAAGCGCAGGAGTCCGCCGAATATCAGGATTATCTTGCGCGGGAGGGCGAGGATGCGGACACCCATTACAAAGTAAAAATTGAAGCGGCGAAGCTTTTGTTAAATCATACGCAGGATACGTTTACAACGCCCGTCTTTTCCGGCTCGGCTTCCCTGCGGGATGCGGCAGGACAGTTGATTGAAAAAACGGCAAAATCTGTACGTCGAAAAGAAACCGTGGACGAGGCATACACGGATAAGCTCTTTGATGACGTGACCGCGCTGTATCACTTAAATGATACGCTGCAGAGCACAGCGGGCAAACAGGATCTGGGACCGCTTCCGACGACCTCCGTCGTATTGCTCGGTGTGATTGGCGCTGCCTGGGTATTGATTCTTTTGTATGTGGTCTGGCAGCAATTGCAAAAAAGCAAAAGAGGGGATTGATTTTCCGGACATTTCGGCTATAATAAGAGTGTTTAAGCAAAAATGGTTTTCCATGGGACGGGAAACGTCCTGGAGACAAAGGAGAAGAAAGATGAAAAAATTACTGGCAATGGTTCTGACCGTTTCTATGACTGCAGCAATGGTTGGCTGCGGACAGGCAGCAGAAACCACAGAGACAGCAGCTGAGAGCACTGCAGTAGAGACTGTTGAAAGCACTGCAGCAGAAGAGACCGCAACTGAGAGCACAGAAGAAAGCACTGCAGCAGAAGAAGCAGCAGGCGATGTTTTATCTTATGCAGATTATGTTGCAGCAGATCTGGACAGCGAAGTGACCATCGAGAGCTACGTTCAGGCAAAACAGTCCTGGTGGGAAGACAAGGCTACTGTTTATACACAGGACAAGGACGGCGCATACTTCCTGTATGACATGGCTTGTTCCGAAGAAGATTATGAAAAGCTCGTTCCCGGCGTAAAAATCCGCGTAACCGGTTACAAATCCGAGTGGTCCGGCGAAGTTGAGCTGATGGATGCAACCTTTGAGTTCGTAGAGGGCGCAGACGAATATATCGCTCCTGCAGTTGATGTTACTGACCTGCTTGGCACAGACGAGCTGATCGATCATCAGAACCAGCATGTTACCTTTACGGATCTGACTGTAGAAGCGGCTGGTCAGGATGCAGACGGCAACGATGTTGCTTATCTGTACAACTACGATGGTTCCGGTTCTGAGGGCGACGACCTGTACTTCAACGTTTCCAGCAACGGCGAAACCTACACCTTCCTGGTTGAGTCTTATCTGTGTGACAAGGACAGTGATGTTTACAAGGCTGTTAAAAATCTGCAGATCGGTGATACCATCGATGCAGAAGGCTTCCTGTACTGGTACGAGGGTGTAAATCCCCATATCACAGCAATCACAGTAAAATAATCCGACGCTGCAGCTTGCAGCCGATACAGACCGCCGGCGGCTTTTTCAAAAGCCCCGGCGGTTTTGTTATCTTTTCCTTAAATTTTTACGAATTCTTTTTGCCCTGTATTGACTTTGGAAATATTTGTGGATAAAATACAGACTTAGTAAAGATAAGGTTAGGAAAAACAAAGGATAAGGGTTCTAAATGTACTGTGAATGTGAATATGGGGACGGCAGGCTTCCATTATTGTTTATTGTAAATCCTGCAGCCCACTCAGGAGAGGGCTATGCGCTCTGGAAACAGGCGGAAGCAGTTTTGCAGGAGCGCAGCATTCCTTATGAGGTTTATTTTTCGGAAAAGCGCGGCGATGTCAGGCAGCTGGCAAAACGGCTGACGAATGTTTCCGAAGGAGCGGAACGATTTTTAATTGTGCTCGGCGGAGACGGAACGCTCAATGAAGCCATACAGGGGATGCAGCATTTCGAACAGGTTCGGCTCGGTTATATCCCGACCGGTTCGAGTAATGACCTGGCGCGGGATCTTAAGATTGGGCACGACATCAGGCCTCTGATGAAAAAGCTGCTGGATGGCGGCACAGAGCATCGGATGGATCTTGGATGCGTCACATGGAATGCTGATGGAAAAACGCAAAAAAGGCATTTTCTGGTCAGCTGCGGCATAGGATATGATGCAGCGGTTTGTCAGGAGGCACTCGATTCCCCGATGAAGGACGCGTTAAACAAACTCGGGCTCGGCAAGCTGACGTATCTTGGGATCGGCTTGAAGCAGATGCTGACACTGCAGTATTGCAGGGCGTCGATTCGCTTGGACGGCAGGGAGATCATCAAAGCAGGAAAGCTTTTATTTGCGGCGGGAATGATTCACCGCTACGAGGGCGGCGGCTTTTGCTTTTGTCCGAAGGCAGACGATCAGGACGGGCTGCTCGACCTGTGCGTGGTCACTAACGTGCCGAGATGGAAATTCCCGATCATTATCCCTTTTGCATTGAAGGGAAAGCACGGAGGATTTAAAGGCGTGGATCAGTATCGCGCCTCCCGGATTGAAATTCGTACGTCGACGCCCTGCTGGGTGCAGACAGACGGAGAGATCCCGGGAAAGCTCGACAGAATTGAACTGACAGTAGAAAAACAGAAGCTTCGGTTTATCATATAACGATTGTATAGAACGTATAAAAATAGAAGAAACGCTGTTTTTCGTGAGGATGGAATCGCTGCCCGGCAGCGAAAGAGGAGAGCAATGAAACGCTATTATGAGAAGTATAAGCATATCATACCGTTGGCAATTTTCGGTGTGATCTACGTTCTGTGGTTTTATTTGCTGGAGCACCGCACCAATGTGCAGTATATGGTGGTGCATATGAACATTGATGATTATATACCGTTCTGTGAATATTTTGTCGTGCCGTACCTGCTCTGGTTTGCTTATGTACCGGCTGTGCTCGGGTATCTGTTTTTCAAGGATCGGCGCAACTATGACAGATGTGCAGTTTTTCTGTGCACGGGAATGCTGATTTTTTTGGTGATTTCTACGTTTATTCCGAATATTCAGCATCTGCGGCTTCACACCATGCCGCGCCACAATGTATTTACGGTTCTGGTGAGTCAGCTTTGGCAGACGGATACGCCGACCAACCTGTTCCCCAGTATCCATGTATATAATTCCCTCGGAGCGCATTTCGCGGTGATGAACAATGAAACGCTCTCCGGCAAAAAGTGGGTACGCAGAGGCTCCCTGATTCTCTGTGTTTCGATCATTTTATCCACGATGTTTATCAAACAGCATTCGATGTTCGACGTTTTGATGGCGTTTATTATGGGCGCTGTGATGTATGCGGCGGTTTATTATTACGACGTCGTAGGCGCATATCGTTTCCAGACAGGCAAGCGACAGCGCAAGCGGGCGAGAATCGGATAAAAATAGTTCTTGCGTAATTTGGTAGGCTATGTTAGAATATCCCTCAATGGCGCACAAGTGTGTGCGACATAAGAACATAAAGGGGGCGATATTATGACAGAGCCTACCAAATATTTTGTGGTGACAAAAAAAGCGGTACCGGAGGTATTATTGAAGGTTGTGGAAGCGAAACGGCTGTTGGAGTCAGGAAAGCTGCCCACCATTCAGGACGCGGTAGATGCGGTTGGTATCAGCAGAAGCTCTTTTTACAAATATAAGGATGATATTTTTCCGTTCCACGACAGTACCCAGGGAAAAACTGTAACGCTTTCGATGCAGATCGAGGACGAACCGGGACTTCTGTCAGATGTGCTTCAGGTCATTGCACAGTTTGGAGCAAATATTCTGACGATTCATCAGAGTATTCCGATCAATGGCGTGGCGGCGCTGAGTATCAGCGTGCAGGTCCTTCAGACGACGAAGGACATTTCGGAAATGCTGGATGCGATGGAAAAGCGGACAGGCGTGCACAGCGTAAAGATTCTGGCGAAAGAATAGAAAACGGAGAACAGCAAAGCATGGTAAAAGCAGCGATATTAGGATATGGTACAGTGGGAAGCGGCGTGGCTGAAGTGCTTTCCTGCAATCAGGAGCTGATTGCAAAGCGTGCCGGTAATCCGATTGAAGTGAAATATATTCTGGATCTGAGGGATTTTCCCGGAGATCCGAATGAGACAAAAGTCGTACATGATATAGAAGTTATTTTACAGGACCCGGAGATTTCGATTGTCTGCGAGACGATGGGCGGAAACGAACCGGCATACACGTTTTCCAAGCGTGCATTGGAAGCCGGAAAGAGCGTATGCACTTCGAATAAGGAGCTGGTTGCAAACCACGGCGCAGAGCTTCTTCGGCTGGCGCGGGAGAATCGCTGCAATTACTTTTTTGAGGCGAGCGTAGGCGGCGGTATTCCGATCATTCGTCCAATTAACGACTGCCTGACGGCGGAGCGGATTGTGGAAGTTTCCGGTATTTTAAATGGAACGACGAATTATATTTTAACAAAGATGGAACAGGAGGGCATGTTGTTTGAAGAAGCCCTTGGTCAGGCGCAGGCACTGGGCTATGCGGAGCGCAATCCGGAAGCAGACGTGGAAGGCTACGATGCGTGCCGCAAAATTGCGATTCTGACCTCCCTCGTAGCGGGAAAGACCGTTGATTTCCACAAAATCCATACGGAGGGCATCACCGGAATCGATCCGACAGATTTTGCCTATGCAAAGAAGCTGGATGCGACAATCAAGCTTCTGGCGGTCAGCCGGGAGACGGAGGATGGCTATCAGATATCCGTCGCGCCGTACCTTCTGAAAAAAGAAAATGCCCTTGCCGGTGTCAACGATGTGTTCAACGCCGTGGCGGTATGCGGCAATACGCTGGGCGATACGATGTTTTACGGACGCGGTGCCGGAAAGCTGCCGACTGCGAGCGCGGTAGTCGCAGATGTGGTGGAATGCGCGAGACATCTACAGAAAACAGTCGGATGCCTGTGGGAAGAGGGCGAGGCAAAAGTCGCCGACTTTGACAGTCAGGAGGGACGCTTCTTTGTCCGGGTGTCAAAGAAAGCCCGGACGGATGTCGAAAAGGTATTCGGAGACGTAGTGCCGGTCGTTTTGGACAGCGCTTTGGAGGAATTCGCTTTTGTGACAGAATCCATGCAGGAAGCAGAGTTTGAGAAATGCCGGGAGCAGATCTTCGGATTTGTGAAAAAGATCAGAATCAAGGATTGAAAAAAGACAGGAGAATACAGAGACCATGAGAAAAGTAGTAAAATTCGGGGGCAGTTCCCTTGCGAGCGCACAGCAGTTTGAAAAGGTCGCGGAAATCGTCCATGCAGAAGCATCCAGAAGATACGTTGTACCGAGCGCGCCGGGCAAACGGTTCCGCAAGGACACAAAGGTAACGGATATGCTGTATGGCTGTTACGCGCTGGCGGAGCAGGACGAAGATTTTTCTGAAAACCTGCACCAGATCGAGGAACGCTATCAGGAGATCATTGACGGTCTGTCCCTGACGTTGTCTCTGGAAGACGAGTTTGCTGTCATCGAAAAAAACTTCCGTGCTCATGCCGGAAAGGATTATGCGGCATCTCGCGGAGAGTATTTAAACGGTATTGTAATGGCGGCTTATTTGGGATATGAATTTGTCGATGCGGCACAGGTCGTATTTTTTAAGGAAAATGGCGAATTCGATGCAGTAAAGACCAACGAGGTACTGGGCGAACGCCTTCAGAACATGGAAAACGCGGTTGTGCCGGGCTTTTATGGCGCAAATCCGGACGGAAGCATTCGCACGTTCTCCAGAGGCGGCTCCGATATCACCGGTTCGATCGTTGCAAAGGCGGTTCATGCGGATGTTTATGAAAACTGGACGGACGTATCCGGCTTTCTGATCGCAGACCCGAATATCATCCCGAACCCGGAAAAGATCGAGACGATCACTTACAGAGAACTGCGCGAGCTTTCCTATATGGGCGCGTCCGTGCTGCATGAAGAGGCAATTTTCCCGGTCAGAAGCGAAGGTATCCCGATCAATATCCGCAACACCAACGAACCGGACAACAGTGGCACCTGGATTGTGGAGAGCACCTGCCAGAAGCCGAAATTTGTCATTACAGGTATTGCCGGCAAGAGAGGCTTTTGCTCAGTTAATATCGAAAAAGATATGATGAATTCCGAAATTGGGTTCGGCAGAAGAATTTTACAGGCTTTTGAAGATAATGGAATTTCGTTTGAGCATGTACCGTCAGGCATCGATACGATGACCGTATTTGTACATCAGGATGAATTTATGGATAAGGAACAGAACGTAGTCGCAGCGATCCATCGCCTTGCAAAGCCTGATATGATCGACATCGAGGGCGACCTTGCGCTGATCGCAGTCGTAGGCCGTGGCATGAGATCGACCAGAGGCACTGCGGGACGTATCTTCTCCGCACTTGCGCACGCTAATATCAACGTTAAGATGATCGACCAGGGTTCCAGCGAGTTAAACATCATCATCGGCGTGAGCGATGGGGATTTCGAAAACGCCATTCGCGCGATCTACAATATGTTCGTGCTGGTGCAGCTGTAAGGCTTGCCAATAAATAGGAATACGAGGTCCTGTGCGTTGGGAGCGCTCCCGCACAGGGCTTTTTATCGTATAGGAAACTTCTTTTCCATACGATAAAAATGCTCCGCGAGGATGCGCCAAGGCACATTTTTTTTAGGGCAAGACCATGGGCATCATTGGTGACTGGATGGACAAACATCTTACCTTCGTTCCGGTTATGAAAAAAGCTTAAAATAATCTTAAAGATTTCCGACATAAAATATGATATGCTATTACCAATGAGCAGTACCGGAAAAAAGAGAAGAGGCAACCGGCTGCTTGCAGACGAGTTGCCTCTTCTCTTTTTTCTGACAGGGCGAATGCCCTGCAGCGAGGAAACGCGAAGCGTTTACGAGGTGGTACTGCGGATAGCGGCGAATGCGAAAGGAATCAGAAAATGGCAGATAACAAAATACCGGTCATTTGTGTCAAGGATCTGTATAAAATCTACCGCGTGGGCGAATCGAAAGTGCGCGCCCTAAACGGCGTGGATTTCACGATTTATAAAGGAGAATTCTGCGCCATCGTCGGGACGTCCGGATCGGGCAAATCGACGCTGTTAAATATGCTCGCCGGGTTGGAGAAGCCGACAAAAGGCGAAATTGTCATCGCGGGGGAACATATCGAGAACAAGACAGAAAACCAGCTGGTTCGTTTCAGACGGGAGCATATCGGGTTTATTTTTCAGTCTTTTAACCTGCTTTCGACGATGACAGCGCTGGAAAACGTGGCGCTGCCATTGACATTTCAGGGTGTGGATAAGGCAAAGCGGTTAAAAAAAGCGTCGGCGCTTCTGGATCTGGTAAAGCTCGGCAAATACAAAAATCACCGGCCGACTCAGATGTCCGGCGGACAACAGCAGAGAGTCGGCGTGGCGAGGGCACTCGTGGTTGATCCGGAGATCATTTTTGCGGACGAACCGACCGGAAACCTTGACTCCAATACGTCCAGAGAAGTGATGGAGCTGATGCAGCAGGTGGTACACGAAAAACAGCAGACGCTCGTGATGGTTACGCATGACAACCATCTGGCGAGTTTTGCAGACCGTATTTTCCATATTATTGACGGCAAAATTGTCCGGATTGACGATATGACAGGAAAGAGCAAAGAAGAACGGGAAAAGGAAGAAAAGAAACGGGAGGAAGAGGCGAGCATATGAAAAGCTGGTGCAAAAAATTACTGACAGCAGGACTGATTTTCATGACGGCGGTAGCAGCTGTCAAAACTCCGATGCCGGTTTATGCGGATGAGGTAAGCGGAAACTCGGTACAGTACATCACGGATGATGATAGATGGAGAGCGTCCGTGGAGTTGAAAAACTACAAGGAAAGTCTGATTAAACGGGAAAATCCGGAGCAGTACATCATCGATGATCTGGACGATATCATGTACAGCGGGCAATATTACATCGCAAATTCGGAATACATGACGCCCGATGCGATGTGGAGCTATGTGGAAAAAGTGAAAGCGGAGATGGACACAGCGATCGGTAAAAGCGGAAGTGTGACAACGACGACGGAATTTCTGACGGTTGCGGACAACTGGACGACGCCGAGCGTTTCCTATGGACAGAGTGTGGAAATCGTGCTGCCGCTCATCAACCTCGGTGAAGAATGGCTGACAGACCTTCTGGTAGAGCCGGAGGTTTCCAACGACATCCAGAAATGGCCATTTAAGCCCGACAGCACCGGATATACGAAGAACTTTAACGAGATTCCGGGCTGTGCCACAAAGCTGTATGACGAAGCGGTGTTCAACAGAAGAGAGCTGACCTGGACGTTTACCGCCAGAGAGGACGTCCTGACTGGTTATTATCCGCTGACCTTTAAGGTATGGTACAGCAAAAACAAAATCCGCTGCGAGAAACCGGCAGAGATTACGGTATATGTATACTGCCAGGGCAAACCCGGCAGCGGACGGATCGGATCTTCTGATCTTGCGACGATTTCCCAGCCCAGAATTATTGTGACGGGCTTTGAAACTGATCCGGCACAAGTGTATGCGGGCAGCATTTTTACCCTGACGATTCATGTCAAAAATACTTCCCAGGATACTGCAGTCAGCAACGTGCTGTTCGATCTGGAAGCCGTGGAGGGTGGAACTGAAACGAGCAGCGGACAGGTGACAAACAGCTACGCGTCGTTCCTCCCGACGTCCGGATCCAGCTCGATCTATGTAGATCGGATGCCGGCGGGCAGCAGTCAGGATCTGAAAATCGAAATGCAGGCGAAGGCGGATCTTTCTCAGAAGCCTTATGTAGTAACGGTCAAGATGAAATATGATACGGATTTAAAGGCGGATCTGACGGACGAAGCGAAGGTTTCCGTACCGGTCAAGCAGGAAGCAAAGTACGACACGAGCACTCCCGAAATCAATCCGGCCTCGATTATGGTTGGGGAACAGTCCAATGTCATGTTCCAGATTTATAATACCGGTAAGACGACGCTGTATAACGTTCAGGTAAAGTTTGAAGCGGACAGCGTTGAGGGCGGCGATACGTTTATCGGAAACCTGGCGCCCGGTGCCACCGGAAATGTCGATGCGATGGTAAACGGCATTGCTGCGACGACAGACGACGGAACGGTAAAAGCGGTGCTGACCTATGAAGACGATGCGGGCAACCAGACACGTCAGGAGATTGATATGCAGCTGTATGTTTCGGAACCGATGGTTGATGACGGCTCCGATATGATGATTCCGGAGGAAGAGCCGCAGAAGACCTCAAACATTGGCATGATTATCGGGATTATCGCAGCAGTTGCTGCAGGAATTGTTGTTGTAGTCGTTGTTGTGAAGCTTCGAAAAAAGAAAAAGGCGGCAAAGCTTCTGCAGGAGGACTTGCTCGACTTAAATCAGAAGGATGATCAACAATAGAATGCACGCTCTGCGAGCATTCTATTGTCATGAATAAAGAAAAACAAAGAGCCAGACGAAACGTTTGGCTCGCGTTTTCTTAGCTGTCAAAACGGAGACGAATATGAGAATACTTGATTTGCTGCGGATGAGCTCTGCAAATCTGTGGAAAAGAAAAGTGAGGACGCTTCTGACAATTCTTGGCGTTGTGATCGGTACGGCGTCTATTGTCGTTATGGTTTCGCTGGGACTTGGCTTAAACAAGGCGACAATGGAAGATATTGAACAGTACGGCGGTCTTACGACGATCGAAGTGCGGGAGGGCAGGGGAGATAGCAGCTCCTATACCACGTACTCCATCGGCGGAGGCGGGTCTGTGACATTTTCTTCGGATTCCGGAAGTTCGTCCTCAAAGGATAAGGTGATGCGTCTGGACGATGCAGCGGTAAGTCTGCTTGAAAGTCTGGACCATGTCGAAAATGTATACCCGGTGCTGCAGCTTAATATTGTGGCAAAGTATGGGCAGTATGTGGATGACTATATGACCATTCAGGGAATGACGCCGGAAGGCCTGCAGGCGTTAAATATAGAAATCGGAGACGGTAAGCTGCCGTTGGATGACAAGGAGCTGCAGTTTTTTTTCGGAAATCGGGTTGCGGCAGATTTTTATAATCCGAGAACCTATGAATATCCCTATTATGATAAGGGAGTATTTGCAGTCGATTTTATGAAAGACAGCGTCTTTTTCATCTTTGATCAGGATGCCTATTATGCGAGCCAGAATAGCGGAAGCTCAGGCAGGGACGGAGATTCGACGACGACTCCTCCAAAGAAATACCTGATCCCGACGGCGGGGGTGGAAAAACAAAGTGAAGACGGCAGATACAGTGCAAACGGCTACAATGTGTATTGCAATCTGGATGCGCTCACGGCGACGCTGAAACGGGTTTTTCGAAACAAGGCGATTCCGGGACAGCCTACGACATCCAACGGAAAACCGTATAAGGATCTGTTTTACTCTGTATTAAAGGTCAATGTGGACGATATCGACAATATGATCGCTGTGCAGGAGCAGATTCAGGCGCTTGGCTATGAAGCGAGCAGTAACATTGAATGGATTGAATCCACACAGAAGCAGTATGCCAATATTCAGGCAATGCTGGGTGGAATCGGTGCGATTTCTCTTCTGGTTGCAGCGATCGGCATTACCAATACGATGATGATGTCCATCTATGAACGGACAAAGGAAATTGGTGTGATGAAGGTGCTGGGCTGCGATATGCGAAATATTCAGGCAATGTTTCTGATGGAGGCTGCAGATATCGGTCTGGTGGGTGGCATCGTTGGCCTGGGGATCAGCTATCTGATTTCCATGATCATCAACAAGGTCGTGGCGGCGAGTGGAAATATGTCGAGCCTGTCCTATATTCCGCTTTGGCTTGCCGGGGCGTCTGTGATTTTTGCAGTAGTAATCGGCATGGCGGCAGGATATTTTCCGTCAAAACGAGCGATGAAGCTGAGCCCGCTGGCTGCAATTCGAAACGAATAATCAGATAATTCAGATAAAACGGCTTAAAAAGACAGATAAAACAGAATTTACCTGGAAATAAAAAGAAAAAATTAACAAAATTAAAAAAACGTCAGATAAATAATTGACAGAACGGTTTTCGATGGATATAATGAAGTTACAAACAAGGAAAACAAAGAACAAAAATAAAAAGAAAGGAGGACAATCCACCGGAAACCGTATAACATTCACTCTTTTCAGACAGAAGATGTAAGAAACTGGCAGAAGCTTTTCAGTAGTCAAATGCTTTCCATTCTAATTCGGAAATAGAAAGCCTGTCGGATCGGATATCGAAAACATCAGAATGGATGAAAGAGCACAGGAAAAACTGCATAAGGAGTCTTTAAAGGGAATCATAGATTCCATTACTTTAAAGAAACGCGAAGCAAATGGTTTGCATCAAGTACACAATCCGATTTTGAATGCGGAAAAGATGTTGTTTGACGACAGGGAAACACGATGGAACGGAAAAGTCGTTGAGGGATGTCAACAGAAGAAACTGTACGCAGGTACAAAATCCGAAGAGTTGGAACGATACAGAGAAACGGAGGTTTAGACCATTGGATAGCGAATTTTAGAAGCGGGTATTGATCAAAAAGATGATTGATACCCGCTTCCGTTTGTGTTAGTCTAAAAGGGAATCCTGCAGACAAACGAGCTTGGAAGGAACAGTATCAGAGATGTCAGAAAAAAAGACGAACAGAGAAAATAGAAGAAGGCGCAGACGCAGAAATCAACTGATTTCCTATTGTGTCATGGCGGTGATTTTGATTGCGGTTGGGATAGGTTGCTTTTTGGGCATCCGCGCAGCTGGCAGTGCGGTAAAACAGCATCAGGCTGCGCAGGAGGAATCCAGACAGGAGCTTTTGGAAGCGTCCCGGGTAGAAGAATCTGCGCAGGCGCAGGCGGCAGTCGCGGCCCTGTTTGAGACGGAATCTACGGAAGAAACGGAGAGCACTTACACAAAAGAGGACGCTTTAAACGATATGGTAGAGGATACACTCGCAGGGATGACGCTGGAGCAGAAGGTAGCGGGACTTTTTTTTGTGACGCCGGAGCAGCTGACGGGAGTTTCACAGGTTGTGGCAGCGGGCGATGCGACCAGAGAAAGCCTGGAAAAATATCCGGTAGGCGGCCTGATTTATTTTGCACAGAATATCCAGTCGGAAAACCAGTTAAAAGAAATGCTTTCCAATACAGCATCCTACAGCCTGTTTCCGCTGTTTTTCGGCGTAGATGAAGAGGGCGGAAAGGTTGCGCGCGTTGCGGACGCCTTAAAGCTGGATAAGACCCTACCGATGGGGGAAATCGGTGCGGCAGGAGATACGCAGGCGGCATACGATGCATATCAAAATATCGGAGGTTATCTTTCTTCTTATGGTTTTAATGTGGATTTTGCACCGGTTGCAGATGTGTTGACGAATGTAGACAATACGGTGATCGGAAACCGTGCCTTTTCATCGGATGCAGGTGTGGCGGCACAGATGGTTTCCAGTGCGGTGACAGGGCTGCAGGAGACCGGCGTGAGCGCCTGCTTGAAGCATTTTCCGGGACACGGGGACACAGCAGGGGATTCTCATACCGGCGCGGCGCAGACGGACCGGACGAAGGAGGAGATGGAAGCAGAGGAATTTTTACCGTTTCAGTCTGGCATAGAAGCAGGTGCAGATATGATTATGGTAGGGCATATCACAGCACCGAACCTGACGGATGGAGATTCGCTTCCTGCGAGTATTTCCGAAAAAATCATTACGGGAGTGCTGCGCAACGAATTGGGGTATCAGGGGATTATTATTACCGATGCAATGAATATGGGGGCGATTACCGAATATTATAAATCGGACGTTGCTGCGATTATGGCGCTGAAAGCCGGTGCGGACATGGTTTTGATGCCGGAGAATTTTGAAGAGGCATATCAGGGCGTTTTGGATGCCGTTGCGGATGGAACGGTGAGTGAGGAGCGGATCGACGATTCTCTACGGAGAATTTACCGCGTAAAATTAAAAAGCCGTGTGTTATAATGAGCGCAAGAGAGCGGGAACAGGCGAAGCCTGCTCATCGCGAACGGCGAAATTATTGAGTGAGCTATGCTCACGATATAATCGCAGAGAGAATAAAAATGCTGCAAATGGGCAGAATGGAGGAAAAAGATGAAACTGATTTGCTTGGATCTGGAAGGAGTTCTGGTACCGGAAATCTGGGTCGCTTTTGCGGAGGCGAGCAAAATTCCGGAGCTGAAAAAAACGACGAGGGACGAACCTGATTATGATAAGCTGATGCGCTGGCGCCTTTCTGTTTTAAAAGAGCATGGGCTCGGACTGAAAGAAATACAGGAGACGATTGCCTCTATCGACCCTCTTCCGGGTGCAAAGGAGTTTCTGGATGAACTGCGCAGCTTTGCGCAGGTGATTATTATCAGCGATACCTTTACGGAATTCGCACAGCCTCTGATGAAAAAGCTCGGCTGGCCGACAATTTTTTGCAATTCCCTCGTGGTAGCAGAGGACGGCGAGATCACGGATTATAAGATGCGGGTGGAAAATTCTAAACTGACAACCGTGCGGGCATTGCAGTCGATTGGCTTTGAAACGGTCGCAAGTGGAGACAGCTATAACGATCTTGGCATGATTTTAGCGGGAAAGAGCGGATTTTTATTCCGCACGACAGAGCAGATCAAAGCAGATTATCCGCAGATTCCGGCACTGGAAACCTATGAAGAGCTGCTAAACGCGTTGAAAGAAGCGTGAAATTTTTGTGAACTGTCTGGCTTCCATTGACACTATTATGAATCAGTGTTATATTACATGTAGAACAAAGATGATGACCGGATCGACAACCGGTAAGAGACATCCCCGGAAGTGATCCGGGGATGTTTGCGCTCTTGCAGAATGGAGGCAACAATGGCAGCAAAGAGAGATTATTACGAAGTGCTCGGCGTTTCCAAAAGCGCCGATGCCGATGCGATTAAAAAAGCATATAGAAAACTTGCAAAAAAATATCATCCAGATGTGAATAAGGATGATCCGACGGCGCAGCAGCGCTTTCAGGAGATTACAGAGGCGTATGGTGTATTGAGCGATCCGAAACAGAAAGCGCTGTATGATAAGTATGGTCACGCGGCGTTTGACGGAAGTGGGGCAGGTGGCGCCGGTGCGGGCCCACAGGGGAGCTATGGACAAAATGGTGGATTCCATTCGTTCCACTTTGAGGGTGGAAATATGGATGACCTGTTTGGAGATTTGTTCGGCGGCATGTTTCACGGTAAATCCGGACAGAAGCAGTCCGGCAAGAGCTATCGGACGCATTTTGGAAGTGGATTCGGCGGAGCTGATGGTTACAGCCAGGGCTTCGGCGGCACAGCAGGCAGCGGCTATACCGGCGGGTTTGGCAGCTCGACCGGCAATGGCTACACTGGCGGTTTTGACGGCTTCGATTTTGGCGGCGGCAGCTACGGCGGCTTTGGCTCCTCTCAAAGAGGCGAGGATCTGCGGGCTGAGATCAGCGTCAGCTTTGACGAAGCGGCATTTGGCTGCGAAAAGAAGATCAGTTTGCAGGGACAGGATGGCAAGATATCTACCGTTCAGGTTAAAATCCCGGCGGGTATTGAATCCGGCAAGACGATCCGTTTGCGCGGAAAAGGTATGCCTGGAAGCAACTCGGCAGGTGACGGCGACTTGCTTTTGAAGGTAGATGTTCAGGAAAAACCTGGATTTGAACGAAAAGGCGCTGACCTGTATACAACGGTCAAAATCCCGTTTACGACGGCGGTGCTCGGCGGCGAAGCAGAGGTTGCGACGCTGACCGGCAAGGTTGTGTGCAGGATTAAACCCGGTACGCAGTCCGGCAGCAGGATTCGTTTAAAAGGCAAGGGCATCGTTTCGATGAAAGACGCATCCGTACACGGAGATCAGTATGTGACGGTTCAGATCGATGTGCCGAAGAATCTGTCCGCCGCTGCAAAGCAGAAATTAAGGGAATTTGAAGAAGCGTGCAAGAGCGGCAGCAGCCGCGGCGCAGCATAAAACAGTTTGATCGCTGGTGCTTTAAGTGGATGCGGCATGCAAAAAAGTGCGCCGTATGTGCACAGAAGTGCAGCACTGGTGTGTAACATAAACAATAGAATGCACGCTCTGCGAGCATTCTATTGCCATGAATAGAAAAATCTGAGAGGAAGCGTATGGGAAATGTCATAGATTATTTGATTCAGTATGGCGATCAGGCCTTTGCGGAACGGGCGTTTTGCGATGTGGATGTCCTGATTTTGGCACAGTTGTCCTATTTTGATTTCGGGAGTGCTGTGCCGACGATTGCGCAGCACAAAAAGAGTGTGACGCTGGAAGAAATCGACCGGACGGCTGATCTTTCTGCAGTGTTTGCAGATAAGTGGTACGGGGAAAACAACCGAAAGCTCTGGAATGCACTGCTTGCTGGAAGACGGTTTCGCACGATGCGTTGCAATTATTATCGGGAGCGGATTGAGGAAGAGCAGGAGGCGCAGTTCGGAGCGGTCACTTTTTTCCCGGAAGGTTGTGAGCCGGTGGTGGCGTTTCGTGGAACGGATGATTCGGTTGTCGGCTGGAAAGAGGATTTTCGACTGGCATTTCGAAAACCGCTGGCATCCCAGGAAATGAGCAGTGTGTACTTAAATCAGGTCGGCTGCAAGCTTCCTGGAGCGTTTATGGTATGCGGACATTCCAAAGGCGGAAACCTGGCTGCCTATGCGGCGACCTGGGCGGAAACCGGTGTGCAGCGCAGGATTACGGACATTTATAGCCTGGACGGTCCGGGATTTTTGCCGGAAGTGTTTGAAGGGGATTCCTATGAGCAGATCAGAAGCCGTGTGCACCGGATTTTGCCATATTCCTCTTTGGTGGGGATGCTTTTACAAAATTATGAACAGTATGAGGTTGTAAAAAGCTCCGGGATCGGCATTTTGCAGCATGATGCGTTTACCTGGCAGATTGAGGACGGAAAGTTTGTCAAGGCAGTGGATATCGAGGCAAAACAGAAGCGGATGAACGAAGCACTGAACCAGTGGATTTTTACGCTTCCAGAGGAAGAACGTCAGCTGTTTGTCGAAACACTGTTTCAGGTAATAGACCAGACCGGCGTGACGACGCTGACAGAATTTTCAGAACACTGGAAGGAAAATCTCAAAAGCTGTTTGAAAAGTCTGAAAAATCTCGATCCGGAAACCCGGAAACGAATCCGCAGAATTATTAAAATCCTGTTGGAGATTTACGGAAATACCTTGCGGGGAGAAAAAGGAAAATGAGATCGGAAAAGCTGATCTTCCACATCGACGTCAACAGCGCCTTTTTGAGTTGGAGTGCGCTGGAGAGGCTGCGCGGTCAGCCGGGCAGTCTCGATTTAAGGACAGTGCCATCGGCAGTTGGTGGCGATGAAGAATCCAGGCATGGCGTTGTGCTTGCAAAAAGTACGCCTGCCAAAAAATATGGAATTACAACAGGAGAGCCTCTGGCAGCCGCACGTCGGAAATGTCCGGGGCTAATTGTCGTAAAGCCGGACTTCGCAGTTTATGTGGAACAGTCGAACCGTCTGCGCGCGTTGTTGCGGCGCTATACGGATGCGGTGATTCCGTACAGCATCGATGAAGCGTGGGCAGAATTTGAGAATTTTGGCAGAATGTACGGTGAACCGGAGGCGTTTGCCAATAAGCTGCGCTGTGAAATCAAAGAAACGCTCGGATTTACGGTCAATATCGGGATTTCGACGAACCGTCTGCTCGCTAAAATGGCTGGGGATTTCAAAAAGCCGGATCTGGTGCACACCCTGTTTCCTGAGGAAGTTCCTGGAAAATTGTGGAACCTTCCAGTGGATCATCTTTTGTTTGCCGGAAAATCGACCTGTAAACGGTTGAAAGGTCTGGGAATTTATACGATTGGGGATCTGGCGCAGGCGGATTCCGGGATGCTTTTTGCGCATATGAAAAAGCATGGGCTTGCGCTGCAGGAGTATGCCAGAGGGCATGAAAGCGCCGGAATGTTCGATATGGATGCGGAAAATAAAGGATGCGGAAACAGCGTCACGACGCCGGAGGACGTGACAGACCCTGCCTATGCGCGTCAGATTTTGCTCTCTTTATGTGAAACAGTCGGAATCCGGCTGCGTGCAGAGCACAAAAAGGCGGGCGGCGTGTCGGTCGGAATGCGCACGGCAGGATTTGAGAACAGCAGCAGGCAGATGCAGCTGGAATCTTCGACGGATGTGACGGAGGAAATTTACCGGGCAGCATGGACGCTTCTGATGCGGATGTGGGACGGGAAAAAGCCACTGCGTCTTTTAAACGTGACGGCAACGCGGCTGACGGAGTTCGAATATCGTCAGTACAGCCTGTTTGATTCGGTAGATTACGAAAAGCTGGAAAAAGCGAATCAGGCGATCGACCAGATCCGCTCGAAGTTCGGAGAGAACGCCGTGATGCGTGCAAGCTTTTTAAAGAGCAGTGTGTCTCCTACGAGCGGTGGGCTGAATAAGGAAAAGCGGCGAGAAAGCATAGAACGGGAAGCTGATGAGGAGACGTGAGGGACGTCTCCTTTTTGTTTTATAAGAAATTGCGTTCTATGAAACAAAAAAAGACACATCACATTGTGATATGTCTTACCGTGCAGGAAAAGAGACTTGAACTCTCATGATATTGCTATCATACGGACCTGAACCGTACGCGTCTGCCAATTCCGCCATTCCTGCATTTATTGACTGCAGCTTTTGAAAACCATGCGCTGTCAACAAAAATATGTTATCACAGAGAATCGAAGAGTGCAAGCTTTTTTTGAAAAAAATGAGGAATTTTTTGCTATTCCTATTTACTGGAACAAAAAAGCACACCACAATGTGATGTGCTTTACCGTGCAGGAAAAGAGACTTGAACTCTCATGATATTGCTATCATACGGACCTGAACCGTACGCGTCTGCCAATTCCGCCATTCCTGCATTGTCTGCTTGCCGCTGACAAGATGAAATATTAGCACAGTATAAAACAAAATGCAAGTCTTTTTTGTAAAAAAATAGCTTTAAGGAATAAAAATGTTACTGTTCCCATGCATCATTCGCAATACAATAGAATGCACGTTCCGCGAATATTCTATTGTCGCGAATCGCATCGTGGATGCTTTCCGCTGTGGATGCTTCGAACCTTGTGTTTTGATTTGGGCTGTGCTACAATCGAAAAGAAGGAGGCGGCAGAATCTGCCGGAAGGAAAGCGATGGGAAAAAAACTGAGATTGTTATTTATTGGAAACAGTCATACTTATTATAATGATATGCCTTTGATGGCGGCAAAAAAAGCGAGGGCGGCAGGCTATGACTGCGAAGTTACGATGATCGCCCATGGCGGCTGGTTCCTGGCACAGCATGTTGCAGAGCCGGATGTGCGGTTTGATATTCTGTTCGGCAATTATGATTATGTTATTTTGCAGGAGCATGCGCATCCGTTTGGACCGGAGGAGAAGTTTTTCGAGGCGGCGCGGAAATTGAACACCTGGATTCGGGAAGCAAACAGTACGCCTGTCATTTACATGACCTGGGCGATGAAGGAAGAGGAAGCGGTGCAGCCCCGTATGACGAAAGCGCATCGGGAAATTGCAGAAGAAATTGATGCACTGCTGGCACCGGTTGGGGAAGAATGGTGGCAGTACAAAAAGAATCACCCGGAAATTGAAATGTATGCGGAGGACGGCGCACATGCCTCACCGGCGGGCTCAGATCTGGCGGCATCCTGCATCTGGGAAACCATTCGGGCAGATCTTGAAAAAAAGTAAAATTTGTTGTTGACTTTCCGACGGCATAATGCTATTATACTTCTTGCAGCGGTTAACCGCTATGCGGAAGTGTCGGAATTGGCAGACGAGCAAGACTAAGGATCTTGTGATAGCAATATCGTGTGGGTTCAAGTCCCATCTTCCGCAGGAAGTATAAAAGCCTTGAGTTTCAAGGCTTTTTTCTTTTGCCTCGAAATAAATTGAGCTCGTTAAAGAGAATATATAATATAAATGAAACAGCGGCTATGGAAAACCAACGACAGGGTATGTGCAGGTGCGGATATTCTGTCGGAATGAAACGGTTTTTTCATGGCCGCTGTTTGTATTTGTACATTATGACGGGAATTTTTGTACATTGAAAATAGACGGAAAATGCCGATCCAAAAGATGATGTAGAGAGGGAAACAGTACAAAAATACTAAAAATACAAGTTTCGAAAACGATTGAAATTGTGCACAATCACATCGCAAAATGATATATATGATATAAAATATATGATTATGTATAACATTGCTTGACAGTGCAAAATGAATATAATATATTATAAACATAAAGCACAAACAAATAGAGAAAAGATAGAAGAAACTGAACATAATGCACAATAACTATGTTCGTCTTTGAAAAAAGGTGGATGGAAATGTGGATTAACTGCAAAATGATATAAATGGTATATAAAATATAACAAGAGAGGAAGGAAGAAGAATGAAGGAGAAAACAAAAGAAAAACAAAAGGGTAAAAGCTTTTGGAAAAGGGAAGGAGTACAGGGATATTTATTCATGATCCCGACCCTGATCGGATTTCCGCTTTTGTGTGCATATCCGATGTTGTATTCCCTCTACTGTGCATTTTGTGACTGGGACGGATACAATGATCCGGTATTTGCAGGTTTGAAGAACTTCAAATACATCCTGACGCTGGACCCGGTATTTCCGAAGTCCGTAGCTGTGACATTTATTTATGCGCTGATTAACGTTCCGGTTTCCCTGATCCTCGGTCTTGCACTGGCGGTATTGTTAAATAAGCAGTTAAAAGGAATCAAGTTCTTCCGTGTTCTTTATTACCTGCCGACTATCGTACCGAGCGTTGCAGCAATCATTCTGTGGCAGTTTATGTTTAAGAGCGACACTGGTCTGTTAAACGGAATGCTTCGCCAGATCGGACTTCCTGCAGTTGGCTGGCTGACAGATGAAAAGGTTGTGCTGCTTTCCCTGAGTCTGATTAAATGGTGGGGCGTTGGAGGTATGATGATTATCTTCTTAAGCGGTCTGCAGTCTGTACCGGTAGATGTTTACGAAGCGGCAGACTTGGACGGTGCAAGCGGATGGCAGAAGTTTAAGAGCATCACGTTACCGATGATTACACCGATCGTGTTCTTACAGCTGATTACCGGTCTGATCGGATGCCTGCAGTCCTTTGCAGAAGCACAGATTATGACAGCCGGCGGCCCGAACTATGCATCTCACTTTATCAATTACGATATTTATACCAATGCATTTTCCAATAACAAATTTGGACGTGCGAGTGCAGAAGCGTGGATTCTGTTCCTGATTATTATGGTATTTACTGTTATTATTTTCAGAAAATCTGAGCAGTACGTTTATTACGAGAATGAATAAGGAGGAAAATTGAAAGTGGGAAAGAAAAAGAAAGTCATTGTCACGACAGTGATTCGATATCTGATTATTTTGATCTTTTGTGTCCCGATGATTATGCCTCTTTTGTGGATGCTGACAACGGCCTTAAAAGATAATGCGGCAGTATTTGCGATGCCGCCTCAGTGGATTCCAAAAGTATTCCACTGGGAAAACTTCACAATCGGCTTACAGCAGATTGAATTCTGGAAACGTTTTGGCAACACTGTATTTATTTCCGTGATCGTATGTTTCGGTCAGGTGTGTAGCTGTATGAGCGTCGGTTACGCGCTGGCAAGACTGAGATTCCCGGGCAAGAAGCTCTGGTTCTACCTGATCATCGGCAGTATGATGATCCCCGGCATGGTTACCGTAATCCCGGTATTCCGTTTATGGGCGGCATGCGGATTTTACGGAACCTGGTGGCCAATGATTATCCCGGCTTTCCTAGGTGCACCGTTCCAGACTTTCCTGGCAAAACAGTTTATGTCCGGTCTGCCGAAGTCTTATGATGAAGCGGCGAGAATGGACGGCGCGAGCAGACTACAGGTTCTGTTAAAGGTAATTGGACCGATGTGTAAACCGCTGATCGCAGTTATTGCAATCCAGTCGTTCCAGGGTGCCTGGAACGACTACTTAACTCCATTGCTGTATGTCATTTCCAAACCGGAAAAGTGGACACTGTCCCTGGCAGTCGGCAGAATGACAAGCAGTACTTATGGAACACAGTGGAACCTGTTTATGGCAGCAGACGTTGTCTACATGCTCCCGATCCTGATTTTGTTCTTCTTCTGTCAGAAGTATTTCATGGAAGGCCTTGGCTCTTTAAACAGTTCCGGCGTAAAAGCCTGAATGTTTTTGAAGATTGCGGAAGTGCAAAGCACGTAGCAATTTGGTATCAAAGGGGTCAAAATACTTTTTGATCCCAACATCATTTCATAGAAGGTTTTTTACAAAAAGGCTATTTGAAAAGTGCGTTTTTGTAAATAAAATACCGACAAAGATAAAAGGAGGGTATATCAAATGAAGAGAAAGAAAGCGATGGCAATTGTGATGGTTGCTGCAATGACGGTGACAATGCTGGCGGGATGCGGAAGCTCTGCATCGGATACAGCAGCAACACCTGCGGCTGATTCTGCAGCTACAGACACCAGGGCTGATTCAACGGCAGACACATCAGCGGATTCGGGGGAAGTTGTAACGCTGAGAGTGGTAGACTGGGAAAGCGATGAGATGAACGCTGCAATGCAGGATGCGTTTGATAACGTATTTTCTGTAGAGCATCCCAATATCAAGGTTGAAATTGTAGAGGGTTCCTATTCTGATTACAGCCAGCAGATGAATGCAATGATTACGGCAGGCGAAGCTCCAGATGTATTCCAGTTAGGTTACGACCAGGGGTGTTCTTTCTACAAAAAGAACCTGCTGACCGACTGGACCGATAAGGTTGCAGCTGATTCCGAATTCATGGATGGCTTCTATGAAGGAACTGTTGACGGCTGGCAGTACGATGGCAAGACCTACGGACTTCCCGGACTTGTAAACGTATACGGCGTATTCTACAACAAAGACATCCTGGCAGATGCTGGTCTGGACGAGCCTTCTGCAGACTGGACATGGGATGACCTGTTTGACTATGCGGAAAAATTAAAAGATCCTTCTGCAAACAAATTTGGTCTGTATGGTCTGAATACCGATATCTTCGGTCTGACCAATATCAGTGTATCCGAAGGCGGTTCTCCGTTCGTTGACAGCTTGACCCATACCACAACCGTTACGGTAGACGATAAGTTAAAAGAAACCGCAGAAAAGGTGGCAGGTCTGATCGCAGATGGCACAATCCCTGGCAGAACCTATGAAACCGCAAACCAGCTGTCCGCATTCGAAGCAGGCGAAATGGGTATGCTGTTCTATGGACAGTGGGAAGTTGACAGCCTGATCCGTAACTGCCCTGACTTAAACTGGGGTTATGCTCCGATTCCGAAAGGCTCTGTAAAAGCAGCTGAGAGCTATGATACCGTTGGTTGGGTATCCCCGAAAGATCTGAAGTATCCCGATGAGACATGGGAACTGATGAAATTCATGAGCAGCGAAATGTATGAAACCGTTCTGACCAAGACACCTGTTGCAGCTTGCGCACATGCAGCATCCGCAGACGTATTCTACAACACTGTAAAAGATAACGGTCATGAAGACGCAGCAGAAGCAGTTAAGACCATGATGGCAATCGAAACCAAGAACGCAATCCGTTATGCAGCTGACTGGTCCGGCGATGCTGGCAAGCTTTGGGATCCTGATTTCAACAACTTCATGGATGGCAAGAGCGGTACTGTTGATACTCTGACAGATCTTGCTCAGAAAGTAAACGACCTGATTGCTGCACAGTAAATAAGCAGATTCAGATAAGATTCACTGTCGGTTCAGAACAGACAGGCTCTGTGATGGAGCCTGTCTGCTTTTTGACTGCGCCCGGCGGCGCACATTTCATGACAATATAGGCACAATTTGACTGTGCCGGCGGGAGACGGAGGCAATCGTGAAACAGATTCCACTTTATGAACAGATTTACGAGGAAATAAGAGAAAAAATCGAAGAAAGAGGGTATCGGGTCGGAGATAGGCTTCCATCTGAAAAAGAGCTGTCGGAACAGTATCATGTGAGCCGGATCACCAGTAAAAAAGCGGTAGAGCTCCTTGCAGAGGAAGGGCTGGTCACAAGAATTCCCGGAAAAGGGACGTTCGTAATCGAACATCAGGAAATGCCAAAGGCACTGGAAATACCTGCGGATAGCATGACAGAAAAGAAGCCTCTTCCAGATCATCCGCCGGTCATCGGCGTCGTGCTGGACGGCTTCGGAGCAGATTTTGGATGTCAGATGTTGGGAAGCATCGAAATGGAATGCCGAAATCAGGGATTTGGGATGATGTTCGTTTGCTCCTATGGGAGAAAAGACGAAGAAACAACCGGAATTGAACGATTGCGCGAGCTGGGTGTGAGTGGAATTATCATTATGTGCGTCCATGATGAAAATTACAGTGAGAGCATTCTGGAGATGGCGGTACAGCATTTCCCAGTCGTGACAATTGACAGACGGCTAAAAGGGGTGCCGATTTCGTTTGTCGGAACGGATAACGAAGCGGCTTCGAGAGAACTGGCACGCTATCTGCTCGACCGGGGATATCGAAAAACTTGTTTTGTCAAACCGCATGCCGCTGAAACCTCGACGCTGCAGGAACGGATTCAGGGCTTTAAAAAGGCATATAATGAATATGGTCTGTTTGCAGATGAAAGCCTGTGGATTACGGATATCCGCGCGACGCTTCCGGCATACCATCAGTATCGGGGAGAACAGCAGCTTGCAGAAGACGAGGAGAAGATTATCGAATTTATCCAAAAGCATCCGGAGATTGATTCCTATTTTGCGGTGGAATACAGCCTGGCGCGGATTGTCTATACTTGCCTGAGAAAGCTGGGCTTGCAGGAAAAATGTCCGGTTGTGTGTTTTGACGGCAGCGATAATATCGTGCAGGAATCGATGTTTACGCACGTCAAACAGAATGAAAAGGAGATTGGCAGCTTAAGCGTGCGGCTTCTGGCAGACGAAATTCGGGGCGACGACGAGGTAAAGACCGTCCTGGTTCCGTATCATATCAGAGAAATGACAAAGACTGCCATGGACTAAAATCCGAGAGACGGGATTGGAAAATCTGTCTTTACAAACCGGTTCAAAAAGCATACATTAAAAGGGATGTCTGACAGGAGGGCATAAGCCTGTTGGGTGGAATGGAACATACAGCGGAGGATGAGACAAAATGGATACAAACAGCAGAATGCAGATTGCAGATAAGGCGATGAAGAGCTTTATTGCAAGATATTTCCGGGATGATGAGGATGGAACCGGCATGATTACCGGCGAGTTTTACTGGCCGAGGGCGGAGATCATGGAAGTTGTCATGGATGCCTGGGATAAGACCAAAGATCCTTATTATCAGGAACTGATGGGTAAAATGTACCGCGGATTTGTCAAAGAGTTTGGAGAAGACTGGTCGAACAATCCGTTTAATGATGATATCATGTGGATGACGATTGCCTGTGCGAGAGCCTATCAGGCATTTCACGAAGAGATTTATCTGCAGCAGGCAGAGAAGCATTTCAATCTGGTTTTTGACCGCGCATGGAGCGACGATCTGGGCGGAGGCCTGTTCTGGAGAATCGAAAATACGACGAAAAACGCCTGCATCAACGGCCCTGCAGCAATTGCAGCGAGCCTGTTATATCAGATCACTAAAAATCAGAGCTATCTGGATCGTGCGATTGCGATTTATGACTGGGAAGTGAAGAAGCTCTTTGGCGAAGATGGCGCGGTGTATGATTGTTATAACCTGGAAAAGGGCTTGAATGCGTGGTGTTCGACCTACAACCAGGGAACCTTTATCGGTGCGAGTGTATTTTTACATCAGCTTACCGGTGAAGAGAAATATGTAAAAAATGCGGTTCTGGCAGCGGATTATACAATGGAATACCTGTATAAAAACGGCATCATGAACAACGAAGCGGATGGAGACGACATGCCAGGATTTAAGGGGATTCTGGCAAGATGGCTCAGCAAGCTCGTTTATGAAGAGAACCAGACCAAATATTTTGCATGGATGGAGAAAAATGCGGACAGTGCATGGCTGCACCGTAACACGCAGAACCTGATGTGGACGGCATGGGAGTTCCCGACCAATGAGTTCCCGCGCTGCGCATGGGGCTGCAGCGCGGCGGTAGCACAGCAGTTTGCGTGTCTGCCGTATCAAAAATAACAGTATTTCGTAAGAAACGGGAGGAACTTATGAAACGGGTACACTTAATTTGCAACGCACACCTCGACCCTGTATGGCTCTGGCGCTGGCAGGAAGGCTGCACGGAAGCGCTTTCCACATTCCGCACGGCAGAAGCCTTTACGGAGGAATTCCCGGACTTTGTGTTCAACCACAACGAAGCGATTTTATACGAATGGGTAAAGGAAAATGAGCCGGAGCTGTTTGCGCGCATTCAGCAGAAGGTCAAAGAGGGAAAATGGCATATCATGGGCGGCTGGTATTTACAGCCCGACTGCAATATGCCAAACGGCGAGTCCATTATCCGCAATATATCGGAAGGACACCGGTTTTTTGAAAAGGAGTTCGGTGTTCGCCCGACGACGGCAATTAATTTTGACTCCTTTGGTCACTCTGTAGGCTTGGTTCAGATTCTGAATCAGGCAGGATATGATACTTATGTGGTCTGCCGTCCGGCGAAGGCACAGTTTCCGTTCAGGGAACAGGATTATCTGTGGAAGGGTCTGGCTGGATCGGAGGTTTTGGTGCATCGTTCCGATGAAAATTATAACTCCGTTTACGGACATGTCGGAAAAGAACTGGAACAGTTCCTGGAAGATACGAAGGACGAACCGGTATCCTTATATCTCTGGGGCGTCGGCGACCACGGCGGCGGAGCCTCCAGAGTGGATTTGACCGATGTGACAAAGCTGATCAAAGAGCGTGCGGAGGAGCTGGAGATTATCCACTCCAATCCGGAGGCTTACTTTAAAGAGAGAAAAGCGGCGAAAACCTCCTATCCGGTTGTGGAAAAGAGCCTGAATCCGGTTGCAGAGGGATGTTATACGTCCCAGGTTCGGGTAAAACAGAAGCACCGCCTGCTGGAAAATGAGATTTTAGTCGGCGAAAAGATGGCGACGCAGGCAGAGCTGTTATACGGTACGAAATATCCGAAGGAAGAGATTCACGAAGCGGTTCGTGCATTGTTGTTCTCAGAGTTTCATGATGCACTGCCAGGATCCGGCACACAGCAGGTAGAAGAAGATACGCTGCGCCTGCTGGATCACGGCCTGGAGCTGATGTCCCGCGTCAACTGCAGAAGCGCGATTGCGCTGACCGCAGGCGAGGTGCCGATCAAAGAAGGAAGCTCCTGCGCATTTTTATACAACCCACATCCGTATCCGATTACCGGACAGTTTGCGTTTGAAGTCGGACTGCCCAAACAGAACTGGGATCCTTGCTTTTATCATCCGAGAGCATCTGTAAACGGCGAAGAAGTGCCGACTCAGTCGGAGATGGAATGCAGTCATTTCTGCATCGACTGGCGTAAGAGAGTTGTCGTGGAAGCAACTTTAAAACCGTGTGCGATGAATCGGGTGGATGTCTGGTTTGATGCCATCGAAAAACGTCCGACCTTTGAACGGATTTCCAGAAAAGAAAACTTTGTTTTTGACAACGGCAAAATGCGTATAGAGATCAACCCCAGAACTGGTCTGGTGGATTCCTGGAAGGTCGGGGATACCGAATACTTAAAGCCTGGCAGCTTTTGCCCGGTAGCGATCGACGGCACTTATAATTCCTGGGGACTCTGGAAAAATGAGCCCGGAGCGCGCAGGGCGTTTACACTGCTGACAGACCACGAGGGAAGCGAATTCTCCGGATTATACGAACAGATCGAGCCCTCTGTGCGTGTGATCGAGGACGGTAAGGTGCGTACGGTTGTGGAAGCGCTGTTTGGCTGGCATAACAGCAAGCTGTATCAGCGTTATATTCTGCCGAAGAACGATACGCATATGGATGTGGAAATCGGCGTATACTGGAACGAAAACGATACGGTTTTGAAATTGATGATTCCGTCTGCAATGGAGCAGGGAACCTATTACGGACAGGTAATGTTCGGCAGGGAAGCTCTGGCACAGGAGGGGCAGGAAGTTGTCGCACAGCGCTGGAACGCGTGGACGGACGGAGAAAAAGCGTTTACGGCAGTCAACGGCGGCAGCTACGGAAGCAGCATCGAAGACGGCGTGATTGGACTGACGCTGCTGCACTCTGCGGGCTATTCTGCAGCGGATTTCGATGAGAAAAAGACGCTGCATGAGGTTCGCCACACCGTTCGGATGGAACAGGGAGAACGTAAGTTTGCATTCCGCTTTGAAGCAGGAAAGACAGATCTTTTGGACAACGTGGATCGCACTGCACAGGCTTATAATGAAGAGCCTTATGTGCTCGCCTTCAATGCATCCGGAGCCGGAGAAAAGAAATCGCCCGCAATTTTGGTCGATCAGGCAAATGTTCTGGTCTCTGCATGGAAAAAGGCAGAAAACGGGGAAGGATATACGCTTCGTCTCTATGAGAGCACCGGTAAAGATACTGCAGCGGTTGTAGCGCTGCCGTTTGCAGGCGTTACCTGTCCGGTATCTTTAAAAGGATTCGAGATCAAAACGCTTCATTATGACGAACAGACAAAACAGCTGACAGAAGCGGATCTGTTGGACTGATTCTCAACAATGGAATGCACGCCCTGCGAGCATTCCATTGTTATGAAGAACAGAATCGCCAGCATACAGACATTCTGCCGTATGGGAGTGACAAAGGAACTACAGGAAGACATGACAGAAAAAATTTGCAGCTTTTGGAATTATGAAAAAAAAGACCGGCCGTTTAACGTCCTGTTAGCAGGAGTATCCTATTGCGATGGGACGTACCGGATCGAGAGAAAGCCGGAAAATCTTTATTCGTTTGAATATATTTACAGCGGAAAAGGGATGCTGGTGATCGACGGACAGCGCCTGGAGCCGCGGGCGGGGGATGTGTATTTTTTAAAAAGAGGAATCCCGCACTGCTATTGGTCGGATGAGGAGGAGCCGTGGACGAAAATCTGGATCTGCTTTAACGGACTGATGGCGGAAGCAATGTTTTCCGCTTATCTGGATCGAACCGTGTACCTGATGCACAACTGCGATATCTCCGGGCAGATGGAAGCACTTCTGCAGCGTCTGGAGCAGTTCGATGGGGATTACGATAAAATGGCAGACGAGACGGCAGTTGCAGTGTTGGAGATTCTCCAGAAACTTCATAATCAGGGCAGCAGCCATACCCGCACGCTCCCGGAGCAGATTAAGGAATGGATCGATCTGCATGTGGAGGAAAATGTCAAGCTAGAGCAGCTGTGTGAAAGCCTGCATTATTCCAGAAACCATTTGATCAACCAGTTCCGGAACCGCTATCAGATCACGCCGTATCAGTATCTGCGAGAGCAGAAAATCGAAGCGGCAAAGCGCTATCTGCTCTATTCCGGTATGTCGATTCAGGAAATCGCAGAGCGGCTGTCCTATACGGATGAAAATTATTTTCACAGCTGCTTTAAAGAGGCGACCGGACTGACTCCGGGCAATTTCCGGAAATTCGGTTCGGTTTATCCGACGGAATATGGACAGAAACAATAACTTCCTGCAGGTTGGATTTTTTCTAAAAAAGGCAGGCGTGAAAAAGTCTGCAAAATCAGGGAATGATTGACAGCTTGGGCTGTTTTCATTATAATTTACTCATAGTAGAAAGTGCTGAAACTATAGCAGTTTCTGCGTGAGAAATGAATGAAAACGGCCCGGATTTTTTCTGTTCGGGCAGACAGGAGCAGAAAGATGAAATGCCCTTTTTGCGGTCGGGACAATACGAGAGTAATTGATTCCCGTCCATCCGATGATAATAACGCGATTCGCCGCCGTCGGGTATGCGATGTGTGCGGCAAACGTTTTACGACCTATGAAAAGGTAGAGACGATCCCTCTGATTGTCATCAAAAAAGATAACAACCGGGAGCCCTACGACCGTTCCAAGATCGAAGCCGGCGTGCTGCGTGCCTGTCATAAGCGTCCGGTCAGCGCCAACGAGATCACAGGGCTGATCGACGAAGTGGAGACAGATATTTTTTCCAGAGAAGAAAAGGAGATCCCAAGCAGCGTGATCGGGGAGCTGGTCATGAACAAGATGAAGGATCTGGATGCGGTTGCCTATGTGCGGTTTGCTTCTGTTTACCGCGAATTTAAAGACGTAAATACCTTTTTTGATGAACTGCGCAAGGCCGTCGAAAAAAAGAAAAAATAAATCTTGCAATTTGATTCGCTCATGTATACAATAAGTGGGGCGTTGGGAAAAACGTCACTCTGTTTTTTGCCACACGGGAATGCGTTTCCCGATGAAAAACGCGTTGGTGTATCCCGACCCGGCTTTTTGATGCGGACAGCTGCCGCAACCGAAAAGTACAACTGAATAAAGATCAAATCAAAAAGGAGAAACACATGAAGACAAAAGCAGGAAAAAAAGTTCTTTTGACTTTGGTGTGCGCAGCACTGACTATTGCACTGGGCGCGTGCTCGGGTGATAAGGCGGGAAAGGAATCTTCTCAGATTACCATTGGAATTCCTCAGGATGTGGACAGTCTTGACCCTCACAAAGCAGTGGCGGCGGGAACCAAAGAGGTATTGTTCAATGTATTCGAAGGTCTTGTAAAGCCTGACAGCGAAGGAAATTTAAACGATGCTGTAGCAGAGAGCCATACCATTTCGGAAGATGGAAAAGTGTATACCTTCACGCTTCGCGATGGGGTAAAATTTCATGACGGCACAACTGTTACGGCGGAAGATGTAAAATATTCCATTGACAGATGTGCCGATACCAGTAACGGTGACCCGTTGGTATCGGCCTTTTTGGCGATTGACAGCGTGAATATCATTGATGAGAAAACCGTTGAGATCGTATTAAAAGAAGGAAATACCGACTTCCTCCCTTACCTGACCGCAGCGATCCTTCCGGCAGCCAACGAGGATCCGGAGAGCAATCCGATCGGAACCGGACCGTACAAATATGTATCCCGGTCCCCTCAGGAAAATGTGATCTTAGAGAAATTCGATGAATACTGGGGTACACCGGCAAACATCGATACCGTAAAGCTTCAGGTAATCGCGAATGCGGACACGATTGTGACCAGCTTAAACGGCGGTTCGGTTGATATGTTTGCGAGAATTTCCCAGGCACAGGCAGATCAGCTGTCCGATGATTTCGATGTGCTGGAAGGTACGATGAACCTTGTGCAGGCGATGTATTTAAACAATGCAAAAGAGCCCTTTAACGATGTACGGGTTCGCCAGGCACTTTGCTATGCGGTAGATCCGCAGGGCATTATGGACATGATTTCCGACGGCAAGGGAACGCAGATCGGCAGCAGCATGTTCCCGTCGTTCGGCAAATATTATATGGAAGAGTTAAATGATCTGTATGCGACCAATATCGAAAAGGCAAAGGAGCTGTTGACAGAGGCTGGCTATCCGGACGGATTTTCCTTTACGCTGACCGTTCCTTCCAACTATCAGCAGCATATCGATACCGCGCAGGTGATTGTAGAACAGTTAAAGGAGATCGGCGTAACCGCCAATATCCAGCTGATCGAATGGGAGAGCTGGCTGTCTGACGTTTATTCCGACCGCAATTACGAAGCGACCGTAGTTGGTGTAGACGCATCCAGTCTGACTGCAGCAGCGCTGCTGTCCAGATTCGATAGTACTGCTTCCAATAACTTCATTAACTTTAATGATCCTGCCTATGACGAAGCATACGAAGCGGCCGTAGCGAGCGCGGACGATGACGAAAAGACCGAATATTACAAGGAATGTGAAAAGATTCTGGCAGAGGATGCGGCAAACGTATATATTCAGGATCTGCCTTCCTTTGTAGCCCTGAACAAAAAGTACGGCGGTTACGAGTTCTACCCGCTGTATGTACAGGATTTTGCAAAGCTGTATATCGTTGACGAACAGACGGAGTAAAAATTCATGAAGTATTTGGCAAAAAAACTGGCTGGTTTTGTGATGACTATGCTGGTGGTATCTTTCCTGGTATTTGCGGCGTTTGCCGTAATACCGGGAGATCCGGCCACAGCGATGCTGGGCACGCAGGCGACCCCTGAAAAACTGGCGGCGCTGCGGGAACAGATGGGATTAAATGAACCGCTCTTGGTGCGCTTTGGCAGCTGGGCGGTCAATTTTATACAGGGAGATTTCGGAACCTCCTACAAGTATCAGATGTCGGTGCGCAGCATGATCGCCGAAAAGATTCCGGTCACGCTGACGCTTACGGCGATGTCCTTTCTGATTATGGTGGCAGTTTCGATTCCGGTCGGTCTGTTCTGCGCGCATCACGCGGGTGGAAAGGTAGATCGTATCGTCCTGATCGTCGATCAGGTGATCATGGCGATTCCACCGTTCTTTTCGGGCATCCTGATCACGCTTCTGTTTGGTCTTGTGCTGCATTTGTTTACACCGGGCGGGTATGTGTCCTATACGACGAGCGTCACAGGCTTTCTGGGATACCTGATCTTTCCGTCGGTCGCGATTGCGCTGCCGAAAGCGGCGATGGCGATCAAGCTGCTGCGCACATCTGTACTGTCTGAGATGAAGCTGGATTATGTCCGCACGGCATACAGCAGGGGAAATAATACCAAAGGAGTGCTGTACCAGCATGTGCTGCGCAACGCGATCATTCCGGTTATTACGTTTCTGGGCATGGCGCTTGCGGATATGGTCGCGGGAAGTATTGTTATCGAACAGGTGTTCAATATCCCCGGACTGGGCAGGATTTTGCTGACTTCAATTTCCAACCGGGACTATCCTGTAGTACAGGCGATCATTGTATTTATCGCATTTATCGTTATTTTTACAAATTTCCTGGTGGATCTTCTGTATCAGAAGATGGACCCCAGAATTACATTGGATTGATTAGGCGATTATGAAAAAGAAAATGAACAAAAATCTGACAGTTGGACTCTGGCTTACCGGAATCATGCTGACGCTGATTCTGGTAGGTTTTTTCTGGACACCCTATAATCCGGAGACGATGGATAACGCAGCAAAGCTATCCGGCGTCTCTTTTTCGCATCTGATGGGCTGCGACAATTTCGGACGGGACATTTTCAGCAGAGTATTAAAAGGCGGCGGCACGACGTTTTGCGTGGCGCTTGGCACAGTAGCGATCGGCACGGTATTTGGTGTTATCATCGGGGCGTTTACCGGATATTTCGGTGGAATTTTGGATGAAGTTTTGATGCGCATCAACGATGTGCTGTTTGCATTTCCAAGCATCCTGCTGGCGCTTGTGTTCGTAACCCTTCTTGGCGGCGGCACCTGGAACGTGATTATTGCGCTGGGCATTGCATTTATCCCGAGCTTTGCGAGAATTGTCCGCGGTGAGTTTATCCGCTGTAAAAATATGGATTATGTCAGAAGCGCGAAGCTGGCGGGGGCGGGGGATCTGCGAATTATGTTTGTCCATATCCTGCCCAATACCGTACCGGTGCTTTTATCTGCAATCATGATCGGCTTTAACAATGCCGTGCTGGCGGAAGCAGGGATGAGCTATCTGGGCATCGGCGTGCAGCCGCCGCAGTCCAGTCTTGGAAGAATGCTGTCGGAAGCACAGACCTATCTGTTTTCTGCCCCGGGCTTTGCGTTGTTTCCGGGAATTTTTCTGATTATGCTGGTGCTGGGATTTTCTCTGCTCGGAGAAGGATTAAAGGATCGGGAAAAGGAGTAAGGCGATGCTTGACGTTAAGGATTTGAATATCGAATTTCATGATCACCTGGTGCCCGAAACGGTTGTGCATCAGGTCAGCTTCCATATGGAGGCAGGGGAGATCGTCGGACTGGTAGGGGAATCCGGTTCCGGTAAATCCATGACCGCACTGGCGATCGCCGGACTTTTGTCCCGCCATGATATGAAAAAAACGGGAGAAATTTTATTCGAGGGAACCGATCTGCTGCACTGCGAACGAAACTTTTTAAGAGAGCTTCAGGGAAACGATATTTCCGTCGTTTTTCAGGAGCCGATGACATCGTTAAACCCGGTTTACCGCATTGGCTGGCAGGTGGAAGAACCGCTTCGCATCCATCATCCGGAGCTATCTGCGCAGGAGAGAAAGCAACGGGCGCTGACGCTGTTAAAGCAGGTGGAATTGGAAGACCCGGAGCGGATTTATCAGTCGTACCCGCACCAGATTTCCGGTGGACAGAGACAGCGCGTCATGATCGCGGCTGCGATGATCTGTGAGCCGAAGCTTCTGATTGCGGATGAACCGACGACCGCGCTGGATGTAACGGTTCAGGCGCAGATTGTGAAGCTGTTAAAGCGGATCAACCAGAAAAAAGGAACTGCCATTTTGTTTATTTCCCATGATTTGAGCCTGGTGCGCAGACTCTGCAGCCGCGTGATCGTCATGAAAGACGGCAGAATTGTGGAACAGGGAGCGATGGAGGATATTTTTGAGAACCCGCAGCAGGAATATACGCAGAAGCTGATTGCAGCAATTCCTCGCTGTGTCAAAAAGAATTCCGGACGTAGCGCAAAAACGGAGGAAGCACATGGCTGACGTGATTTTAAAGGCGGAGCATCTGAAAATCGGCTTTTTTTCGGAACGGCACAGCCTGTTTGAAAAGAGAAAACGCAACGAAGTGTTAAAGGATCTGTCCTTTACGATGGAGAAAGGCGAGGTGCTGGGGCTTGTGGGTGAATCCGGCTGTGGAAAAAGCACGCTCGCGAAGGTAATTCTGGGGCTGTTAAAGCCGGACTCCGGGACGGTGATTGTGTCCGGCAATCGTCCGCAGATGGTGTTTCAGGATCCGTATGGCTCCCTGAATCCGGCGAAGAAAATCGGCTGGATTATGGAAGAGCCGCTTCGAATTCAGAGAAAGCTTCCTGGAAAAGAACGGAGGCAGAAGGTACTCGAAATGTTAAAAAAAGTCGGTCTGGATGAAAAAATTGCAGACCGTTACCCGAACCAGCTTTCCGGTGGGCAGAGACAGAGAGTCTGCATCGGGGAAGCGTTGATGACAAATCCCGGACTTTTGGTGGCGGATGAGGCGGTTTCTGCACTGGACGTGACGATTCAGGCACAAATTCTGGAGCTTTTGGAGCAGCTGAAGGAGGAAATGGGACTGTCGATTTTATTTATTTCCCACGATATGCGCGTTGTTTATCAGCTCTGCGACAGGGTTATGATTATGAAGGACGGCACAATTGTCGAAAGCGGTGATGGGGATACCGTTTATTTTTCCCCGCAGCACGAATACACAAAAGAGCTGCTGGAGGCGGCAGGAATCGGGGAGGATGAAGCATAAATGGGCATGTTGGAAATTTTTTATCCGGATGAAACGGCGGATACCTCCTATGGAATCGATTACGAGGCGCTGTACCGAAAAGGATACCGCGGACTGATTTATGACGTGGACAATACGCTGGTGCCGCATGGCGCGCCGGCGGACGACCGTGCAAAAGCGCTGTTTGAAAGGCTGCATACCATCGGCTTTTCGGCGGTGCTTTTGTCGAACAATAAGGAACCGCGCGTAAAAAGCTTCGCAGAGGATGTAAAGTATGCAGACTATATTTTCAAGGCGGATAAACCGTCGGTAAAAGGCTATGAAGAGGCGATGCGCCGGATGGGGACGACAAAAGAAACGACTCTTTTTATCGGCGATCAGCTTTTTACGGACGTCTGGGGCGCAAAAAGAAGCGGAATCCGCAGTATTTTGGTCAAACCGATCCATCCCAAAGAGGAAATCCAGATCATTTTTAAAAGACAGCTGGAAAAAATTGTGCTACACTTTTATTATCGGCAGAAAAGCCGGAAAGAAATGCAGTAAAGGAACTGAAACAGGATGGACGAAAAGGATACAGTAGGAGCAGTAGAGATCGGAGGCAGGACGAGACTGTGCGGTCTGATCGGGAACCCGGTGGAGCATACGCTTTCCCCGATGATCCACAATACGCTGGCAGCGGCATGCGGCTGCGATATGGCATACCTGCCTTTTCTGGTGGAAAAGGAGGAACTGGGTGCAGCGGTCAAAGGTGCGTATGCGTTAAACGTGCTGGGCTTAAACGTCACAGTGCCGTACAAGATGGCGGTAATTCCTTATTTGGTGAGCGCAGATAAGCTGGCGGCAGATGTGGAATCTGTTAACACGCTCGTCCGCACAGAGGGCGGATATCGCGGCTACAACACGGATATGAGCGGCTTATACCGTGCGATGCAGGAGGATAAGGTTGAAATCAAAGACCGTGATGTCGTGATACTCGGCGCAGGCGGAGTTGGCAGGGCAATTGCGTTTTTGTGCGCACAGAAGGGCGCGGAACGGGTCACTATTTTAAACCGCAGTGTCGATAAGGCGTGTAGTGTTGCAGAAGAAGTGAAGGAGAAAACCGGCTATCAGGCGATCCATGCCAGAACAATTGCAGAGGCTGGAAGACTCGATGGAAGAGACTATCTGGCGATTCAGGCGACCAGTGTGGGATTATTTCCGGACAGCGAAAAGGCGGCAGTGGAGGACAGCGCTTTTTATGAAAAGGTGGGCACCGGCTATGACCTGATTTATCGGCCGGCGGAGACGAAATTTATGCGTCTGGTAAAAGAAAATGGCAAAGAGGCGTATAATGGCCTGAAAATGCTTTTGTATCAGGGTGTGGAAGCGTTTGAATTGTGGAATGACGTAGCAGTTTCCAAAGAGACAGCGGACAGAATTTATCAGAGAATGGAACAGGAATTAAGTGGAAAGTGAGGAAACAGGCAGTGGGAAATGTTGTATTGATCGGTTTTATGGGATGCGGAAAGAGCAGTATGGCAGTAAAGCTTTCGTATCGGCTCAAGAGACAGATGACGGATACGGATCGTCTGATTGAAAAGAAACAGGGAAAATCGATTCGGGAAATTTTTGAACAGGACGGAGAAGAAGCGTTCCGGCAGATGGAGACACAGACGCTTCAGGAATTGAAGGAAACAGCGAAGAATCAGGTAATTTCCGTCGGCGGCGGAACTCCGGTGCGGGAAGAAAACCGTACCCTGATGAAAGAGATCGGAAAGGTAGTTTATCTGCGTGCAAAAGCGGAAACCTTATATGAACGGCTCAAAAAAGATACCAACAGACCTCTGCTGCAGGGCGGCGACGAGGATTTAAAGACAAAGATCCAGGGACTTCTTGAAAAAAGAAGCAGCGCGTATGAAGAAGCTGCGGACTTGATTATTGATGTGGACGATAAGCCTTTTGGACAGGTGTTATATGAAATCGAGCGCGGGATTCGTCCGTCCTACCGGGACAATGCAAACACAGCGTCGGAGGAGGGCGGCTATAAAGGAAAATATTCCCAGAGGTATCCGCTTGGTCAGCGCTTTGGTTATGGTACAAGGGCGCCCTACGGAAAACCTTCCTACGGCACATTTGGCTCTTACGGACAGTCTGCAGCTGGTAGCCGCTTTTTATCCGGCGGGCGTTCTTCGTACGATGGACACACTGAAGGGGATTTACAGACACTGACAAACACCTGTTCGACAGAAGAAAAGGCCCAGTCCTATGGATCTCAGCCCTATGGGCAGTCCTCTTATGGGCAGCAGGCAGAGGGCGGTCAGCTCTTTTACAGACAGCAGTTTTCCCGTGCGGCGGCAGAAAAAGAAAAGAAAAAGTCTCTGCGCAAGCTTTTGGTCATCAACGGTCCCAACTTAAACTTCCTTGGCATTCGCGAAAAAGGAATTTATGGCACGCAGGATTATAATGATCTGTTAAATATGATCGCACAGAAGGGACTGGACTGTCATGCTGCAATCAGCGTGTTCCAGAGCAATCACGAGGGCGCGATTATTGATAAAATCCAGGAAGCGTATTTTGATAAGACAGAGGGCATTATCATCAATCCCGGCGCTTATACGCACTACAGCTATGCCATCCGCGACGCACTGGCAAGTATTACTGTACCAAAGGTAGAAATCCATATTTCCAATATTATGGAACGAGAAGATTTCCGAAAAGTATCTGTGACAGCTCCTGTCTGTGATAAGCAGATTTACGGACATGGATTAAACGGATATCTGGAAGCAATAGATTTTGTACTGGAAAAACTTGACGAACAGGAATGAGTTGAAGTATGCAAAAAAGATGGAATTTTGCAGGAATGATAAAAGAAATAGGGATTCTGACCGCCGCAGTAGCAATTATTGCGGCGGCAGTCTATTTTTTCCTGGTGCCGAGCCATGCGTCGGTCAGCAGTATTTCCGGCCTTGGCATCGTAGTATCTAATTTTATACCGCTTCCGCTGTCCGCGATTACGATGATCCTGAATGTGGTTTTACTGGTGATCGGTTTTCTTACCTGTGGAAAGGAATTTGGGGCAAAGACAGTCTATACGAGCATTATGCTGCCGTTGTTTCTGGGGATGTTTGAACTTCTGTTTCCTGATTTTACTTCCCTGACTGACAGCCAGGAGCTGGATGTGCTTTGCTATATTCTGGTCGTCAGCATTGGATTAAGCATCCTGTTTAACCGAAATGCATCGTCCGGCGGACTGGATATTGTGGCGAAGATCATGAATAAGTATCTCCATATGGATCTGGGAAAAGCGATGTCCTTATCCGGCATGTGCGTAGCGCTTTCTGCGGCACTCGTATACGATAAAAAGACGGTGGTGCTGAGTATTCTGGGCACCTATTTTAACGGAATCATTTTGGATCATTTTATTTTTGACAACAATATCAAACGCCGTGTCTGCATTATTACGAAAAAAGAAGAACAGCTGCGCCGCTTTATCATAGAAGAACTGCATAGTGGAGCAACGGTTTACGAGGCAATTGGCGCGTATAATCTGGAAAAGCATAATGAAATCATCACAATCGTGGATAAAAGCGAATACCAGAAGCTGATGAATTTTATCAATCGGGAGGATCCGAAGGCGTTCATCACGGTGTACACGGTGTCCGATATGCGTTATCAGCCGAAGGTGTGGGAGAAAAAGTAAAAAAGTAGGCAGGATGGAGGACAGTACAGTTCCCCGCGCCATTCGCAATACAATAGAATGCACGCTCCGCGAGCCTTCTATTGTCATGAACCACGCCTGCGGTGCTTCCCGCAGTGGCTGCGCCACCGTTGCTTTTGCTCATAGAGTTACGAAGGAACTGTAGGTTAAAAAAGTGTTGACGTTTGTCTGCAGCTGTGATAACATATCATTCGTCACTGAGATATGTGACATGGACTTCTAAAAAAGTTCAAAAAGTGCTTGACATCGACAAACAGTCCTGATATACTTTATGACTGTTGCGGCGAACGAAAGCAACACGGATTTCTGAAAAGAAATTCAAAAAAATAAAAAACTGCTTGACACGAACAGTAAGTTCTGATAAAATAATGAATTGTTGCTGCGAGTGATGAGCAATCAGGTTTCGAAAGAAACTTGAAAATAAAATGAAAAAAGTTCTTGACAAACAGAACTGCTTATGATAAAATAAATAAGCTTTCTGAGAAACAGAACAAATGTTCTTCAAAAGAAATGCTTCTTGAGAAGAACAGCAC